>Ga0302286_10002644_pt1 | contig 12346 bp, 12 predicted proteins | sample III_Fen_E2_3_FD_198765 | JGI IMG/M metagenome (GOLD analysis project Ga0302286, IMG submission 198765) | Peat permafrost microbial communities from Stordalen Mire near Abisko, Sweden - III_Fen_E2_3 | ecosystem: Environmental > Terrestrial > Soil > Wetlands > Permafrost | place: Sweden: Abisko...
TTGTGCTTCTCCTAATTTTTGTGAGTTAGGATTATACCCATCCTCAAATTGTTTGAATAATACTTTCGGATCGGTGGCGGTCCATTTAGGTGTTGTTTGTGACGTAGAGCGATTTCCGTTTCTGTCAACTAAGAGAGTATTTCCTTGCTGATCTTTGCCTAATCCAAATTGCTCATTGCCCTGACTGTCCACTGTTGAATAGATAAGTCCATCCTGATTAGTGACCTTGTTTAGGAAGTTGCTTATATTACCCAAATAAGCATCTCTTTCAATCGTAGGGCTTACTTCTCCTGACTTTTTAAAATGATTTATCGCTTCATTGAACTGAATAGTAGGTAATGTAAATGAATCTTTGATCTGCTGCTCGGTTACGTCGACAATCTTTCCGTCTGGTGTCATTCCCTGCTGTTTCCCATCTCTTGTGGGGATTATTTCAACCGGCTTCCCGTCTGCATCTCTTGTTAGCGTGACTGATCCCTGTGCGTTTCTTCGTTGTGTAGTGGCTGTAAATTGTGCATAGGTAGCAAATGGAGAAGTCATTAAACCGAACATTGCCCCTGATCCTGCTGCGCCTTTTATCGTGTCCCACCATTCAGTAGGAGACACATTACGCCCAATAAGGAACTGATCAACGGCTTTCTTTGATAGTTCCATTAATTCCATTGCAGCAACTCCATGCGCTGCGCCTTTTCCTGCCGTTGTTAAGAGTTGTTTTGCCAGTCCAGGTGATTTTTTAGCGAACGCTTCAAATATTTCTTTTCCCAATCCGGCTACCGCTTCGGGATTTGCGCCCAATGTTTCGCTGATCGCCTTTTTAAACAATCCTTTCGGCATCATCTTACCGATATACCCCGACATTGGTAGTGACATTGCAGCACCGTACAGGATTCCTGCACCTGTTCGTTCTGCTTCGTTGATTGGTTGTTTGGTGGCTGCTTTGTGTTCGTCGTACGCCTCTATTCCTGTTCCATAACCCATCTCTGCAAATGCAGTTGTGGTTGCTATTGCTAATTGCGGAGACTTGGCAAGTATCGACCCTGCTGCCATCGCTGCAAATGGAACCATCGAGCCAATAAACTCACCTGGTTTACCCGACATTTTATCTGCCGAAGCCTTGAATTTATGGAGTCCGGCAATATATCCCTCTGATTGTTTGTTGTCGTTATCAAGATATGACTGCCACGAAGGATTGTCTGAAACTTTTTTAAGCAAATTGTTGATTCCTATTACCTGATTTTCAACTGCAAGTCCTGTTTCTGCCAATGCCGTTTTTCCGGTTGAAACAAATGCTTTGCCTGCGTTTTTTGTGGCGTTGGATAGATAATCAAGTGGGTGTTCTGTGAATTTCGGTGCCGGAATAGCCGGTTTTGATGGTCCTTCACTAAAAAAGTCGGCTTCTCCTGGCAATAGTTCTCTTTCCGGTTGCGCGGTGGGCTGTTTTGCACCTGGTAACATCGCCACACCATCCAAACTATCCTGTCTTGCAGTTGCTTTCTCTGCATTGGGATCATTTGAAAACGCCACACGTGGAGTATCTTGAGATTCTTTTATACCGTATGTGTTTGCAATGCCTGAATAAACACTGTCGTTTAATCTTTTACTTTTTTCAGGATTTTCGTTATCGTAAAACCCTTTTACAATCTGTTTGTAATCGCCATTGCTTGACGATATGATATTATTTACAACATCATCATTTAATCTCTTTGCCTTTTCTGGGTTTTCAGCTTCGTATAAGCCTTTAACCATCTGTTTTAAACCTTCGTTCTCAATCATAACTTAAAAGTCAAATGGATTTTTCTTTGTTGCTGCTGCTTTCGGTGTTGCTCCTGTACGATACGGTCCGATATAATCTGGTACGGCACTTGCAGGCTGAGTAGTCGTTTTCTTTTCCTCTGCCTCAATGTTCATTTGCTCACGTATCAGATCGGTATCTTTAATCCTGGCATCAAGTTTCGTTACATAATTACCCGTTGGTTCTAAGTCTGCATCCAGTTCTGGAACTTTAGTGAACCATGTCGGGTACCTTTTAATCAACTCAGGATTCTGAAGCGCTTTGCCTTTTAGAAAGTCTGCATCTTCGGGTTTTAAAGTAACTGTTCCTGCATTATTTCTAATCGTGACGGGTCGTGTAAGTTTTTCATCTGCCGAAGTAGGTTTATTTAGTCTTAAGTAACCCAATTTCATATTATCTTTATGATTTTGCGCTGATACTGCCACTGCCTCTTTCCGGTTTAATTCACTGTTGTCATACCTTCGATTGTTCTCGTCCTTGTCCTGTTTACGCTGCAATCTCAATTCTGCCAGATTCTCTGCTGACAGTCTCATGGAGTCTTTTCGCCTTTCCTCACCAATCTGCATACCTAAATTCGCCCGTTCATTCTGGTATGATCTGAATTTATAAGAATCCTGATCAGCTTTTTCTTTATCCATCATAGCCTGATACTGCTGATAAAGCATTGGGGAAACTCTATCCGGCTGGCTTCTGCGAACATTTCCACCTAATCCCATTGCGAGAACGTCACCTAAAACGCCAATACCTCTACCAATTTGATTTATACGGCCCATCTTAACTAAACGATCTTCTTTGGCTTGATCGTGAACTGGCGCCGGCTCTCTGATAGAGTTAAAATCTCGCATGAGTTGTTCTGCCCGTGACAACGGTTGTTCTACGGGTGCTGGTGGCGCAAAGGTATTTTCCGTGATTGCGTCGTTGTTCTCCTTTGTAATTCTATCGTTTTTAGCCTGATCTGTTTCGTATGGCATGGCTTATATTTTGATCGTTATTAAGGGTTTGGAATATCGTCAGACCATTTCGCGTTCGCATTATTCTTAACCATGTCTCCTGCGAGGGCTTTACCTGCTTTAGCAGAACCAACCTTGCTCTTTATTCCACCAATCCCCATTGCTGCGGTACTTGCTAAGTCTCCGGCTGCATCCGACAGGTTCGCTGCGCTGTCTGCCTTCGCCTGGTTAACGCCCATTTGCATACCTGCGAGATTATTTAATCTACTCTTTGCACGTTCCTGGTATTCTGTTCCCATCCCTGCCAATCGGCTGATGGTAGCGTTATGATTCTTTGAAACATTGGATTGACTTGCTACAATAGCTTCATCGCTGGCCCCGGTGATTGCTCCACGTCCTGCAACGTTCTTTCTTTCGTCAACCAAGTTCTCATTGGCTACTTTAACTGCGTCCTTTGCTGCGGAAGTATCCAAAAATGATTTATTTGCATCGGTTTTAGCCTCTGCAATCTGTCCGTCAAGAATCTTTTGATTTGCTTTTGCCGCTTTTCCTGCTTTTATTGCGCCGAACACCTTTGCCCCGGCTGATATTCCGAGTCCTGCTACTGCTACCCAAGCCATAGTTGTGATTTTTTAGTATTGTTGAGCACTTTGTTTTCGTGCTTTTGTATGATTTTCTTTTCGATACAGTCAACGATCATTTGTTGTCCTGGCTCACTGAGTTCGTTTTCTTTTCCTGTAATTGATCTGTAAGCATGGTAAGTTGTCCAGATACAATCATCAATAACAGCAACAACCCGTCTCGTTCCTGCTTCTGTGATCCCGGTAAAGGGTGCCGAACGTTCAATCCAATCATTATTCCCTGAGCTTATAAGTACTTTTCCTTTGCTGATGGTGAACGGATGCTCTGTTTTGTGGATTTTTGAGGTGACCAATGCCCCGGCAGGAAGAAATATCTCCCGGATATACATTCCTTTTGCAAACATATGAGTAACGGGACATTCGACCGGAGAGAGGTTTGAAACAATGGCAGCTTCGAGTTGATCGATCCTCAAATCATTTGTTCGTATCGCTACATCAATCTTATTTGAGGATAATGCTGTCATTATAATAGTGTTTGTGTACGGTCAGGCGCAAGATTAACCCTTTGCCATTTGAATAACCTATTTTATTTATCGAAAAACAGATAAATTAAAACATTTATTACGTTCGCTCTAATCTACTTTTGGCTGATTAAGAACTAAATACAATGCGATCAGACAAGAAACCTGCGCCTAAGAGAGAAAGAACAGTGATTGACAATGTCCTGAGAAAAAAAATACTTGTAGGAAATGTAGATGAAGGACTCACGGCATTGCAGCTTGCTCATAAGTACAGGATGTGTTTCAATTCTGTTATGAAGATTTTGAAAGACGAAAAATACGTGTATGGGTTTTGGGAAAGGATTTCTCTTAATCCTCGCATTCCGGCGGCACATGTATCAAAAGCATCAGAAAAGGCAGAAGCTAAAAAGAGAAACGACCTTACACCATCAGACAGGATGAAAGAACTGTCAGTAGATGCTATCGAGATAGCGGAAATGATATGTAAACGCATGAAGGACCTACTTAGCGATCCCGATCAATCCATATCCCCGGCACAACTAACCTCATTTATGCAGTCCATTTCTGCCTATTCTATCAAAAAAGCTGATGGATCAGGCAAAGTAAAGGATGATGATAAACCGCTTTCATCTTCTGCCCAATTCACAATATTTAAAAATCAGATATCAAAATAAACGCCATGGCAACAAAAACTATCAGTTTCAAGGGAATAAACAGGGCTGTACCTCAATCAAAGGCTGGTGACGGGTATTGTCAGGAGATTATCAACATGCGATTCCGAAAAGGTTGTTGGAGACCGATACCCGGGAAGGTTGTCATTGGTTCGTCTTTATTTACGTACCTGGGAGCTTCGATTGAGTTTGACGCGATATATCTTCACGATATCGAAGGTGGAATAAACGCCGGTGATCCCAATTGGATTGGAGTAAAAGCCAATGGACTGTATTTGATCAATCCATTAACGCGAATATGCCTATTGTTAGAGGGCAACTTGAACATTGACATACCAATCAATGTGACGTTTTTAAAGCGTTTCTTACTTGTGGCTACCGGATCAGGACTATTTATGTACTTGTTTGCCAATGGAAGCTATTCGAAAGTTGAATCATTGCCAACGCCAGAGGTGGACCTACATAAGAACAACGTGTTTCTGGTTGACGATCCTATCAGTATGATGGCAACAGAAAAGGCGTCCGGAGTATTGGCTAATTATTACGCCGCATTAAATCTACAATCAGAAAGCGAAGGAAGGCTATACGGTTCAATTATGTATATGGCAGCATATCGGTTGTTTGACGGGTCTTATATCCTTCCGTCTGTGCCAAAATACTTTGAGGCAAGCAACGACGGAGTGATTGTTATGAGAAATATGGACGGGCCTGGCAACTACTCAACGTATTTCAAATTTACAGTGTCAGGCATTAAAGCCTCAATAGATGGCTCTAATCTCGATTCTTACTCAGCTACAAAGGATTTAATTGAGTCAATCTGCGTATTTGCAACACGAGTACAACCATCAAGTAAAATTGATGAATTAACTCTGACAGATACAATTATTAAATATCCTGCCGGTGACAGAACGCAGACCGTAAAGTATTTTAAAGATTTCTTTCCTGCAAATCCTGAATTTACAAAGATGCCGGAATCTGAAGGATGGTACAAAATACATGAATTCCGCTTTGATGAACTGATAAGTAGTGTTGGAAGGACATTTAAGGACGTTGACACAAAGGGATTCTATCAGGATTACGCAACAAGGGCAACACTGGAGGCTGATCAATTCTCTCACCATAAGATTGCAGCCAAAACACTCTATACCTACAACGACAGGCTCCATGCTGCTGGAATTAAAACATTATACGGAGACGCATACGTAAACTGGCCTAAATATTTGGATGATTACGGAATTGCCGGAGGTACAACAGGGAAAGCTGTCGCGTATCTCAAAACAGGACTTGGGGAAGTGTCGGTAATCAGCAATATTGATGTTCCGACTTATCGAAAAACAACAAATGTAGCTGAAACCGTATTGGCGGCAAACGTAGACGCAAGAGTTTCGTATCTTAACGCTAATCCCGTTGCGAATATGGTAATCGGATCGGTTTACTCACGTAAAAACAACACGCCAACAGGGTTTGCTGGAGTAACAACAGCTATCGGCTATCTTGAAGCATATAAACCAAATGTGGAATCGTACAGTGTAATCTACAAAGTTCTCACGGCAGACACAACAATCTATTATAATACCCCTGCATCAATTGGTTATAACGATGGAAGAGCGTACAGGATGATGCTAACGGCCAATATTTCAGGAATTGAAAAACGATTGATTGACACTCAATTAAAGAAAAACGCAGGAATGAACTTTGCGTATTTTGTTGCTGCTGACTACAAAGATAAATTTCAAATCGGGGACGTATTCACCTTTAACGCTGAACTTCCCATCATGATGCAAACCCCTTACGACAACAACCGCATCCAGGTGTCAGAGATTCAAAACCCTTTGGTATTTCCGGCTGCAAACAGCTATCAGGTTGGAACAGGCGATATCATTGCAATTGCAGCAGGGAGCGAACCGTTAAGCACCGGGCAATTCGGGCAATTTCCTTTGCAAGTATTCACAAGTAAAGGAATATTCGCAATGGAGATCGGAACGGGTGATGTTTTGTACACAAATATTCTTTCGGTTAACGGTGAAGTTGCTGACAATGCAAAGAACATCATTCCTTGCAGTAGCGGCGTGATATATTCGACAGAAAGGGGATTATTTGTTGTCAATGGACGTCAGGTAATTGAATTGTCTGAGATTGTCGAAGGATTACCGGAAAAAGCAATGAGCATAAACAAAACAGAGATCACAACCCTACTCACCGACTCGAAGTATACGTCCGGTTTAGCCGGTTCGCTTTCCGATATTGATTTTCTGGAATATCTCGACAGTTCTTCTATTGGTTTTGATCAGATCAATAAGGAACTAATTGTGTCAAACAAAACGAAAGGATACAGCTATATCTATTCTTTCGAAAACAAAATATGGTTCAAAGTTTCGCGATCATACAAACTATTAATCAATAACTGGCCCCGGTTAACTGGTATCTCAGGAACAACCATCTATGATTTATCGGCAGAAGCAACTACGGGAATGGTAGAAACGATGATAATTACCTGTGCTCAGTCGTTTGAACTGCCTGAGGTTTCAAAGAAAATAGAAAGAGTGATACTTCGGTCGAAGATTTCAACTGACGAAGGGTTGAAGTATGCCGGATTCTATATTTTCGCTTCTGACGATGTGGAAACATATCAAATCATCACCGGCAGACAAAGAACCGGAGAAGGTCTAAAAGATATGCTCAACCAGCGCAGCCCCGGATCATCTAAATTTTATGTATTCGTTGTGAATGGGAATATGTCTGTAGATTCAGAGATCAAAGAGATTGATTTGAGCTTTGTACCTAAGTGGAATGGGAAGCTGAGATAGTTTGTCTCCACGTGATGAACGAACCGCATTTTGATATTGATTATTAAGCACATAAAAAAGACCGGAGACAATCAAGTTCCGGTCTTTTTATTTACATGGGGATGCACAACTTATATCGCAGTGACTTAATTCCCGGTGTAATATCTTAATAGCCTCTGGACTTTCTCCCGGCTACTGCCTGCCTTGCCTGAAATCCCCTGAATTCCTTATCTTTTTTGTTCGCTGCTGAAACAACCGCATTGGTTGAGTCAATCCTGGCACGTTCTTGTGGCGGCATTCTCGTAATAGGACTCTTGATCCCGGAAGTTGAGTCATTCCTTGCCTGCTGCATGTTTGTCATTGTTTTAGGCGTAGCGAATGACGATCCTCTGCTGACAACAGGTATGGTCTTAACCGGAGTAGGGGTAGGACTAAACTTTGTAGTGTTGTTCTTTGATGTGGTTGGAGTTGTTCTCCCTGATGTAATTGGTACTTTTGGCATGATAATGATAAATATAAGAGTTAATAAATAGTATTTCATAGTGTCGTGTAATGCTTTCATTGCTATTTCATAATACGTTGTACTAATCTGACAGCGTGAGCGTTTGAGCTTTGCAAACGTTTCACAGCAACATTAAGACATTAAAGGCTTACGAAGCTGTAAAAGCAAAGATTTAAGTTCAATAACATACCCCTGATACCTTTCACGGTTCAGTTTTGCATCATCAAACATTGCAGTCATCAAATACCATTCAGACATTATATAATAGCGTATGCAGTTCTCAATCTTCTTGTCAACGTTGAGAAGAACATTAGCATCAAATGAAGCATTGTCCTTGATTGATCCACCGGACGCGATAACGGCAATGGCACCAACTCCTGATGGAAGTACTGATGTTTCAACAAATATAGGAGACGCAACGCCTTCTGTAATCTTAAACATCTTCGAGAATATATCAAACACCGCCTGTTCAGACATTTCCTTAACTACACCCTTCTCACTCTGGCTGATAGCAAAGTCATCCAACTGCGTCTCTCCTTTTGTGTCCTTAATAACATTCGCCCTCATGCTCGTGCGAAGAGACAACGAATTGAATATTTTATCGGACGAATAATAAAACTTGATTGTAGCCGGAATTGCCGGAGGACCTACGACTGCTGCGATTCTTTCAAATGACATAGCTTTGTATTTTTAAAATAGGTTGTATTTTCTTGCGACTGGTTTCGATCTCTGATTCAGGTACAATAAGATGCTGCTGTTCGCTCTGTTGTAATCATCCTCAAATGATTCAAAGTTGTGTCCTTTGTTCTTATTTATTCTGAATATCAGGTAATTGATTATTGAATCTTTGATCGATTCGTCAATAACAGGAATGTTGCTTTTTTTGAATGAAACAGGATCATTGATTCTAAATATTATGTCTGTTTCATTTGTTTCAAACGCTTCGAGTGGCGTTGTTCCGTCTGTATCGTACAGGTCTTTTGCATATCCTGACATCATAGAGACTATGAAACTGCTGGCAAGTCTCAAATAGCTTTTTAAAACGGCTGTATCGTCAAAGGTTATTGACGCATCATCTATGTGTAATTCTCCTTTTCCTTGCACCAAGGCAGTGGCTCGGTACATCGAAATAACCTGAGCATTATTCAGAAAATCAGCTAATTTGTAGGTGAAAACAATCATAGAATGAAATTAACGCACAATAATACATCTATGAAAATCCTTTTTCTGTTATATTTTATCGCTTATTGTTTAGAATCATTATTCATTACGTTTATTTTCACCCTTCATGGTATCAATCCCGAATATATGTAGTATATTTGCTACACAAAACAGAACGATCTGGATTGTTAAAATGAAGCAAAATGACAACCTTTAGATTACGGAATGAAATCATGTCAATTATTACGGTTGACACCCCAAGAAATTTGATATTTAGGAAACTAAGCATCCTACACGGCGGAGAATTTAAAATGAGTGAGATCACTAAAGAGCTTGAATTTATGGTATCAGATGGCGTTATTACCGCACATAACGGAGATAGCGATGAAGTAGAATACCCAACATCGTTTTACACCAAAATAATTTAACCATCACAACCCTGCGCTATCGGGATCGGGCAAATAACTATGAAAAAACCTTTAGAAATAGGCGATAAATTTACTCACATACATTTCGGTTTGCCTCAAATCGTAACAATAACGGAAATTAAAGACGGTGAATATTATTTGTCCAACGACGGACATAATGGAGGTAGTTGGTATTTCCCTGAGCAACTATATGAATTAAATAAAAGACATTTAAACCCTGAAAATTATTCACTATGAACACTTACCACAAATTCGAACCAAATGTATTTTTGGCAAAATGTACCGAATCACACGAAAAAGGTGAAGTCATTCCCGTTGAGACGAAATACGGAAAAGAAAACGATTCGATTGTTTTTAATCTGATTGCAGAGAAGGGCGGGTTTTTCTATTACTCAATCGTTCGGGAAGATGGCTTTAACTCTCAGGAGTGGGCGAAAAGAAGAGTTGAGAAACTTGAAATAGCATCCGCTAACGCCAATAAGAAAAGTAATGACTATTGGAAGGCCTCAAACAAAGACAGTGGTTTTTTAAGTCTTGGAGAGCCTATCAAGGTAGGACACCACAGCGAAGGCAGACACCGCAGGATTATCGAACAGGCCAACAACAACATGAGTAAATCTGTTGAGTATTCGGACAAAGCAGAAAGCTACGAAAGCCGTGTTGATTATTGGGCGCACAAAGCAAGCTCTATGAATTTATCAATGCCTGAGTGTGTTGAATATTATGAGTTCGAACTTGAAAAGGCAATTGCGAAACACGAAGGCTTGAAAGACGGAACAATCGAAAGAGGACATTCATTCTCTCTGACCTACGCAAAGAAGGACAGGAACGAAGCCGAAAGGAAGTTAAAAGTGGCTCAAAGGTTGTGGGCATGACAACTGAACAGCAGATAATAGCCTTCTTTGATCCTGAGCGCAGGAAGCTACACAACCTATCGGAGATTGAACGCATAGCAGGAATACCCCGTGATTCTCTACGGCATCCGGTTTACAATGTCAAATATAGGCACATGACAGACGAACAGATTGAAAAGCTACTGCCAGTACTTAAAAAGATTGGATTTAAACTTAAAAAATAACCTTAACCCTGCTTCGGTGGGGTTTTCTTTTGCTCTTTACTTGCCTTCCAGCTTTCCCCATCCGCAAAACCTGAATTTACAAAATCAATAATATCCCGGTTAAGTTTATCCACAACTGCCGGGTTCTGTTTTGCGTAGATGCTGGTTGTTGTTTTCTTGCTGTGTCCCAGCGATTGTGCAATATCTTCATCCGGGGCGTGAAGTTCTGCTTTGGCAATCGTGGCCCAGGTATGGCGAAAGTGGTAAATGGTCAGCCCGGGAACAATTCCCATTCGTTTCAATCCTTTATTAAGGCTGTGCGTCATGTCGTGTACTGTCGGGAATCTCTCAGACAAACATAGGAGCGATTTATCACCCTTTAATTCTGTAATCAGTGCCATTGCTTCCGGCTCCACCTTAATACTATATTTCCGGTGCGTCTTTGCTCGGACATAAATCAACCGTCCGTTTTTTGTAATCTCTTTGGCGTGGAATAGATCATCGTTGTTGATTCCTATCAGGTAGAAGCTGAGCATTGCAATCTTCTGAGACAGTAAAGTAGTCGGCCATTTGGTTTGGTAGTCCCTGACTGCCCTTAATTGTTCAATGGTGATGTTCCGGTGTTCTGTTTCTTCGTGTTCAATCTTAAATCTTCGGAAAGGGTAAATATTAATATCGATCACATCGTTGTCAATCGCATTATTAAACACGGCCCGGATATTACGCATGTTTATTGCAACGGCATTTATTTTTAAACCGTCTCTTTTCCCCTGGGGCCGGAGTAGCCAGCTCTCAAACCTTCTCAACCATCCTGCGTTAATTTCCTCAAAAGTAAGTCCGCGAGAATCGAATAGATTTATTTTATTGAGCGTTGCCTGGTAAATTTGTGCTGTGCGCTCGTTATCCTTCATCTTTTCTGAAATAAACCGGGCAAAGTAGGCCTTAAAATCATTTATCTCTGTCTTGGCGGTAAGCATCTCAATAATCCGGGCAATGGTTAACGGTTCAATATCGACGGTGATAAGTTTCTTTTCATACCCCAGGCAGATAGTTCTTAGCTCGATATTAATCGATGACGCATTTGGGTGCTCTGGCCGGACGCAATTACTAACCTTATCCCATTCATCCGGGTAAATATAAAACCTCGTGGCCACAAAACGGGTAAGGTGATGATGACTCACTCTTATCTTAATGTTGCACTTACCGCTTAAATTAACTGCGCTTAATTTTATGGATGGCTCTATTTTCATGTCTTGGCGTGCGTTTTGGCGAGCGTATTTGTGTTATATTTGGCCTTACAACCCCTAAACCTGCTTTAAATTGTTTTTGTAGTCAAAAAAAGAGGCTCTTAACTTTCGCTAAAAGCCTCATTATTAGCGGAGAGAGTGGGATTCGAACCCACGGAACGGTTGCCCGTTCACATGCTTTCCAGGCGTGTAACGTACCTCTATAACCCTGATCATTATCAATTTATTACACTTGTACTTTTACCTCTTGGCGAGCATACGGCGATAATTTTGTTTCTGTTTAACCTCATTATGGGGATCACACCTATTGGTTGTGCTCAAACATAATTAGTTTTTAGAAGCTAACTGCAACTCTGTGCAGACATTCACGGCGCATATAATCGCTACGATTAACGTAACATTTACAATGACCGGATTTACCTGTGTTTCCATGATATTTGTGTAATTTAGAATTGTTCTTAATAAATGGCTTTATTTGTTTTGATTTTGGTATTGCTCTCCGGTTATATAAATTTTACCAGAAGATTGATCTATATAAAAACTGTCATTAAGTGCGGAGTATTTAACTCTTGCAGAGAAGATAAAGAATGATCCTATTATTATTGCAGCACAAATAATCCATGCTGATTTAATTATACTTTTCCCAAGTT
>Ga0302286_10002645_pt1 | contig 12345 bp, 10 predicted proteins | sample III_Fen_E2_3_FD_198765 | JGI IMG/M metagenome (GOLD analysis project Ga0302286, IMG submission 198765) | Peat permafrost microbial communities from Stordalen Mire near Abisko, Sweden - III_Fen_E2_3 | ecosystem: Environmental > Terrestrial > Soil > Wetlands > Permafrost | place: Sweden: Abisko...
ATGCAACATATATCCAATGGCATGTACTTTTTAAGGATAGCTGGTGTAAAAAATCAAAATCTAAATCAAATGATCTAATTACCTAGATCACTACTAGCATTTCCATCAAACTTACCCTCCAAAAAAACCAAAAAAATTTTCTCCTAAATGTCCCTGATAAAATATCAACTTAATCCATAAATCCATCCAGAAAGAGAATAAACTGATTAGCAAGTTGGAATAGATATTTATCAAAAAGGAATCCTTATCTTGAGGAAAGTTAATATAAAGAACAAGGACAATTTATTTGTTTAATAATTCAACTTAAATACTCTTTTTGTGTTACTGAATTTACAAGTCGATCTACTCCTCCCCTTCTCAAACTTAATAAAAAGGTAATTACATTTGAATTTTCAAATAAGAAAGAGGAGAAAAAGAACATATTTTTGTGATTATCTCCAAAGCAGCTTTCAAGAAAATCCATCATACGATTGACTACTGGACTGGACTAATAAAAAGAAGTGCATATCTATCAAAGCTAATAATAAATTTAAAACACGCAAACACACAAAATTTTGAAATATTATTATCTCTCTGTCGTCATGAAAGTCTTTCTTTATGATTCTCTTTTTATGAAATAATAAGACTAAAATACTTATCCTGATAGAATCTGATGATGGATGGGTTAAAGAATTGTGTAGCATGATAAATATTAGTCTTGGAAATGGAAATATAAATCGAGCACTAATTGAATATTTTTTGAGTATTATAGATTAGAATACCCTTGGTATCTATCGTCTCTTAGTTATTTCTTTAGAAGATATCTCTAGCTTAACTGCTAGATTTATTTCAATCAATCAACTCAGTCGACTTTTTTGAAATCAAAAAAAGAGTTTTGATTGGAATTATTTCATTCCCATTTCTACATTTTTCCAAGGAATAAAGCTAACCAGATAGAAAGGAAAGGAATGAGAGATGAATTAGTTAAATATGAGATATGCTTTTTTGATGTAAAAGGAGGAGTAATTGAAGAGTTCAGTGGAATCTTGAAAATACAGCCAAATTATTCAAGCTATCGAAGAATTAACATAAACTTAATATATTACTTGCCTCATCGGATAAAGAATCCTTGAGAGAAAGCTCTTTTTTTTTGCTGGAATTCATTTAACTAATTTCTATGGATGAATATTAACTGGCGGAAAATTTTAAAGTTTTAATTGGGAGTTGCATAGATAGTTACCTTGTTCTGAGAACAATTCTTAGAATTTATAAACTGAAAAATAGAAATTAAGAAACAAACAAAAAAGAAAAAGGAAATAAAGACTGAAATACATTCTAAAATGTCTTCTCAAGTAGACTAGAACCAACCATAATACCAGCAGGTCTTACAGCAAGACGATGAACATAAGAGATTCTGCAAGGTGCACCCTTACAAAGAGTGCGTATTCTTGTCCATTGATACTGCAAATACCACAGAGTGTCCCTTCAAGTGTGTCACGTGCCTCTTCGAACAGTCTCTCAATACAAAGCATCTTCTACAGGTCAAGTAGATCTAACAAAGTGACGAAAATACGATTCACTGGAACTGGCCGCTACCTGATAATCCTACTCTCCTTCAGCAGATAAAGCAAATCACCAGTCAACCGAACAGCGACATAAGATTCAAAGATCAAATTGACATGTTTTTTAAGGAGCTGAGAGCCAAAATCAATGACAAAATCAACCAAATCGAAGAAGCCATTGTCTAGCAGTCCAAGCAATTATGGGACTTCAACGCGCACATAGTCAGCGAGTACAATAGGCTGAGCGCTAAGGAAGTCCTACGGCATCACGTGTTGGACCTTTCCACAGACCTCGACTAGCTGTCCTTGAAAATTAAAGAAACTATCGCATCTGTCCTGAACAGCTAAGAGCTCACCGAGCAGACACTCAAGAGAGAGCTAGAAGACCACTCTCTTCAGGTGAACTCTGTTGACTTTGAGGGTCCCAAGAAGATCATGGAGAGCGTGCTCGCAGATCTGGGGAAGATCTCAATCTTCCTTGTCAACGACTTGAATGACCTGGCAAGGCAAAATAACCCAGCTAATGACCTTGGAAACGGGAATGCAGCAGCGTTGTTTCAGCTCGCAACTAGCAAGTTGAATAGCGTTTCGTCTGAGTTCGAGTGCAACTTGAAGAAGCACCTCTTGAAACTCCAACGCGTCTACGATAAAGCCGAGTTCGGGAGCGTGTATCAAGAAGGGAAACAACGCTTAGAGCTCGAGTTGCTGGAGGAACAGGAACTCTCTGAGCTGGTTAATTTCGCTGAATTGCTGGTCCACAACAAAAAGAATCCTCTCCCACCAAACGAAAAAGTGTGGTCTTCTGAGCTAGTCTTCGAACTCCTCAGCAACCCTGCTAACCAGTGCGCTCCAGGTATCCTCAGCCAGCTGCAAGAGATGCTTCGGAGCATCAGTAGTTACTTTGCTTAGTTTGAGATTGCAGGACAACTTCCCCCGCCAAGTGATTTCACCAAACTAACCGAGAATCAGCTCAAGAACATCAACACTCTAGCAGCGAAAATGAAAGAGCTCTCTCTCGCTCCTGGTTTGAACTATTCCACTGCGATCTCACCCATTCCAGAACTGCAATTCAACTCACTCCAAGTGCTCTAAAGTCTTAAAAGAGAATACTATTTGCAGGAAAAAGAAGAAGAAGCAGAGATTGAAAGGATACTCGCACAGTTACCGATTCTAGAACTACTTCCCTTCAACTTAGAATCAGAATTTCCCAACTGGAGATTTATTAAGACTAATTGGAATAGTAGCAGTTAACTTGAGATAACTGAAGTTGAAAAGGGAAGTTGTATCCTTCAAAAGACATCTTTATACGCTCAAGGAGTCAGTGAGAATAACCTAAAAAATGAATTGATGTATGAGATCACATGCAAATTCAACAGGCCACTCGATGATTGTAATTAAATTCGAATCGGACTCATCTAAGAACAATACATACACTCAAATTACGTTGGAAATAATTATGACGGCAATACAATTTTCAACTCTTCTTCTTCTTCCAATGAAGCTGATACTCTAATCAAAGGAGTTAAACTGAACTCGTCTCCGTTAAGGTCAACGTTGAGTGCGATACGTTTTAGATTTTGCATCTAAACTCGTCAGCTCTTTTTCTTCGATGAATCTCTCTAGAACATTATCAAAGCTAATCCAATTTAGATCTACACCACTGCCAAGTACAGATTTGGAGTAAGTTTTCATGGTCCAGGGGATAACTACAGCGTGACTGTGTGCAACGTGAGGGTGTTCAAGGATGCAAAAGGAATAGATTGTTTCTGAGTAGATACAGACATTCTGGCTGAGAGTTTGACAACAACTTCTTTACATTTTGTTTGTTTGTTTTGTTTGCTTATTTAAAACACTCTGAGACAGCTACTCACTCATTAGCACTGCTTTATTCCTCCTTTTCATTGCCATTACTCATTCAATATTCACTTCAATTCAATCATTAACAAGCAGCTTAATCAGAACTCTAGCTTGATTTCAATTCAAGTAGTATTAATCAAACATTTCTCCCTTTCTTTTTATCAACTTCCCATGCAGCTTGCTTAGCAATCAAGCACATTCTCCCAAGAGTTCCTGCAGAAATACTGCTTTGAAATCAAAACTGCAGAGTTGTAAAAGCATTAAAATACAAGTTGCACCAGCCCAAAGCAGCAAGCAATCTTGCAAACTTATAAAACAAACAGCTTTGTATGCATATTTATTAGTGTTCTTTGGATACAATGCTATCTTTCCCATTTATCTACTCATTCATTCTCTTAGTTCAGCACCAAGGATTACTCTTACATCAACTTTCTAATTGTCTTCACGACTTTCTATATCGGTATTGATTTTTCTGAGTCAGATATCTTCGATACAAGTGCGCTCAAATACCTTCCATTGAGGATTATCAATGAACCAGCTGGGAGACACAGCCCAGAGAGCTTTTCGAGAGAATCTCCCAATGAATTAATAGAATCAGTGCTTGTTTTAATCTCATTTTACTCAGGAATACCATTAGAATTGCAAGCCTTAACGAGCTATTTGAAGACTTCAGGTTTTAATGATTCTTACTATTGTTTGCTGTGTAGTTCCAAGTGCCTACTGATCAATTGTTCATTTTTCAGTACAATTCCACTTATTATATACTCTTCTTCACTTACAACTTTGATTTCGATGGCATTTTGCACTGAATTCTTAATCTCTCCGTTCCTACTAAACCAAGACACCGATTCATGCAACCCACAGCCATCTACATCTTCATTGACCCATAGCTTTTCTCTTTGAGTTAATCTCTTGAAGAACTTACCCATCTAATCCTAATACACCTCTTTGACTTGACTCACTGTCCAAGACCCAAACAATTCATTTCTCTGCTGTGTTTTCAACATAAATCTCTCATTGAGCACCCAGAATCTGCTTTGTTCTGACCTAGTAGCGTCGACTGCTTGAGTTCCAACTCGATTAACTAATAGTCTTTCACAGATCTCTTCACATTGCTCTTCGCCAAGTGGTGAGATAATCCCTTAGATCGCACCTAAACTTGCCCACTCAATGCTCTCAAGATTGTATCCTCCTTCCAAGACAAAAACACTCTTCTCAGCACAGTTCCTTACTCTAGAACATATGTATCTGTTTTGAACAAATGAAACCTACATCTTTTAATCATATTTAATCATCAATCTATCAACAACTCCTTCCTTCCCCTCCTTACTTGAATCCATTCTCTGTGAGTTAGCATCTCCCAAGTTGATCATTGCATGCCGAATCAAATCCAGCTGAAACCATCACAAACTCTGGTTTAAACTACCTAATGATTGGTAAAACAATCGCTTCCATTGCATAGATGTATTCATCATCACCTGCTGTCTCCAAACTACTTGTGTTCCATCCAATATTCACATTGTATCCATTCCCACTTCTCTTAGAATCCCCTGTTTTCTGCGGATAAAATTTTCCTGTGGAAAAAATATAAATCAGATTATTCCACAAAATAAAGCCCTACCCAATGGTTTTTGTTTCTTTCCTTTTCCTACCTTCATCGTATTGATGGATGCTGATGAACAGGATCGATGAATCCTCATAAGTCAGTGCTTACGTACCATCCCCGTGATGAACATCGAAATCGAAAATAGCAATCTTCTTTAAACCATACTTCGATTTCAGATAATTCGCACTGATTACGACGTTATTGAAGAAACAAAACCCACTGCATTGCTAGCCTGCACCACTGTGATGACCAGGTGGTCTTAAGAAGAACAAAGAAGCCATTTGAGAACATAAAACCAAAAGAACTCAATACCAAATCCTTACCTTGAAGACACAAATGCAGAGTTCCATTTTCCACTCATAACATTGTCCACAGCTGTGATAACTGCTCCAGCTGATAGGAATGCACTTTCACCTGTATGCTAGTTATAATAACATCCATTGAGTACCATGTTTGTTCTACTGCATCCTTCTGGCCACATTTCTAATCGAAAAACAACAGTTAATAGCTCATTTGAAAAATATTCAAGTGATTCTCCTAAAGAACTTGCCTTAGACCAATTCAACATATGATTCCCTGTGAGTTAATGCTATGATCTCTTTCTTGGCTGGTTCGACTTTTGATATGACATCTAACTACTCCCATATCCCTTGTTTTTGCAAGCTCGAAACGATTCTACTGACTCTCTCTGGACATTCTGGATGTTGTTTCCCTTCTAGCTTGTGTCGCTGCATTCTATCGTCATACACAAAGCCTACTGTTTTCTTAGGAACTCTCCGTGTTTCTTCTACTTCTTCTTCCATATGTTTGTCGTCAAAGAATTTGCTTCGTTTTTTTTTGTTTTGAAAAGTTAATTCAATCTATGATGAGTAGTATTTTGTCAAAGATCAATATTGAATCGTTTTTGGTGCGGGAGATTGATTCATCGGATTGATTAAGATGATTGTTATCTTTGAAAATATTGCAGGTTTGCTAATCTTTGATTGATTGATTGCACTTCTCGTAGAAAGACTTTAATTTCCTGAAGGATCTATTCAAAGAGAATCCTCTGTAGATTTTGATTCCTTTTCTCTCGCTTAGGAGGTATTGGTTCACTTGAGATATTTTTTATTAACTTTGTATCAATTATTTTAATAATCACAAAGGTGACACTCTTGTTTGCTGACTATTATGGAAGGAGAAGAAACACCAGGTGTGACATTGATAAGTCAAGGAGCTGAAGCTGTAAACTACATATCTATGTTGCTTGTTGGCTCGCTTGATAGCTCTACAACATTGTGATTTTATGTTGTTTCCATTGATTTTTCAACAGAAAATCTATCGCTTGAATGATTTCTTGGGTGAACCAGCAGCTGTCAAGGAAAGATTAGTCAAACACTATCGACATCCTGATCTAGACAATAGACTCAACAAAGAACGAATGACATTTGTATACATTTTACTCATCTAAACCCCCGCCTAAACTTATTTGTCCTGTTGATAATTTCTCATTTTAGGAAACGAGAAACATGATCAGAGCGAGGAAAGCAGGAATCAACGTTCCTTATGTGATGCACGCTGATTTCATTGCGAGGAAGATTTACATGTAGTTCATTGAAGGAGTCAAATTAAGAGACTTTATCTTCGAGAATAAAGAAAATCCAAGTTAAAGATCGATCATATATTTTTTTAAACTCTCCTAGATGATTCTTATTTATCTGATAATTGCCTCTCTATTTTGTTAGATTTAAGTGGTCTCCTTAAAGAAATTGGCAGAATCCTAGCGAAATTACATGAATAGCACATTATCCATGGGGATTTAACGACTTCTAATTTCATGGTGATTCCATCAGCATTTGACAGTTTCAAACTCTACGATGCACTTGTAAGGGAATCTAATAAGAATCTTGAGTTTAAGATTCTTCTTTTCTCTTGGAAAATGAACTGTTAATCTAGTTTAATAATATGCTTTTGTTGGTGTAAAGTATATCATTGATTTTGGATTGAGCTTCGTGAAAGAAAGCCCAGAAGAAAAGGCAGTTGATCTGTATGTGTTAGGTAATCTACAAGCTGCTTAGGATAATCTTTAGTTATTGTTGTTGTTTGATCTCATTTGATTTGCAGAAAGAGCATTCCTCAGCACTCATCCTGAATTAGAAGATAAGGTACAACAAAAATGATACCAAAATTGGATTAAGACTTTCAGCAGAAGTAACTTTTATTGGTTTTCCGAATATTAGTTCTAGGAAGTATTACAAGAATACAAACATGCCAGCAACAAGGGTGATAGTGTGATTAAGAAACTTAACGATGGTAAAACTAAGAAGCATACAACTCAATAAATGAGATGAGCAAATTAAATTATTATTTGACTGATTTTTTGGTTGCAATTAAAGTGAGGATGAGAGGAAGGAAGAAAGAAGCATTTGGATGAGGAAGGCATGAAAACGTTGAATTGTTTTTGGGAAGAATAAGGACATATTTGTTTGTGTATTTGAAGAAAAAATATGATTACAATTGATATTTTATATTTTGCTACATGAGATACTACTTAAAGCATTTCTACCTTGCTATTTATTAAAACGTGAAGTATTAACAGTTAATATTGTAAAATTAGTTATCTCTTAACCAAGTGAGAATGGAGTGTTTATGTATTTGATGATGATTGATTGTTTATTTCCTAAAAAAAGCAATTTTTTTTTTTTGTAAATCAATTTGAAGCTTATTGTTTGGGGAAGGGATGAAGAAAGAAAAGTTACTAAGTTCCGATTTTTCATAAAAAGACTTGGAGAAATCAAAGTAACTTGTGAATAGAATATTTTGATGAATTTTGGAATGAAGGGAAGCAAAATTTAGGATATTTCAGATTGAAAATAGTCAATTTCGCGAGATTTATAAAAAAAGAATACATTTTAACAAGGGGAAATGTTGAGAAGTGAACGCATGGGCTATTACAGGTTGCTTGTACCTAAAGCATTAGCTTGGGAAATGGCAAATTTAATAGGCGAAATGGGTGAGAATATGGTGCAGTTTGTGGATTGTAATAGAGAAATCGACATGAAAAAGAGATTATTTTCAAATCGAATAAAGCGATGCGATGAGATTTAGGAGCATCTAGCTAAAATCAAGAATCTCTTGATAGAATATGATTTTGAAGTTGAAGGATGCGATAATGTAGAAGAGTTCCTGGTGAACTTGAGGAAGTTCTTGGAGACTCGGGACAGAGAGGAGAAAACTTACATGGAAGATATTGACTTTGAAATTGCGAGTTTTTGTAGAGGTATATTTGAGAATGATGAGAAAATAAGGAAATTGTAGAGTAAAGCGGAAGAGTTTGAAGAGTAGCGAAGTGCTTATGTTTTCTATAAAAGTAATTTTGTGAATCATCTGTATTAGCAACATAAATAAGATCTGGAAGTGTAAAGAACGGCGAATTACAATAATAGCAATGCAGTTGATGATGTTAGTGGAGATTCAAGGATATTTACTGAGAAAAACAGAAATAATCTATTAAAAAACAAGAAACTTGATGAAGAAGACCCTGATTGGGAGGAATAATATCTGACACTTTCGTTCACTACACTAGTTGGAACTATTGCAACTGAAGATGTGTACAGATTTATGAGAGTGCTTTTTCGGTTGACTGGAGGCAATTTCTGGAGGACATCAGTTGCTCTTGAACAAATGCCTCATAGAACTGTCTTTATTTTACTGTTTCCTGTTGCGACTATGGAACGGAATTCACCTTTAATCAGGAAAATCAATGGGATTCTTCATGCATATAAGACGAGAATGTAAAAAGATAAAACAAAAAGAAAAAAAATAATTGAAAGTTAATACTCATTTTTTCTCTTTACCTATTCATATTTTAGATACTCTTCACTGATAAACATTGACAGCATCGATTAGCGTTTACAAGAAATTGAAGTGGAGATTACAGGCATTCGAAATGTAAGCGAAATACAAAATAATTTCTCTGTAGTTTGTGTCTAATTTCCATTTCTTTTTTTTAGGAAATTTTTTCATCCAAAGAACGACTTTATCGAGAGTTAGAACAATGGAAAATATCACGGAACGGAATGAAATGCTCCAAAGTTGTTGAAATGCAACTATTCGTCGAAAAAGAGAGATCGATATATGTGCAATTGAACACACTAAAATTATCAAAGAATGTCTTCATCGGCCGTATCTGGTGTCCTAAAGTCTATGAAGAAGACTTGATGAGTGGATCTGTCCAATTATCTTTGATTTATCCTGGGAAAGGTTCCATGGAGATTAAAGAAATAGATCCTCGAGTGGATGACACCCCTCCAACACTTTTCAAGCTTAATGCATTCACAGCTCCTTTCTAAGTCAGCACATAATCCATTAAAACACAAAAACATACTCACAATAGCTCAAAACATTCATTGATAATTTTATATCAGTTTTGTATTCCAACACATAGGATATCGTGAATACATTCGGAGTACCTAGATACAAAGAAATAAATCCTGCAATATACTGTATGTCGATGCTGCCTTTCAAATTCGGAGTTATGTTTGGAGATATTGGACATGGAATGCTTCTATTTCTTGCTGGTATTTTTCTATGTCGGAAGCATGCTACTTTGAAACCAAACACACAGATATATAACCATATTGTCTTCAAAGCGAGATACATTGTTGTTCTTCTTGGGTTTTTTGCACTGTACAGTGGGTTTATTTACAATAATCTCTTCTCATTACCGATTGGGTTATTCGCTGGGTCATGCTACAAGACAATTGAAGTAAACTACAAAAAACAATTCCAAAAATGATTTAAAATATCTGGAAATTTAGTAATTTTTTGAAAGGATCCTGAAGGAAATCAAATTTCATTTAAGAAACCTCAATGCACATATCCGTTTGGACTTGATCCGAAATGGTACATAGCATCAAATGAACTGAATTTCTTTAATTCTTACAAAATGAAACTAGCAATTATCATAGGTAAATAATCAAAACAGCCTTTTTACAAGAAAATATCCTATTTTTTTTATCCATGTCTTCCTTTCATTCTTCCAGGCATCATTTAGATGACATTTGGGATCATTTTAAAAGGAGCGAACTTTCGATACTTCAGTAAATGGATCGATTTTTTCTTCGTTTTTCTTCCTTAGCTTCTCTTCATGATTGCAACACAAGGCTATTTGGTGTTTCTCATAATTGCAAAATGGAATACAAACTATACTAGCAACCCTTCTTAGGCTCCTTCTATTATCAATCTCTTAGTTAATCTTCCTCTAAAATTAGGATCTCTTTCAGATGGCAAAACGTTATGGGGCATTTATGCTCAAGATGAAATTGAGTATTACATTTTCATCACATCAGTATCAATGATCCCACTGATGCTTCTTTCAAAGCCGCTCATCCTCTACATCAAGGATCTCAGATAAAAAAGACTCAAAAAAAACAATATCGAGGAGGTCACCAAAATGAATACTAGCGCTGCTGAATTGCATAAACGATTACTTCCATAGAGCCAGAATGAGAATCTTTGTCATGTCAAGAGAAAAATAATATTATGGTATTCATTTAAATTCTAATTTTGTGTTGTTCTCAACAGTCAGATGGGCTAATCAGAGAATTAAGGCAGTCTATCATCTTACAAGAAAAGTAGTTCTTGATTGTAGAAGATGATCAATCTCAGGGAGATGACTAATCAATCGATGACATTGATGGCCTGATGCCATTACCTCATTAGCCTTCATTTAATATGATTGATGCACTAGTCCATCAATCAATCGAAACAATTGAGTTTATTATCGGTAATAATTATATTGTTAAAAGTCAAATATATTTCAACTGTTTTCAAATCTCTTGTTTGTTTTATAATAATTTTAGAGACAATCAGTAGCACAACAAGTTATTTAAGACTCTGGGCACTCTCCCTTGCTCACAGTCAGCTAGCAAAAATAATCTTTTCGAAGACTGTAGGAATTGGAATTGTTGATGGCAGTGCAATTTAAATCTTAATCGGATGGTTTTTCTTCATAAATATTTCAGTTTTAGTTCTTATGGCTATCGATCTAATAGAGTGCTTCCTTCATGCTTTAAGGCTGCAGTGGTATGTTAAAATTAAAAAAATAGTTCTTTTTTAACATGACTTTTTTTGAAAAAAGGGTTGAATTCTAAGGTAAATTCTTCAAAGCAGATGGAAAGAAATTCAATTCCTTCAGTTTCTATGGAAATCTCTGTGAGTTTAACATTGAACTCAACAAAGATGGGAGAAATGTTTTTAGCAGCGACAAAGAATTCATCAACTCCATCAATGGCACACGAAAATGAATTATAAATAAGATAACTTCAAAAAGGATTTAGAAAAGATCTCCTTCCTTTGCAGAATTTAAATAATTACATGACAATCCGTAGATATTTATTGAATATTTTATCAATTTCTATTTGAACACAGACACACCCACACAAACTGGGAAATTAATCTCAAAAATGAATATCTTTCTAACAGAAAAATCAAATTTAAACTTGAAAGTGGTCAACATACAAACAAAATCAAGTTAGAAAGAGAAGAAATTAATATGAACAAATTAATTAAATTAACCTCAACCTATTTGTTATGTATGTGTGTACATGATCAAAGTCTCAAGGCAACATAGGGGAAAGAAGAAGGCATTGCAAACCCATTTATTTTTCAGGAGATTCCATCAAGAATCTGAGATGATCATGATGTCTTTGTCCTTGCATACTCAGTATAAATCAAAATTGCATGGAATCTAAGACTCACTTCTCATGAAGCTTTTTGGAAATCAATGAACCCTAATTTTTAAAAATGTTCCCGATTCGTTTCCAGTTCAGACACTGATGTTTTTGTTAGTGCACGATGGGTAGAGCACTTGCGCCTTTCTCTATCTTAACTCTCTCGCAAAAGTGTACTTAAAAACCTTATGGAGATCAATTCGTTTGATGTGCAACATTTTTGGATATTTTTTGGAATTTTTCAGTATTTATTCCAATATCCTTAATGATTTGCCGCACGAAAGACCAGCCAATGCTTTCGATAGTTGATCCCATGAGAGTAGTACACAAAGAGAATAATTGCTTGACAAAAAGTTTATGTTAATGTTGAAAAAAGAGAGAGAAAAGATCATAATATTATGAAATGAATGAAAAATTAAAAAGAAATTTGAATTTAAAAAAAAAAAATATGAAAAATAAATAAAACAAAATGAAAAACTGATGTGTTCAGAAGCATCAAGTGAAGTGTTCTTGTCAGGGTTGATAGAACAAAAAAAAATATCTTGTGCACAGGTGGAATGGATATTTTAAATGTCTTTGCAAAATTTCAAAGATTTTTTTAACTTGAATAAATTTTCAAATGTAAATT
>Ga0302286_10002646_pt1 | contig 12342 bp, 10 predicted proteins | sample III_Fen_E2_3_FD_198765 | JGI IMG/M metagenome (GOLD analysis project Ga0302286, IMG submission 198765) | Peat permafrost microbial communities from Stordalen Mire near Abisko, Sweden - III_Fen_E2_3 | ecosystem: Environmental > Terrestrial > Soil > Wetlands > Permafrost | place: Sweden: Abisko...
ATATTGAAAAGATTTGCGTGAATTTGTGTGATTTGCGATTTTTGCGTTCAAAAAACTATTTCCTGTTTAATACTTCTGCAATTTCTTTGGCGAAATAAGTAATTATAATGTCGGCACCGGCACGTTTGATTGAAAGTACCACTTCCATCATGATACGTTCCTGATCAATCCAATCGTTTGCTCCGGCAGCTTTTATCATAGAAAACTCGCCACTCACACTGTAAGCTGCTACGGGGATATTGAAGGTTTGTTTTGCCCGGTAAATAATGTCAAGGTAACTCATAGCCGGTTTTACCATTACGATATCAGCTCCTTCTTCGATGTCAAGCGCAATTTCGCGCATGGCTTCGTTGGAGTTGGCGGGATTCATTTGGTAGCTACGACGGTCGCCAAATTTTGGAGCCGATTCGGCAGCTTCACGAAACGGACCGTAAAAGCCCGAAGCGTATTTTGCAGAGTAAGCCATGATAGGTGTTTGACTAAAGCCGTTTTCGTCCAATATTTCACGGATTTTCTTTACACGTCCGTCCATCATATCGCTCGGGGCAATTACATCAGCACCGGCTTGTGCCAGCGATAATGATTGGCTGGCAAGCGTTACCAAAGTAAGGTCGTTGTCTACATCGCCATCTACAATCGTTCCGCAATGTCCGTGCGTTGTATATTCGCAGTTACAAACATCGGCTACTATCAACAAGTCATTCCCAAATTGCCCTTTAATGGCGCGGATGGCTTTCTGAACAATACCATTGTGTTCACAAGCCACATGACCGTCTTCGTCTTTACTTTCAGGGATTCCAAAAAGCAAAACCGATTTGACGCCCGCAGCAAGTATTCTGGCGCACTCTTCCAATAATAAGTCGATGGATAATTGCGAATTGCCCGGCATGGACGAAATAGGATTGTTCACGTTTGTGCCCGGACAAACAAATAACGGCATGATTAAATCATCAGCACTGATGGACGTTTCTGAAATCATGCTTCTAAGAATCGGATTCTTTCTTAGGCGACGGAGTCTTGTTACTGGGAATGACATATGCTATATATTTTTATTGTTGTTGAAAAATCGTTCAATTTCGTTTGTAAAACTTTCTGCATCCGACTTCGGAGAAACAACCAACGGACAACAATTGTTTTTCAATAGTTCCATTTCTGTGGTCTTGCCTATGCATGCAGCCCTGACTTCAGATGTTATATTGTTTGCAAGCATTATTTTGTTGAAATTCCGAAATCCTGATGGGCTGGTAAAGAGTATAATCAGATAATTATCGCTTTTTATTCGTTCGATTATTTCATTGCTTGTATATTCCAATTCTATTGTTTTGTACATATTTATACGATGAACTATGCAGATGGGAGCCAATCCTTTTTCGAGCTTATCCTCCGCCAGTTCACCAAGAGCCAACAGTACTTTATCAGTAGGCTTGATTTCTTTCTGTATTTCGGCCAATAAATCTTCCGAAGTCTTTCCGGATGAAATAAGGTGGGTATTTCCGTTGTGTTTCAGTACTTCTTCGCCTGTGCTTTTACCAATAACGGCTATTTTCTTTCCTGCTAGTACTTTCTCATCAATGTTCAACGCATTCAACTGCTTGTAAAAATGAATTACTCCACTCTTGCTGGTAAACACTATCCATTCGTACTCATTTATGGTTCGTAGTATCGATGTCTGTTCAACAGCTAGCTCAACACCGGTGGTTTTTATCATCGGAAAATCAAGCACACAAGCTCCTTTGGCTGTAAGATGATTTTTGATGGTGTCATCTTCAGTCAGCGGTCGGGTAGAAATGATTATTTTTCCAGTTAATGTGCTCATGGCGTTGTTGAACTTAGTTCGGTCGAAATCGGTTTGTGTCGGAATCGGAATTCCGACATCCCGGCTTTACTTCAGTATCTCTATTCCCAGTTTATTGGCTTCTGCTATAATTTTTTCTGCTAGATTCTTTCCTAATTTTTCAGCTTCAGTGACACTTGCTTTGTCCGAAAACCGAATGATTTGCTGTGTGTGATGGTTGCCTAACATAACTGCCAGTTGTACCGTTTCATTTTCGATGGTGGCGTAAGCTCCCAATGGAAATTTACAACCTCCACCTACGGTTTTCATAAATGCTCTTTCGGCAAGAATAGCTGTTTCGGTATCCTTGTTGTTGATGGTTCGAAGTAATGCTATTGTTTCTTCATCATCCTTGCGGCATTCTATGGCTATCGCACCTTGTCCAATGGCAGGTATGCACCTGTCGACGGGTAGAAATGCTGTTGGAGCAATTTCTTTTCCCAGTCGTTTTAGTCCGGCGGCGGCAAGCACTATGGCATCGTATTGACCCTCCTCGAGTTTTTTTAAACGGGTATCAATATTCCCACGCAAATCGGTAAAGATAGCTCCGGGTTTTAGTTCGGCAATCTGCACTATGCGGCGCGGACTGCCAGTTCCAATGGTGCAATTGTCATTTAATTCATCAATGCTGAGTCCGTTTTTGATAAGCAACACATCGCGTGGATCTTCTCTTGTCGGGAAAGCAGCGAGTACTAAACCATCGGGTTGAATACTGGGTACATCTTTCAGACTATGTATGGCAAAATCGGCTCTGCCTTCCAGAATAGCATTCTCCAGTTCTTTGACAAAAACCCCGGTTCCGCCAAAAGCAGTCAGGGGTTTATCGGTTACAGCATCGCCGTGAGTAGATATTTTTATAATTTCAAATTCGCAATCCGGATGTTGTGCCTTCAGCAATTCAACCGTTTGCTGCGTTTGAGTATATGCCAGCAAACTGGGGCGGGTAGCGACAAGGTATTTTCTATTCATCCTCATGAGTTTCTATGGTAAAGGAGTCTTTCAATGTTTTGGTAATGGAAATCATTTCTTCTCTGGTGCTTGCTTTTCTTAGATTGGACATGATGACTTTGATAATTCTGTCGGAATAGGCATCCAATACTTTACTCAAATCCTCTTTTTGTGTTTCGTCCAGTTTATTTGTAAATGCTTCGTGCAGATCAAGTGTGCTTTGTTTTACGACTACCAATCCTTTTTTTATTTCGGCCATGGCCGGCATAATGAACTGTTTGGAATACCATTCAAAATAATCTTCCGAAATATCCTTGATGATTTCTTCTGCTTTCGACACTTCAAGCGTTCTTTTATCAAGATTGGAGTCTATCATCTTGTTAATGTCATCAATCGAATAAACGAAGCAGTTGTCAATGTTATTGATTTCCGGATCTATGTTTCGGGGTATAGATAAATCGATAAAAATGCGGGTTTTACCTTGTAAAGCTTTTTCCATCATGTTTATTTCATGGCGACAAACAATAAAGTTGGGCGCACTGGTAGAAGCGATAATGATGTCGTTTTTAAGTATACCATCAAATCGTTCAGCATACTCAATAGTTTTAGCATCCACACGTTGCGCCAGTTCGGTAGCTCCCGATCGGTTTGCCACCGTTATATTACAGTTCTTGAATTTTTGTTGAAGGTAATCGGCCGTGAGGTTGGATATTTTACCGGCACCCACCAATAGGATGTTGACATTTTCGCGGTCGCCAAAAATTTGTTTCACCATATCCACGGCCAATGTAGCTACTGATACTGAACCATCGCCTATTTTTGTTTCAGAGCGTACTTTCTTACCTATCTGAATAGCTGTTTGAAAAACTTTATTCAGCAGACCGTTAGTGGATTCGCTATTCTTCGCTTCGAAATAGGCATCTCTCACTTGTCCCTGAATCTGATATTCGCCCAATACCATCGAATCCAGACTGGATGCCACTTTGAAGAGGTGTACCACTGCATCCTGACAGTTTTTTTTGTACATAATAGGTAAAAGCTCACTCGTAGGAATGGAATGAAATGTACTGATAAAATCAAGAACATCATCGCCTCCTTTTTCCACATCGTTTACCGAAGTGTAAATTTCCACCCGATTACAAGTGGATAGTATTACACTGCCTTTTATTGATTTATATGTGTTCAGTTGACGCAACGCATTCGGTTTTATTTCATTAGAAAAGTGAAGTTTCTCACGAATACTAACATCTGCTGTTTTAAAATTAATGCCTACAACTAATAAATGCATATCAAAATAAATATATTTATGACTCAGATAAATTTCAATGTAAAGGTAAACTCATTCTAATTAATAATCAAACTAATTTCAAGATAATTATAGAAAATATGTAATGATTTTATAATGTACGTTTTATATCGTACTACCAATAGGCAAGTTCTGATAATTACGTAGTGCTTGGAGACTTTTAAAGCCGAATTTCAAAGGGTTATTGTTCGACCTTAAAACAGATTAGTCTGTTTTTTGTTGATGACGCCAATGTTTTTTGACAAACGAATAGCCTAATCATTATTTGCTCACAGATTTATTCTATTAAAACATGAAATTGTGTTTGTGATGAGAAGAAGCCCGAATATATTTAATACTATAATTTCTTAAACAGTGGAATAAATCATCGTTGTAAATTCAAGAATTACTGACTTCTATAGTTGTTGTAACGAATGTTTAATATCAGTTTTTTAAACTAGCTCTAACTGATGAAATAAAAAATGCACTCCGGGTGTTGGAGTGCATTTTTTCTAATCAAACTACTAACAATACAAAACTTTATTTTATTGCCGCAAATGCCTGTTCAAGGTCTGCTTTAATGTCAGCTATGTTTTCAATTCCTACCGAAATACGGAGTAATCCGGGGAAAACTCCTGCTGATATTTTGTCTTCGGGCGAAAGTTGCTCGTGAGTGGTAGCTGCGGGATGAATAATCAACGATTTTGCATCACCCACGTTGGCCAGATGGCTAATCAGTTTCAGGTTGTTGATCAGACCGTCGGCTTTCTCCGCTTCGCCTTTCAACTTGAACGAAAGTACTCCACCAAAACCACGTTTCAGGTATTTATTGGCTAAAGCATGGTATGGGCTGCTTTTCAATCCCGGATAGTTTACATATTCCACTTGTGGATGTTTTTCTAACCAGGTTGCCAGTTCAAGCGCATTCTCTACATGACGTTCAACACGCAACGAGAGTGTTTCCAATCCTTGTAACAACAAGAACGAGTTGAAAGGACTAATGGTGTTTCCCCAGTCGCGAAGTCCTTCCACACGTGCACGTATGTTGAAAGCGATATTTCCAAAAGGACCATCGAAACCAAAAACGTCCCAGAATACCAGTCCGTGGTAACTGTCAGTTGGTTCGGTGAAAGCACGGAATTTACCATTGCCCCAGTTGAACTTTCCACTATCCACAATTACACCTCCCAATGATGTTCCATGACCGCCAATCCACTTGGTTGCAGATTCTACTACGATAGTAGCTCCATGTTCCAACGGACGAAAAATGGCACCACCTGCACCAAAAGTATTGTCAACAATCAACGGAATACCATGTTTGTCGGCAACTGCAGCTATAGCTTCAAAGTCCGGGATGTTCAAATCGGGATTTCCGATGGTTTCCAGATAAAGTGCTTTTGTTTTATCGTCAATCAGTTTTTCAAACTCTGCAGGCTCATCGTTTGGAGTAAAGCGAACATCTACACCCAGGCGTTTAAACTGGTTTTTAAACTGGTTATAGGTTCCGCCATATAAATGCGAAGTTGAAACGAAATTATCGCCGGCTTCCACAATATTGTTGAGAGCAATGAACTGAGCCGATTGACCCGAAGAAGTTGCTAAAGCAGATACTCCACCTTCAAGGGCAGCAATTCGTTTTTCAAAAACGTCTGTGGTCGGGTTTTGTAAGCGGGTATAGATATTCCCGAATTTGCGGAGTGCGAAAAGATCGGCACCGTCGGCAGCATCGTCGAAAACGTATGAACTTGTTTGATAAATAGGTACTGCACGCGCTTTTGTTGTTCCGTCTACGACCTGTCCTGCATGTACCTGCAGAGTTTCAAATTTGTATTCTGACATATTTTTAAGGGGGTAAGAGGTAAGAAAGTAAGAGGTAAGCATCGAAATTCGATGGGTTGTCTTAATTTCAAACTGGATGAATATATGAGTTTTAGTTTTATGCTGCAAAATTAAAGAGAAAATGAGGTGAGGAACAAATTACTTGCTTCTTACCTCTTGCTCCTTAAATTATAGCGGATATTCTTCAAATGCATAAAGCAATGTAGAAAGATAGCGTTCGCCGGTATCAGGAAGTAAAGCTACAATAACTTTTCCTTTATTTTCGGGGCGTTGAGCCAGAATAGTAGCAGCATAAGCGGCAGCTCCCGAAGAAATTCCAACGAGCAATCCTTCTTGCTGTGCCAACTGGCGTGAAGTCAGAATAGCATTGTCGTTGCTTACCGGAATGATTTCATCTACAATGTTTGCATCGTAATTTTTTGGAACGAATCCGGCACCAATACCTTGTATTTTGTGAGGACCGGGAGCACCGCCCGAAAGTACGGGAGAATCGGCAGGCTCAACGGCTATAATTTTTACGTTTGGATTTTTTTCTTTCAAATATGCACCTACTCCGCTTACTGTTCCGCCGGTACCAACACCAGCTACGAAAATATCTACTTTACCATCGGTGTCGTTCCACACTTCAGGACCGGTAGTGCTTTTGTGTATTGCAGGATTTGAAGCATTTTCAAATTGCTGTGGAATATAAGAATTTGGATTTTCTTCGTGAAGTTCCAATGCACGGGCGATAGCGCCTTTCATGCCGGTGGCTCCAGGAGTCAACACTAAATTAGCTCCAAAAGCTTTTAGTAAGTTTCTACGTTCTACACTCATGGTTTCGGGCATGGTAAGCGTAAGTTTGTAGCCTTTAATAGCTGCTACCATAGCCAATCCAATTCCGGTGTTTCCACTGGTTGGTTCAATAATTTCGGTTCCGGATTTCAAAATTCCGGCCTTTTCTGCATCTTCAATCATTGATAATGCGATACGTTCTTTTACGCAACCGGCAGGGTTGAATGATTCAAGCTTTCCAATAACTGTGGCCTGAAGACCTTTTTTTGCACTGTAATTGGAGAGTTGCACGAGAGGAGTGTTTCCAATCAATTCGGTTAAATCTTTTGCAATTTTTGCCATGACAATAAATATTAATGGGTTTGTTTAATTTTTATGATGCAAAGATACAGGGTTTTTACATACAGCACAATCGCAAAGATGGGGTATTTTGCATACCATCTTTATGGTAGATTTTTACTTTGAGCTCATCCGCTGTACTTCGCACTATGTTTAATATAAGTGTGCATTTGAAATCCTCAAAACTCGATATGCTCTTTAGGTTTGAGATTGTTTTCCATTGTCCAGAAGCTGGCTTGCCCGTGTGTAATTCTGAATATGACAAGCTTTGGGCTATCTGCCTTTATCCCAAAGCTTTTCGGGAAAAGGGCGATCATTCAGGGCTTTTGCAACGTTCTGCACATGCCCCGCATTGCGCGGATGGGTCATTGCAATGCTCTGCACATGTTCCGCAATAGGCGGCTGGGTCATTGCAACGTTCTGCACATGTTCTGCAATAGGCGGATAGGTCATTGCAATGCTCTGCACATATTCCGCATTGCGCGGATGGGTTATTGCAACGTTCTGCGCATGTTCTGCAATAGGCGGATAGCTTACTGCAACGTTCTGCACATGCCCCGCGTCACACCGTTGGTGTTTTGCACAAATTTTATCCGTAATTGAGTTTATATCTCACTTAATTCCAACCAGCGCATAGTTTTCTCATCAATAATATCACCCAGTTCACCAAAGCGTTGCGAGGCTTTGATAATCTCATCGCTCGATAAAGTGCCCGAAGCCAGTTGCTTTTCAATGTCTGATTTTTCGGCTTCCAGTTGCGGTATTTCCTTTTCCAGTGCTTCAAATTCTTGCTTTTCTTTAAAGCTTAGTTTTTTACGATCAGGAGCTTTTGGTTCTGTTTTTACTTCAGTTACAGATGTCTTCTTTTGGGCTGCTTTTTTCTGTTCAGCTTTCTTTTCATCTTTTTCCTGTTCTTCCATTAGCTCATTCCACTCGCGGTAATCAGTGTAATTGCCCGGAAAATCTTTCAACTCGGCATTACCTTTAAATACCAGTAAATGGTCTACCACCTTGTCCATGAAATACCGGTCGTGGCTAACCACAATCACACATCCTTTGAACGATTGCAGGTATTCCTCCAACACATTTAGTGTCACAATGTCCAAATCGTTCGTTGGCTCATCGAGTACCAAAAAGTTCGGATTGCGCATCAATACTGTGCAAAGATGCAGACGTCTGCGCTCACCACCACTGAGTTTATAAACGTAATTATACTGCGTTTCCGGTGTAAACAGGAAGTGCTGCAGAAATTGCGACGCTGACATTTTCTTTCCATTGCCCAGATTGACTTCTTCGGCAATGTCTTGTACCACATCAATTACCTTCATTTGTTCATCAAATGCCAGTCCGTCCTGACTGTAATAGCCAAACACCACTGTTTCTCCTACGTCAAAGCTACCACTGTCGGGTTTTACTTCCCCCAGCAGCATTTTCAGAAACGTAGATTTTCCGGTTCCGTTTTTACCAACGATTCCCATTTTTTCGTAACGGGCAAAGTTGTAATAAAAGTTGTCCAATATCTTCAAATCACCATAGGCTTTTGTGATATATTTGGCCTCGAAAATCTTAGACCCCAGGTAACTTGCTTTTACGTCAAGTTGCACGTTGTCGTTATTCCGTCGTTGTTTGGCACGTTCTTCTATTTCGTAAAAACTCTCCTGACGTGATTTGGCTTTGTGGGCGCGCGCTTGTGGTTGGCGACGCATCCATTCCAGTTCTTTCTTGTATAGATTTACCGTCCTGTCACTTTCTGCATTCCAGTTCTCAATTCGTTCTTGTCTTTTTTCCAGGTAATAAGAATAATTTCCGCTGTATTGAAATAATGCCTGATGGTCAATTTCCATGATGTTGGTACAAACCCTGTCGAGGAAGTACCTGTCGTGCGTTACCATCAGCAAAGACATGGTAGAACGTTTCAGAAAATCTTCCAACCATTCAACCATTTCCAGATCCAGATGGTTGGTAGGTTCATCCAAAATCAATAAATCGGGTTCGGCAATCAGTACGTTGGCAAGTGCTACGCGTTTCAACTGCCCACCGGAAAGTTCACCAATCAATTGATCCAGGTTAGTGATTTTCAGTTTCCCTAAAATTTGCTTGATACGCGTTTCGTAATCCCATGCTTTGTGCATATCCATTTGTGATAAAATTTCATCTAACCCCTCCTGATTTTCGGACATCATGCAATGTTCATATGCAGCAATGGTGCGTACGGCTTCGTTATCCGAACGCAGACAAGCATCAATTACCGATAATTCCTTCGGGAAATCAGGATTTTGATCCAGATAACCTATTCGTAAGTCGCGCTTGAATGAGATTGTTCCACCCTGATAATCTTCATTTCCGGCAAGGATGTTAAGCAGGGTTGTTTTTCCCGTACCGTTTTTGGCAATTAGTGCCACGCGTTGATTGTCGGAAATGCCAAACGATATATTTTCGAAAAGTATATTATCTCCAAACGACTTGGTGAGATTCTCTACTTGCAGGTAACTGATCATATTTAAAGATGTAATTTGAGAATGCAAAGATACAGATTTATAAGGATGAATCAATTCTCTGTGAGAATAGAAATAATTCTGTGTTTTGTTGTCGTGTTAATGAAAAATATGTAACTTTGAAATCTGAAATAATGACTAATTTAAGCTATTGTGTAGTATGACGAAAATAATGGTAAAAGATACAGAGGTGACGGTTCTTCGGATAAATAATGAAGACTTTATTTCATTAACGGATATTGCCAGGTTTAAAACTTCAGATACAAACGCTGTTATTGGAAATTGGATGCGTAACAGAAATACCATTGAATATCTGGGGATTTGGGAAAGTTTATATAATCCTAATTTTAAACCCCTCGAATTCGAGGGGTTTAAAAAAGAATCAGGTTTAAACGCTTTTGTTTTGTCTCCTCAAAAATGGATTCAATCTACAAATGCAGTTGGAATTGTTTCGAAGTCTGGTAGATACGGTGGAACTTTTGCTCATAAAGATATTGCGTTTAAGTTTGCAAGTTGGATTTCTGTTGAATTTGAACTTTATGTAATCAAAGAATTTCAAAGACTTAAGGAACAAGAACAACTACAATTCGGTTGGTCTGCAAAACGGGAACTGGCTAAAATAAACTATCGGATTCACACGGATGCAATACAACAGAACCTAATTCCGGTAGAACTAACCCAACAACAGATTTCGATAGTTTATGCCAATGAGGCAGATGTGTTGAATATTGCTTTGTTCGGTTTGACTGCAAAACAATGGAGGGATTCAAATCCAAACTCTAAGGGGAATATTCGCGATTATGCAACCATTAACGAACTAATTTGCTTGTCGAATATGGAAAATCTGAATGCGGTTTTTATAAATGAAGGTCAGTCACAGAAAGAAAGATTATTAAAATTGAATAGAATTGCCATTCAGCAGATGAAAGTTCTTCAAGATGTCGAAAATCGTAAAATGCTAAACTAGGTTTGAACAGAATTATATTAATCATTTAATTTCCAAAACAATGAAAAGTATTAAAGGAACAGAAACAGAAAAGAATTTATTGAAATCATTTGCCGGCGAAAGTCAGGCACGTATGCGTTACACTTACTTTGCAAAGGTTGCAAAAACAGAAGGCTTTGAACAAATTTCTGCTATCTTTCTGGAAACAGCAGATCAGGAAAAACAACATGCTAAGAAATTCTTCAGCTATCTGGAAGGTGGCGCTGTAGAAATTACAGCATCTTATCCTGCAGGAATTATTTCAACTACTGCCGAAAACTTAAAGGAAGCAGCTGATGGTGAAAATGAAGAATGGAGTGACTTATATCCTCATTTTGCCGATGTAGCCGAAGCAGAAGGTTTTGCCAATATTGCTGCTACCTGGCGCAAAATTGCAGCTGTAGAAGCTCAACACGAAAAACGCTACCGCATATTACAAGGTCGCGTTGAAGCAGGAACTGTTTTCTCTCGCGAAGAAGAAACAACCTGGCAATGTCGCGAATGTGGTCACATTCATGTAGGTAAAGAAGCTCCAAAAGCTTGTCCTACTTGCGCACACCCTCAGGCTTATTTCGAAGTAGAAAAGACAAACTACTAATCAGTTGACAATTTTTAATTAATAGTTGACAGTTGATAAACCATACAGCCGCTGCATATTTGTAGCGGTTGTTTTGTTTGTAGCTTTTCAGTACTTTTGCAATATGAAATCTGAATTGATTTTGACCGAAGATGGTTCGAATAGTTTGTACGTGCCTGAAATTGATGAATGCTACCATTCGTCGCACGGTGCGATACAGGAATCGCGACATATTTTTATTGAAGCGGGTTTGAAACAATGTCGCAAATCTGAGATCAATGTTTTGGAAGTTGGTTTTGGTACAGGCTTAAATGCTTTTCTGACCATGATAGAGGCGGAGAGGAGTAGCAAACGAATTCAATACGTTTCGCTTGAAAAATATCCTGTGGAAACAGAGAAAGCTTTACGATTGAATTATCCCGAAGAACTTTCGCCCGGGAAGAGGAGCTGTTTTGAGATAATGCATCTTTCGGCCTGGAATAAAAAAGTACAAGTTACTCCATTTTTCAGTTTAGAAAAAACAGAAGCAGATTTCACACAATATACTCCTGAACATAAATTTGACGTAATATTTTTCGATGCTTTCTCGCCCGAAAAACAACCTGAAATGTGGACGCAGGAACGATTCGAACTTATTTATAAGCATTGTAACCACGGTGCAATGCTTACAACCTATTGTGCCAAAGGCGTCGTCCGCCGGTCTATGAAAGCTGCCGGATTTACTGTGGAGCGCTTAGCCGGACCTCCGGGGAAAAGGGAGATTTTGAGAGGAATTCGTCAATGAATTGATGTGATAATGTGATAATATGACAATGAAGAAATATCTGGCTTTTTATATTCCGTACTTTCTGTTTGTACTGACATTTGTACTGCTGATTTTGTGCAATTCAAAAGTTGATTTGCATTTGTGGCTAACATCGTTTTATACATCAACCGGAGATGTGTTCTTTCGGTATTATACTTTCGTAGGCGACTGGATTCCATATCTTGTGATTGCCGGATTGCTTTTCTACAACTATAGAATGGCTTTTTTTGTACTCGTTTCACAGCTCGCTAGCGGATTGGTTTCAATAATTTTAAAAAGAACATGGAACGAGCCACGACCAATCCTTTACTTTAAAGAACATTTCCCGAATATGCAATTGCATCAGGTTGTAGGTGAACATTTACATTCAGTTCACAGTTTTCCTTCAGGTCACACTATTACGGCATTTGCATTCTTTCTGGCATTAGCGTTTTATACTAAAAAGCCGACCTTGCATTTTC
>Ga0302286_10002647_pt1 | contig 12340 bp, 5 predicted proteins | sample III_Fen_E2_3_FD_198765 | JGI IMG/M metagenome (GOLD analysis project Ga0302286, IMG submission 198765) | Peat permafrost microbial communities from Stordalen Mire near Abisko, Sweden - III_Fen_E2_3 | ecosystem: Environmental > Terrestrial > Soil > Wetlands > Permafrost | place: Sweden: Abisko...
ACTTTGCAATAACAAACTCACTCCTGAAGACAAATGCTTCAATACAGGATTCTGATTTTCTTTTAATGGAATAATAAAAGCTGGGTGCTAATGGGTCCATAGCTTTCCAGATCACGATCTTACCATCAGCTGAGCAGCTCAATAAAAAATTGGAAGTCTCAGCGTAAATTAATCTCTAAATCTGTCCTTCGTTCCAGATGACTTTATTGGAGAAATTTCTGATAACCTAAGTAACAGTATTGGATATTGAGTCGATTATCTGTACATCTTATCCAGTGACGAAGATCCTCTTTTCTTCTATTGCAAGTACTTTCTTTGGATTATCTATCCACACTGATGTTGTGTCAGTATAAATGATTGAGGTGCTAGTTGAATCTTCTCCAATAGATAGCTCATAGGAAATCACTGACCAACCTCTTGAAACAAGTATTAAAAAAATTTAATTAAAAAATATTAATAATATTATTGTTAAAGAGTATTATTTGCAATGCAATTTTACTGGGAGAGCTATGTGAGGGTATGTACTCTAAGATTAGAGTTATTGTTAATCACAATGCTTGCTAAGCTAGCTAGAGAAGTTTGTGGAATAGTATGTAATAACACTAAACTATTAGTTATAGAATAAACTAAAATAAACGAAGACGAAGAGACGATAAGAATATTATTATTCTTGCCTGTCAGAACAAAATCCTTGGGTGGTGCTTAGGTAGGAATTTAAATACAAGTTAGATCAGTTTTTATTAAGAAAACAGCCGAGCTATTTAAATACCCAACAGCATAAAGAAAAATGCTTGAAGAGTTTACGAGCTTGACAATTAGTGTAAGGCTATCGCTAGAGCAGTTAATTTAGATTTATTACAAACTAAGTGGGGACGGTGGGAAGGGTTTGATTACCTCTATGACCACGAAATATTGGGTGGCTTAGATAATAGCTAGTTCTTATTTGATCACTAGCTATTGATCAGTTAAAAGTGTAACCTTCGAGAATGGCTAGACTAATCCTATGTTCGCTCGAATTATTCCTTAACTACTTCCGGTTTCTATTGAGGATTCCTATACTTTTTGAATTTCATTAAAGAAAACAGATTCACCAGTCTCGCTAACTGAGATAGCTATTAATGTTTAGTTATCAACGAGAAATCTAACACCACTGTCTCTTTTGATAATCCCTTTGGTGACTGTAGCAAGAGAAAATGTTGAAGCTGTCTCAGCCACCCATTCCATGATTGTGTTTGTATTCGTGTTGAGGAGAAATATTCTTGAATTTATGGTATTCAGAAACAATACTCCAGTGTCGAAGGAAAATCTCCTCAGAAATGCTCCAGTATTTGCATCCATAGCGTTTATGAAAACATCATACACAGCATAAGTCAACTGGTCGGGGCCTTCCACGATCGCTGATACGACTCTGCTCTAGCTAAGAGAAGTCTACTGGAGAAAAGTAGTAGAACAGGTGTATGCGCGCTCACATGCGTTGGAAGTTTTATTTGCGAATTCCTTTTCTCCACAAATAGAAACACATTTTTTTTTAACATTGTCCGAGTACTGGAAAGAAGGACATTCTAAAGCTGCTCTGGCATAGGGCAAGGCTAACTAAGTGAGTAAAGACAAGTAGAGGATAATAATGTTTGCGAACATTTTCGATTTGTTTCTCTTATTTTAATTACTGCTAAATTGAATGTTTAAGAGAAAGAACAAAGAAATCTTCATGATATTAAAATTATTAAATCGCTGCGAATAATATTTTTCAGATAAGATTTGGTCTTTGGGAGAGCTGGATTCTAATAGAAAGAGAGAGTTCTAAAGAAGCAGCTTTCATTGAATGTTCTTTATTATTGATTTAACATTCAAAAGCAGGGTTAAAATAACATCCAAATGCAACGGATAAAAATATTGTACTTTGGAGGAAAAGTAAAAACTAAAAAATACATTTTATTTATTAGTTTTTTACAACGATATCGAATTCATAATAAAGGGGAAAATGTTTAAGAATGGTGAGATTAATAAATGTCTTTTTTTTTTCATCCAAACTTAAGAGGATCTAAAGATCTAAAAGGTGTTTTCAATAGTTCACAAACGATTAAACTTATTGAGAATCAAGATACTTCAAAACTAAAAAAATAACTACAATGGATGATGTGTACATTTTGTTAAGCCATCAGACTTACACGATTCTTGGTACAATTTGCGAGCTATTGTCCTTAGAAGCTTCTCTCTTCATCTAAGTATGTCCAAAGAGAAAGCAACATGTTCCATTTGATACATATTCCTTAGATCCAAACTATTCTCACTTAGAGAAAAAACCCTTTGTTGATTGTTGGCTTTCTATTTTTTCAAGAATAACTCCAAAATTTTCTTCATCCTAATAGATTTCTGCTGGAGATAGCTTTATACTAATTAAAAATGCTCATTTTCCTTTAGCTCATTTATCCATCAGTCTCTCCCCACTGCATTCAAATTATTTGTTCTTTTAGTTTTCTTCACTCGAAAGTTCTTATTATCATTTCCTATTCCACACACTTACATTGTTAATCGTCTGGATAAGATTTAACTTTACTACAGTTCGATATCCTTGTACAGAAAATAAATGGTATTGGGATTTTGATGGCATCAGATTAACTTGGCTATTTTTTCACAAAGATAACAAATTAATTAAAATATTAATTATTTTTGAATGCTCTCTGTTTTTTTAGCAGACAACACAAGAGTGATTCTTAAACCATACTTAATGCACTAAATTGAAACATAATTTAATATCCAATCCTTAGCAGAAAGTAATAATTACATAATAGTATGATATGGAACAGTTAGTAAGGGGAAAAAATAATCACTTGTTGAAAAAAGGATAAACAAATGAAAAAAACTAAAAATTTATTATTCTTAGTGTCTTGCATAAAAAAATATTGTGAAACATAATTTGTTAAGTATCAAATAGTAAATTATTTTCATTTTTAATTATCAGTGTATTTTACTTTTTAAGCTAAAAATCTCCTAATTCCCTAAAGCAATGTTTTTTTCTTTTTTATTTGTAGTTTTGACCTATCTAAAAGATCTCAAATTTATCTAAATCATGGTAATTTTTAATCCAATTTAATATAAAACACAGAAATATTATTTCTTTTTAAAACCCAACTTCTTTAGCAAATCTTTTTATGGTCTGTTGTCCCATTCTTAGGATAATAATTAATCAATTAAAAAATAATCAGCAATCCTTTAAAAATTAATTATCAAGTTTTAGCAAAGGTTCTGCTTAGTTTGAAGGAGAACTTCCTACAAATGGAGATTGTTGTGGGCTGATATTCTGTGCTTTTAGGGAAAATACATTTAGACTTCCAAACTCTGGAACTGACTATGAGCTTCGCCTTTCCATGAATGACTAAAAGTCACTCGATTTAATGGAACTGTTCGACATGATTATTAGTTCTTAGTTATGCTGATTATTGTTGTTATCTTGAATTAAACTCCTGTTTTAGGTTTCTCGGGGAGTGCTAGAGAGAGGGTTAGAGAGAGGGCTAGAGAGAGGGCTAGAGAGAGGGCTAGGGAGAGGGCTGAAGATGCTTGTGGTTTTCGTAGTCCTTCTCTATGGACTTTGGCTATCGATCATTATCGAGTTGAATTTCTTAGGAGAGCTGATTATTTATTCAGAAGAAGTGCAGAAACCACTCAAGATAATATGCTGGTCTTTGGAAGGAGACGGGTGTTCATTGATCTCGTCTTAAATTATTTGCAGATTCTAAGACCATAGACTATCATCTATGGTCTCATTGTTTTTCAGGATTTGCTTTCTTGTAGAAGCCTTCGAATCTATTAAAAGGAAAAAATTATTCAATTTTACTACTTCTTCATTAATTTTTGTCTGTTACGTGTGAGGAGATTCATTTTGCCTGGTTAGTTGAGAGAAATTAATTATTCGTGGACTTTTTTCTTTCTCAGAAAACCTATGTTCCTGTAAATAATTTTCCAGTAAAACAGTGATTTGAGGGATTTCTATTTAGGGAAAGGAATTCTATTGTAGAACCTCTGCGGCAAAAGGAACTTTAACATGAATCTCAGAAATCTGGAGGATTTTTATTGCCGAGAGAAAAGCTTGAATTTGAAGATAATGAAGGCTATGTAGGTTAAATAGCCGTAATGGGAAAGTATAATTGGGATATTTAATAGTTAATATGGATAGAGGATGTAGAGCTAACCAAAAAATATCGAAGGCACGAGTATCAAGTAAGATAATATTTCCAAGCGATAGAGCAATTGACTTTGGAATGGCTGGATGTGCATGACTAGCATGATGTATATAAAAATTAGGATGATTGTTATCATGTAGAGTGTGAAGCCTAGGGTTTAGAGCAGAGTGATGAGGATGACGATTGCCATTTTGAAGTAGATCCTGACGAATTCCCAGTAGTAATATTTCTCTTTGAACTCAAGGTAGTAGTATCCAAACTTATATTTCATGGTGCAGTATGATAGATGCTATGTTTTCTTGTGCTTAATCAGAGAGTAGAGAATAAATCCAGGAGTCAAAGTCCAGAACAGCAAATTAGGGAGAATAAACCCCATTGCAAACTAAGAATAGGATTTGTTGTTACAATCGATCTCTAGGTTGATTGTCCTATAGGAATGTGACCCTATGTTCCTACAAGAGAAAGCCTTCGTGAAGAACGACAAGGAGTCTGATTGGAAAAATAAAAATACCACGTTCATCATCATGTACTTATGGTAAGATCCGACTTGCCAAATTTTGAATTTGTGGAGGATAGCTAGAGTTATTAGCAGAGTGATGAACGCTGCAAATGGCAAGAGAGATTGCATTAATGATCGTATGCTCTCTTCACCGATATCTTAGATTGATTAAACAGATGCCATACATGTGAGGGAAACGACAACTTTTGAAACTGGCTATCCTGAGAACTGTGGGAGGAAGACTATCACAGAAGGGAAGAAAGATAGCTAGAAAGAAAACAAAACAGCTGCCATTTAGAGGTAATTCAAGAGTGATTTCACGAAGAATGAAGATTCATCTAAGATGCAGCTGGTAGAGAAAGGAAGGATGGTGAGTAAGCGGAGATAACAGCATTTAGAATTGTAGAGATAGCGATCCATAAAGAAGAATATGCTGAAAAAAAGATACAAGACTATCGTTATCCCAGCAAAAAAACTGAAAGATAGCTAATACCCGATTGAAGTGCATACCCCGCATTCGTAAGGGGAAAGCGTCTAAGAATAGCGAACTCCACCCCAATTAACACCTGTAACATCACATTTAGCACATAGTGGGCCTATGTGTCCTTTCATGCATCCCTGTTTGCTTTCTGGATTAGATTCCCAGCAGACATCACGTTGAGAATAATCACATTCTAAAATTTCATCTGTGGTAGTATTTTACCTCCAATATCCTTTCTGCAAGACTATTGAACTTCCTTCACAAGACTACGCTGACGAAGGGCACTACTAGCAAGTTTACGCTAAGTTTAAAGAATATGTTCCAGCTGAGCACTTTTAGCAAGAGATAATGGATGAAGAAGCTGTGGAAGTCTAAGTGATTTCAGTTTCTCCTTACAGGCAAGATCTGAATTGAAGTAAAGTTGGCACAAGAGTGGAAGTGTGAATGGTGTTTTAGGTGATTTGTAGCTTCAGTGATTTTACAGTTTGCAGTGGTTTGGATGATAAAATCAACGATGTAAAACAAAAAGCGGAATATTAGTCATTGTATTGTTTCACACTCAACAGAGCTTCTCCTTTGAGTTCCAGGATTTCATTATTCAGAGAAGCATACTCCACAACTGCCTCAACGTAGTAGGCATTTAGCTCACTCATCGTCAGTGGGGAATACCTTGAAAACTGATATTTCAAAGAATCAATTGAAAAGACTCTTTTATCCTAGTCGAACAGCTTTACTCTTATCAAAGTGATTCCTCCACTCTAAACATTAACTAGTTGTAATGTTCCTTCAGAGGAGAATGTTTTACTATTATTTGAGTCACTTGCGATTATCTCCCCTGAGTAAGATAACGTAAACTAAGCCTCTTCTCTTTCTGTAGTCATATCCTTCTTTTGTGTGTAGATTTCCATGTGGGTGGGATAAGTGCCTATGTTATCACCGAAGATCTCTGCTTTGTTATTTTAGAAACTGCAGAGAATTTTGTATCCCTTCGAATAATCCTATTTTAAAGTAATAATTCTGATCCCTCCTCCCATCGCAGCTTAGTTTCCGGATATTCTACTCAACAAATCTATCTCCAACTCGTAGATTTCATACAAATACAATGCCCCACCGCTAGATGACACCTGATTATCAAGAAACTATGTATTCACAATAGAAAACTTCCCCGTTAAAGTATTCGCATTGATTCCTCCGCCTTGAGCTCCAAAGTTACTTTGAAATAAGCTATTCAAGAGAATGATGTTGTTAGCGTTGGATATGAGAATATTTCCATGGTTATTTCTCCAAAATATGCTGTTTATAGTAATTATTGAGCTTTCAAGGCTGAAAAAAGGGAGCTAGATGCTGCTGCTATTAAGTGTCATAAAGGTGTTATTCTCGATTTCTGTGTGTTAGTCGATGCTAAGTGTATCGCTAGTTAAGTGGATAACACTTCCTGCAAGCGAGTATTTTCGAGTTGTCATGATCAATTGCAAGTCGGTGTTGTTCTTCGCTGAGATTGAGTTCATTTGAATGCCATTAACTCCAATAATCGAAAAAGAGAAGATATTTGAGTTAAATAGGGAATACTACGAGCAGTTAAGCACTGTCAGTTCAGATATTGTAACTTAAGAGCCTTAGAAAAGCTTAATTAAATTATCAAATCTGCTGTTGATTATGGTCATTCTTTCAATGCGGACGAGAGTAAATTGAGATACACTTGCTAGGAGGGTGTTAGCTTCGAAAGTGCAATTGGATATTATAAACTAAGAGAGTATCACAGTTCCAGAGTTAGTGAATCTCAAGAATCCACTGCTAGATGAAGAGACTGTGGAAATGAGTGATCGATAGCTCGAAGGAAAGGAAGTGTTAAGATTACTGCTGGTGTTTTAGATGGCTTTTAAAGGTATCTCAGGAAGTAAGATTTATCTGGGAGATTCATGTAAGACCCTGGAGTTTGTTTAGAAGCAGACTGAGTCAAGAGTGATAGATTAGAATATCACCAAGGTGGCGGAATCAAAAAGTAAGGATGTCCCATAAGAGATAACTTAGTGTTTAATAGAGAGATTCTAGAATATTGCTTATGTTGTCGCTGAGTGCATGGTGATTGGGGAGCCTTATGTGAGAAAAATTAAGTTAAAACCATCCATGAATACATTGAAGGGGAGGTGTTGGAAGGATGTAGAACGGATATTGAGAGTGTTCTGTAAAGCATCGGCTGGGCGGAGAATGATCTTAGAAGAAGCAGAATTTAAGAATTCCATGGTTTTGATTTCGTTGTGTAAAAGGACTGAGAAGAGGTAGGTCATAGAGAGGGAAGAATCAAGAACAGAATCAAATGCATTTTAAGTGGAAGCTTAATCAGCGTATATAAGAGAATAGGAACAAGTATCAAAACTAGTTGAAGTAGCTTGTTACTCGTAGAAGTCTAGACTCAGTTTTCTTTCGAAAATTCCTGTGGCAGATACTCCGATGTAGCGAAGGACTCCATCGTCAGATAAAGACATGAGAATTAGTTTAGGGTCAGTGAGAGTTACTGTATGGATGAGAATGGCTTTTTGTTAAGATGTGATAACGATTCCCTCAATTCTCGAAGTGAAAACGAGGATTAACCGATTTTTGGAAATACGGAGATCAGTTAATCTATCTTTTCTATGATATCTTCGGATGTAGTCAACAAATGAAAGGTCACCGATATTATAAATAATCACTTGGGAAGTGCAGTAAATAAGTAGGTATTTCTCATTCTAAGTGATGGCCTTCCAATCTTCGTCTGGAAAACTCAAGTATTGTATGAAGGCCATTGTTGATACCTAGAAAACTCCAATTTTCTTTTCGCCTTTCAGATTCACAAATATGCGATCTCTGGTCAAATCAACTTCTATCACAGTTACAGGGAGTATGACTTAGGATGACTGTCCATTAAACTCTGCAATGATAGAAGGAGTGGGGTATTACTGATTTCTCAGCCATGTAACAGCACTTGAAAATGACTAGTCAGTAGAAAGAGACAGAGTGGATTGGTCAAAAGTGAAGACGCCTCCAGAGTTATCAACGGCTGCAATCAAGCTACCACCTAAGTATCTGATTATTGTTATGGGAGAGCTGCTTACTGCTTCATTTGCCAGCCTGTTAAAGAAATAATTGAATGAAAACAAGAGTGATTTGATTAGTTTTACATTGTGTTTTGGAGGAGGTCATAGGAGATGATACTTCCACAATCAGTCCCGAAATAAATGTTCCAAGAGGAGGCAGCCTCCTCTTCAGTTATTAGCGTAGCTGTGATGTCACAGGTGATAGCAAGTTAATTGTTCCAAAGCATCTGGTTATTTGCGAAATCGTAGTCAACGATCAAATGCTCGGCAGTAATAAAAATAGCTTTTCCAGATTTAAGCATCAGGAACCTTAGCATTCTTGTGTTAGACAGCTAATACGTGTAATTCTATTCAGTGATCTAACTAATTTCATCTCCGACATAAACAAGGAAGCTTTCATGCAAAACTACAAGAAACACTCTCTTCTAACCTTAAGTAATAAACCTGAAGTCCATGATATCAGCTGAAAATTAAGAAGAAAAGGTCATTTAAGACTCTGAATATTGAAAAATTGTGTTCTTGCTGTCAACCACTAGCAATTTTGCAGGATTTCTACCAATAGAATTCTGCAAAACTACAAAATTATTGTAAGGCCTATCAATAGACCTGATATAAGGCCTAAGAAGAATATTGTAGTTGAATCTCCATAATCTCTCAGAGTTAATTATATAGACTGTGTTTGTTATAAAGTCAATGAAATAATCGATTGGCTAGTCAGTTAACTTCTCCTTTATCTCTTCGATCCTAACACAATTATCGATAGTCCTCTGGTTACTCAATACAATATTTTAAGTGTTCCCAAAAATATCGATGAAATTAAGCATGAGACTTTAAGGGTCATAGATAGCCTTTACCGCCCTTCCAATACCATTTGGAGTGTAAGTGCTAGTGGTACTCCCACCAGCTGTTAGGCTGTCTAAATTAAAGAATAGCACCTATCCATTTCTGACTTCATCTGAGAAATAAGCTAATTATCTGTAATCCCTGAGATAAATTCCCCCTAAAAAGCCCCCACCAGCTGAATTAAATGAAGAAAGCAGCACTAACGTCGCCCGCAGGAAGATGAATGCAGCTTCGAAAAAAGAAAAAAGAATTCTATGTTTCTTCTATTGAAAGAGTTCATTTGTTATCTCATTTTAATATTTTTTAACCCCTTACATGCATAAGTCATGGCTATGATTTAAGAATCGTAGAAGGAGAATTGGATAAGTGGGCTTGCCAAAAATGCAATCGACTTAAAATAGATTCCTTAGTAAGTAAAAATTTCAATAAGCGTGACATAAACATAGATCCTCTTGTAAAGCGTATCAGCAGCTATTTAGAACCCACTTAAGGTATTCTACAAGGTTAACATAATGATCAACTCGTAGTTGTTAGTCCTATCAAAGAACGCCATTTTTAGCTTATCTACTTTGCAAACACACACCCCTTCTAAGAACAAGCAAATTGTAAAATCTCCAGTCTACAGCGAGCTGATATTATTCGTCAGCTATGAAACCACTGCTAAATCTATTGTGGTCTTCACTAACCCATTCCCATAAATATACAGATCCCCTAGAGCTTCATCAAAATAAAATCCATTAATATGTGTAAATCCACATTTTGTAGCATCACTCCATAGCAGTTCTCCAGTCAAATAATTCTAAACTGCTATTTTCTAAGCCGAAGTTGCTATCAAAATCTTAGCGCTGCCTGAAAGCAGTATTTGATTCACAGGTTCAGTAAATATTATAGTATTGAGTACATTATCCGTATGCATGCAGTAGCAGACAATCTTAACCACTGACACTATGCAGTATCTCCCCAACAGGTACTCATGCAGAAGCTGAGAGAATGGACAATCTTAATTATTTGCTTTTTTCTAAACAAGTTCGATGGATTCTTTTTTGGTAATCGCTGAGTATGTGTTTCCCGATAAGGCTCCCATGAAAATATAGGTATTTGAGCTATCACTTAGTGTCGTCACTGCGTACTAACCAGGAGAAAACATAAAACTTCCAAAAGGGATAGTCTCATCTGATTGGGTAGATTTGTTCCACCATCCTTCGACTGTCGCTGATGTGTAGCTCAATGGCATCATCCCAATAACTGTGAGGAATTCCTCTCCGTAGTAATTCTTTCTCTTTTTAATTTATGCGATTTCCTTGAGAACTAAATTACCTCCAATAGAATGAGCTGCTCCAGTGTTAATATCCAATGCAAATGGAGCGAATCTGTTAGCAAGCTAAGGGTTGCTTAATGCCACAAGAAAGACGAAGAGATATTCCTCGAAACGAAAGCTGTTCCCGTAAATTGTTCCAATGGTAACTTGATAGGATATAATTGGATTCAAAAATGTATCTAGAATCCAAATAGTTTAATTGAAGCCATCAACAAATGCAAGCTAGTATCCTTCAGAAGTTATGAAATAAAACAATAAATTAATGGGCTAAAAAGAGTGATTGTGTTCTACCTCCAGCAGCGAGATTGTAAAGTTGAATGCAGATGAGGGTAGAAGGAAGCTAATAGGTTTTGATAGGAGCCATAGGGAGTGTTGCTGGAAGAGAAGTGGTTAATTAAAAGAGAGAGAGAAAGTTAGTTGCATCAAATGTGAGGATGTGGTTTTCTTTGGAGACAAACACTCTAGACAGAGAGGCAATCTAGAAGTCGAGCTGGAAAAACACACTCGGAGTTTATAGAAAAAGGATAGTTTGGTTAGCGAAGATATACATGTAGTCTTTTGATACTGCTATTTGAAAGAAATTATCTAAATTAGCTGGGTAGAATATCCTCTCAAAGTGGTTTCTAAGTCGAAATGACAGCGCTCCAGATGTGAACTTTGCAATAACAAACTCGTTTTAGAAGAGATAAGCTTCCAAACATGATTCACCAGCTCGCTGAAAAGAGTAATAAAAAGTAGGTGATAAGGGTTCGATTGCTTTCCAGACTACGATCTTCCCATCAGCTGAACAACTTACTAAGAAATGGGAGATCTCAGCATAAATAATTCGACTTACACTTCCATCGTTCCAGACTACTTTGTTCTTGAAATTTCTGATAACAGAACACACACTTTTAGAGACAGAATCAATGATTTAGACATCTTGTCCGACAACAAAGATCTTAGTTTTCTGAATGGTAACTATGCTGATAGGAGAGTCTATCCAGACAGAAATTGCGTCCGTTTGGGAAATAGAAGCATCTTCAAGAGAAATCTCATAGGAAATCACTGAATATTGGCTATTAAATGGGTAGAATTTAAAAATTAATAGAAGTTATCGAATTGTTGATTTAAATCGTTTGGTGTGTAAAGTCAAAATTTGAATGTCCAAGGGGAATTAATCAAATTTTTAAAAAAATGTCTAAGATCTTACGATAAGGTCTAAGTGAGAGCGTATACTCTAAGGAGGTTGGAAAGTACTATGTTTGCTGCGCTAACTAATGTAGTTGCTTAGGGGATTGTTAGAATTAGTAACACACTAGCAGAATTATTAGTTTAATCATAACTCAAAATGTAAATAGAAAGATACGAAGTACCTGATACAACAAGCACGCTAGTATTGTTTCTACTGCCATCTGTGAGAATCAAACCAGTCGGCGGTGCAGGGGTTGGCTTTGAGATGCAGGTCAAGTCCTTTGAAATCATGTAGATCGCTGATGTACTTTTGAAAGTTGCAATGTACTTGTATGATCCAAAGGAGCTTAAGACAATGAAACTAAGAGTATCATCATATTCAAGGCAGTTAATTTAGTTCTATGTTATAGATAGGCCTGGGGATAATGATGAAAAAAATTAGTTTACTTCTAAAATCTAAAATGAATGTGAGCTTTGAATGAAAGTCAACTAAGATTTCATTATTAATTACTCGTCACTTGAAAGTGGCACCACTGAAAATGGCTGCACGATACCTAAATTTGTCCTAACTATTTCCCCTCCGTCTGATTTCTAAGAATACCTTTGAATTTCATTGAAGTAAACTGTCTTTGCTGTCTCATCGATGGATACAGAAACTAATGTTTAGTTATCCGCTAAAAGTAAAATATCACTGGACGTTTTGACACTCCCTTTGGCTATTGTCGCCAGGGGGAACACCGAAGCTGTTTAGGTCACCCATTCGATTACTGT
>Ga0302286_10002648_pt1 | contig 12338 bp, 4 predicted proteins | sample III_Fen_E2_3_FD_198765 | JGI IMG/M metagenome (GOLD analysis project Ga0302286, IMG submission 198765) | Peat permafrost microbial communities from Stordalen Mire near Abisko, Sweden - III_Fen_E2_3 | ecosystem: Environmental > Terrestrial > Soil > Wetlands > Permafrost | place: Sweden: Abisko...
CTTTTCTTCTTCATCTCTTTATACTTCACAGGGTCTTTTGAGGGGGTTCATAGGGGGTTCATAGGGGTAAACCCCCTCCGAACCCCCTGGCAACCCCCTGGCAACCCCCTACCAACCCCCTACCAAGTATAAACAAGTGTAGACAAAAAGTGAGGGTGGGAGAGGCGATTGCACGAAGCTGTGATTTGAATAAAAAGTATCAGATTTTTCGTTGGAAGTATAAAATGTCGTGAGCTATGTCTCCGGGTATCGGGTACGGTCCATGCACACCAACTTCCATTTTTACCGGATTATCCTCATGCCCCAACCAGCCGTAAATGAAAATAAGAACATGAAAGTACTGACAAATACACGTTCGTAAATAATTAAATAGTTTAATTACTTTGTAACATTTAAACGAATAAATTTCATCGTCTATCTTAAAAATTTATCTTTTAGGTCGTATATTTTACACTTTGTCGAAAATATTTTACACTTTGTAAATAAATTCCGCATGGTATGTATTAATTTTACACACTTAAGTTAAAATATTTTTAACTTATTTTATTCTGATAACCGGAATAAAAACGATGATTCTGCGGAACGAAGATGGGAGTTTTTATTTTATTTTATTTCAAGCAATAAATAAAACAAAAATTTTTGCCGGTTAATACCGAAATTCCTTCACGAAATCCAACAAAAAAATATCCCCGAATAAAACAAATATTTAAAATATTATTATTAACAATTATTTTATGAAAACTCACTCCATTCTCAGATTGATCTTGCATAAACTATGCAACACAGGAAGTGCTACGGCGAGTCCAAGAAACAAAAACGAATTGCGGGCATTCCTGGCTGGGCTGTTTGTCCTGACTTTGTTACCCATGACCCACGTCAGGGGAAACCAGTACCCCAGCGAGTTCAACAATTATTTCAGCGTGACCATCAATGCTGCCAGTCCTTACAATGCATTGGATCTACAATTACTGGGGCTCGACACCGATGGCAACAATGAACGGTTTAAGAATTGTGTATTTTCATACAAGAAAGATGATGGGACCTACGAGGATATTTTCCAATATGAATTCATAGACAACGAACCCACCTATACCTATGCACTCATTCCGGGAACAGCGGATACGAAAGGATATCTCGATACTAAATGGGTGGGATACATCGGCGATCAGGTTTATATTAAATTGAGATGGTTCTTCCCGGCAAAGCTTGCGGGGAAGAAAATCACCATCCGCATGGGCGGTACCTGGATAAGGGACTATGCCACTTCAAGCCCAAAAACTGATTATAACCTCTTTTATTCTAAGGATCTTCAACTAAATGAATACCTGCCTGCCACATCTGTTGGCCTGGAAGCCAAGCCTGATGGCAATTATAACTTCAGCTGGACAAATGCCGGAGGGTATGTCAACCAGTTTGAATTGTATACCGATAACATCTGCAGCGCCGCCTCAAAAATTGCTACTGTAACCGGCACTTCGGCTGCAGGGAGTAATCTGGTAAAACTAAACGGTTTTAATAAAAAGAATACGTATTATGTAAAGCAACTCTATTATGTGGCTGCACCAACAGGGTTTGTGGTGAATTATTCAAAAATCCTTACGGCTGTTGCCACCCACGATGGGTATAAATACCCGGAAAATGCAACTGCGACCGCAAAACTCAATGACCAGAAAATTGAATTCGGGATTACTGCAGGGAATACAAGCGCCACCTTGCCATCGAAATACTATATCAAGCGAAACGGGACGTTGATTACTCCCAATGGTATTACCACAACAAGTTATACCGATGCAGGTGTTAGTCCGTTGACAGATTATTCGTATCTGATTTACACGGTGCCTGATGCCTGGACTGATAAAACTGTTGCCATGCCGGAACTTAGCAAATCCATAAGTACTACGACCAAACCAAGTGATATCCAGTTTACCAACTTTAAATTAGCCCCGTTTAAAGGGACAAATCCTTATATCAAAATATCGTGGGACAATAGTGAATGGTATCCGGTGAATACCGTGAAACTATATCGAAAAAATACCACGACCAAGGATTGGGATGATGTGGGAGTTGCCAATACAGCCTTATACTTCAACGACCTGAATGATATTGTTGAAAATAAATATTATACCTATAAGCTTGAAATAGACCAGTGGGGTAAAAAGTCATCGATCATTGATAGTGCCATTGTGGTTGATCAGGTGAATATTACAAAAATTGCCGCCTCCAAAAATACGTTTGGCGATAGAATCAACGTACAATGGACCATTGACAGGTTAAACCTGTGCGACCGGTTTGAGATATACCGATCGTTTGCCATTACCGATGCCAATGGAGCCGAGTCTTGGTCGAAAGAAGAGCTGGTACAACAGTTTACTGCTCAATCGCTCTTAAACAACTGGGATGACCGTGATGCCGCTCCGGGAACACTCTACAAATATAAAATTGTAGCCATCAAGCGAACAGCCACCCTCATTGACATTAAAGTCAACGCATCGGACATTGGTTTCCGTACACCGGTAGGCGTAGTTACAGGCCGTATAACCTACGGGGCAGGAACAGCTGTAACGGGTACTTCACTGTACGTAAGCAGCTCAAGTGCAGGCGATGATAAGTTATACAGAAGTTTGAAATTCAGTGGTGATGCTGCCCAGGGAGGAACGGTAAACCTGACAAAAGCAAAACATGGGTGTATTGCTGACAAAGGTTTTACATTCCAGTCGTGGTTGCAGCCCCTCAACCGAAAAGCAGAAACAAGCACTATTTTCGAACTGGATAAAGAATATTCCATCCGCATGAACAGCGATAATATCCTTGTACTGATGGGAAATACACTCGAACAGGTTCGCTCGTATAAATTGGGAACTGATATCACTGAGAATTCCTACTTCCACCTGGCTGTTGCATACTCTGCGGATAAAAAATTAAAAATCTTTATCAACGGGGCATTAAAGGATTCCATCACTTTAACTAAGACATTTACGTGCGGCTTCACCGAAACCACCAAATGTACGCTTGCCAACAACACGGTGGAAGCTATCACTGACCGGCTCCCATTCAATGGGAATATCGATGATGTCCGTTTATGGAATTCCGGAATATCCAACAATGATGCAGCTGACAATTACAACCGTTACCTGAGTGGGAGTGAGGTAGGCCTAATCGGATACTGGCCTATGGACGAAGGAATCAGCACGTATGCGTTCGATTGCTCGAAAACAGATAAAGTATTTAACGAAAACCACATCACTGAAATAAAAAAAGCGTCCTCAGAAAGTGTGGTTCCCAAAAAAGAACAACTGGCAATAAAAGGGGTTACCGATGACAATGGAAACTACATCATACGTGGCATTCCGTTTAGCGGAGATGGTTCAACCTATTCGATCACCCCGGTTATGGGTACCCATAAATTTGAACCCAAGCAGCAATTGCGGTATGTATCCGCTTCAAGCCTGGTACACAACGGGACAGATTTCACGGATAAATCGTCATTCCCTGTAAAAATAAACATACGATATGAAAATACGGATTATCCGGTAGAAGGAGTTTCATTCTATATTGACGAAAATCCGGTGTCAAAAGAGAATAAATTAGTGGTATCGGATGAAAAAGGACAAGCTGAAATAGATGTTCCGATCGGCGAACACTATATCAAAGCCACGCTGACAGGACATGGATTTAAAAATGCAGGAAGATACCCAGGCATCGGTAAAATTGTGGTGGACGAAAACATACAACCCATTGACTTTACCGACAGCACATTGGTCAGTGTTACAGGCCGCGTAGCAGGGGGACTGGTAGAAAACGCAAAAGCAGTCGGATTTAAAGCGGGAAAAGCCAATATAGGCCCTGCAACCATTATTCTTAAGCCGGCTCAATACAGCAATTACTCCCTGAACAATACAGGAGCTTCAAATACATACCGTTCGCTGAGCAATGATGACAAAGCTAAAATCAAAAGTTCTTCAAAAATCGAGAACGGTAAAAGTGATGTTATCATAAAAACAGATCCAATCACGGGTGAGTATTTTGTGAAGTTACCACCTATCAAAGAATGGGTAGTAAACAGCGTTAGTATAAAACCGAATAATGTACCTGGAATCCTGGATGAGAAGTTCTATAACAAGACCATTCGTACCAATCCGCTAATGACATCTGTTGATACAATGACTATCGAGAAAAACAAGATCGATTCGTTTAAATACAATGTCAAACAGAATTTTATCTACCGGGTTGATCCTACGATTAATGTCAGTGATGTAATGGCTAAACCGGGTGCATTCGGTGATTCTATCTATGTAGTGAAAAACAAGCTGGATAAAACAAAAACCGAAAACATCAAATTATACACACTGAAAAATGATCTGGTCAAATATCGTTTTGGCAAATCAACTACAGGTGCTACACCATTTCCGAATGGCAAGCCGATCTTTACCATGGGTGAATTATACACCTTCAAGATAGAAGGGTATGAGGAGTATATTGACAGCACCCATGTAAGTACCAGGGTTCCGCTAGCAGGAGCTGCCGTATCGGTAGATAACGAAATGGGGAAACTATTCAAGAGCCCTACAGCAGGTGCTGCGAATGATGAAATACCGAAACATGAGATGCAGTTAAATGCAAAGGGTTACATTTATTACAGGTTCCAGGCCGGTTTTCCACGGTTAACTTCTCCGGAAGATGGAATGAGCATGGTGATCAATGTCAACTACAACAATACATTGACCCCGTGGAAACAGAATGGTTCATTCAGAGGCATCGTGATGGGATATGAACCTGTAGCGGGAGCTAACTTCAAGACACGAGGCCCTGGTCCGTTAATGCCCCTGGTAGTATTACGCGACCCTCCCGGATCGAGCAGTTATGCCTATATGGAGAAAGGTACTTCCATGACGTATTCCATGTCGCATAAACATACTTTAGAAGGAAGTTTCGACGTAGAAAACAAAATGAGTTTTGGCGTTAGCGTTGAATACGGAGTCGGATTAGGATTTATGGTCATGGGAAAAGTCGAACAAAAGAATGATCTGACCGTTGGATTATCCGGCGAATACTCGAGCTTTACAGGTAAAGTAAAGGAAAATACCTTATCGCTAAAGGAAAGGGTCCAGACATCAGCATCCCCTGATTTTGTTGGATCCATGGCTGATGTATATATCGGGACTTCAACGAATGTATTTACCACCGATTGTAATATCCTGGACATTCAAATCAATGGCAATGATACCGTGATCTATAATTATCCGCAAGAAGTCAGCGACTTGCAGGCTAAGACAGAATTCAGGTTAAGCCAGTATGAGATACTGACTGCCCAGATACCTGCCTGGCAGAAAACAGCCGGCGGATTACTGGAAGAAGTTCCATCCTATTCGGGCGTAATAAACAATGATGCAACCAAAAACAGGTATGTAACCACTTCCAAAAAAGACATGGTGATCAGTACAATGAACAAAGACTTGTATAAGGTTATTCCTCCGGCAGGGAAAACTGTTGCCTTAGGCGATCAGGTTGATTCTGCCTTCTTTCAGGTAAAGAACTGGCAAAACCTGATCAAAAAGAATGAAATGTCCAAATACAATGCCAAGACATCCAACGTGTTTGAGAAATCGAATATCTCCTTTGATGCAGGTACCAGCATAGAACGTTCGTATACTTTCAGTACCAAAAGCGGTACCACATCCGGAGATGACAGTAAAACTCAAGAATCTGTAAAAAGTGAATTTGGCGTTGAGATCAATGACTTTGGAATGGATATTACCCTGGAAGAAAAATTTGGCGGTGGACGTTCAAATGAATCAACCAGCACTACTGAGAATTCAACCAGCTTTGGGTATGTGCTATCCGATCCCGATACGGATAACCGTTTTTCAGTGAATGTCTATAAAAACAAGTTCCTGTCATCGGAACTGAAAGATATGGACAACGAAGACCTGGATGCTGAAACAGCTGATGCGACCGTAGGCAGCTATATGTTTGAACTGGCAGCAGGACAAACCTCATGCCCGTATGAAAAAGCAGATTCAACGTTGTTTTATAAACTGAAAGAAGGCGTGAAAGAACCGTTGTTACAACTTTCTGTGGGCTCACAGGCACTGGATGTTCCTAAAATGGATATCCTGCCGGTGAAAGTAAGAACTGATGTTCCAAACGGAAAAGAAGCCAGCTTTACCCTTCAGCTTGAAAGTGGTTCGACAGGGTATAACCCCCGCGCCTATGTACTCTCAGTCGATAATTCAACGAATAAGGATGGTGCTATTATCTCTGTGGATGGTACCCCTCTGACTACAGGACGTACGTTTTATATTACCAAAGGAGAACCGCTGATCAAGACATTGTCGGTACGTCAGTCGAAACTGGATGTATTGAACTACGAGAACCTGAAGCTACGCTTCTCGTCACTCTGCAATGAAGTATCGGATGATAAAAACATTACAGTGAAGTTTGTACCTTCATGCAGTGACCTGGACTTAGTGATCGACTCACTGACCCTGAATACCGAGACGGGAAACAGCCTGTTGCTTAAACTGCGTAATTTCAATCAGGACTATACCAACTTTATGGGCATGAAGATCCAGTATAAACTCGAAGGAGAAAAAAACTGGAGCGAGAAGATCCTGGCAAGAAAGAATGTGAATTTTGGAGTTATCAAGCCGGATACTATTATCCCTGAATTGAGGAGTTCAATGGATTACAGGTTGAATTTCAAAGGAATGGATGATGGACGTTATCAGGTAAGAGCCATGACCATTTGCTCTGATCCTAACTCAACAACCCCGATCAACAATATCACACCCGAATTTATTGTGGTGAAAGATATGGTTCGGCCTTCATCTATGGGAACACCGGCACCTTCAAGTGGAATACTGACCCCGGAAGATGAAATAGCAGTAACGTTCAATGAACCGTTGCAAACGAACAGAATTGTGGATACGGACTTTGAAGTTGAAGGTGTACTTAATGGGGCTGTGTTACAACATGCTGAAGGTCTTGCCCTGGATGGCAGCAGTGATTCACAGGCATATACCGAATCAACCATTAGTCTGCAAAATAGTTCGTTTGCTATCGAAGGATGGGTTCAAACAGGCGAAAGTACTGCCATGGGGAATGTATTCTCTATTGGTGAAGGAGCAGACAAGTTAACGCTTAAAATGAATAAATCGTCGGTAGCTTTGTATGTAAACGATGTTCAACTGGGAACAGCCGAATCGATTACACCAAAAACCGACTGGCAGTATGTATCGCTTAACTATGATTCGAACAACAAGCAAACGAGTGTGTATGTATTGAATTCAGAAGAGAACCAGACAAAACTGATAAAAACATTATCCAGTCCCATCAATCCTGCCGGACGTCTGTTAGTAGGATCAGGCTTTACCGGTAAGATGCATCAGGTAGCTGTATGGAATGTGAATAGGACAATGACCGATCTGAGTGATATGAATTATGCGAAATCGGGTGCCGAAAATAACATCATCGGTTACTGGCCAATGGATGAAGCCAATGGGAAAATGGCTGCCGACAAAGTTCGTAGCCGTACAATGACTGTGAACAGTGCCTGGTTTGTTGAACCGAATGGTAAATCGGGAGTATTCGATGGCATTGACAAATCAGTGGTGATTAACACAACCAAAATACCGTTGACTTCAACTGATAATTTCAGTTTAGAGTTTTGGTTTACCGGGAACACGCAATCGAATACAACGATTTTCTCATGTGGCAAAGGCATGGGTGATTTAAAGCCCGATGAAAAACTATCTGTCGGATTTGATAACGCAGGTGCTTTAAGCTTATTTACGAAAGATGTAAGCTATGCCATTCCAAATGTAACAGTATTGGATGGAAACTGGCATCACTTTGCATTAAGTGTCCTGAGAGGAGGAAATTCGAATGTGTTTATTGATGGCCAGCAACGGTTACAAATACCATCCACAAAAATAAGTGGGCTGGCAAGTGATAAAATGACCATTGGATCGCGCAGTTATAAACCAACTGAGTCCACCTTTGTACAGGATCAGTATTTTAACGGCAAGATTGATGAAGTACGAATCTGGAAAACAGCGTTGATTTCGGAGAATATCCGGTTAGACATGCGCTCGAAGCTGACAAATACCACTACAGGTCTTATTGCATACTATCCTTTCGAAAAAGAAGTAAATGCAAACGGTAAATTAGTGGAAGCTTCTCTGGAAGATGCCTCACCAAGTAATTCAGGCGTTGGAATAGCTGCGAATATGGTTTACAGTGATATTACACCGGGCATTAAAATGAGCCGACAGAAGGTAAAAGTAAACTTCAACTACACCGCCAGTGATAATAAAATTGTGTTTACCATAAATGAACCACTGAAAAGAATCGAGAACTGTGTGTTAGAGTTTACGATTAAGAAAGTGTTGGATATGAACGGCAACGAACTGACATCACCCGTGAAATGGATAGCCTATGTGAATAATAACCGGTTAAACTGGCAAACTGACCAGGTAGTATTGACCAAGCAAGTGCTCGAACCTGTTAGTTTTAAAGCCACGATTGTAAACAATTCAGGCAAATATGAAAACTATGTCATTGGTGGATTACCCGGTTGGTTGAGCGTAGATAAAACGTCAGGTAAACTAAATCCTCTTGAAAAAACAGAAATGACCTTTACTGTCGATAATGCGACCAACATTGGCTCATACGAAACGCGTGTAACCCTCACAGGAAATAATGGAATCCAGGAAATGTTACCCGTATCGCTGAAGGTTACAGGTACACGTACTGACTGGAGTGTGAATCCATACGATTATGAATCGTCGATGAATGTAATCGGTCAGATCAAAATTGAAGATGTTTACCAGGAAGATCCGGAAGATATACTGGCTGCATTTAATGGAACACGATGTGTTGGAACTGCCAAACCAAAGTTCGATAAGAATAAGAACTGCTATGTGTTGTATATGGACATCTATGGGAACAGCAGTGATAACGGACAACCTCTTACATTCAGTTTGTGGGATGCGGGAACCGGAAGAATCTATCCGGGTGTTGAAGTACAAGGCAGCCCTGTAATCTTTGTCGCAGCTTCTATTGTCGGTACAGTTACTGTCCCTCAGATTTTCAATGCAGCGGATAAAGTTGAACAACAACTAAGTCTGAAACAAGGTTGGAACTGGATATCATCCAATGTGACTAGTAATACTCCTACCTTGATGAATCAATTTAAGGCAGGTATTGAAACAAGTGGCATTCAGCTGAAATCAAGGGATGGGTATATTGATTACTCGAACGGTACATGGGTGGGTAATGAATTCCCAATCAATCAGACTTCCATGTATATGCTAAAGACCAACCAGTCTAAGACACTTAAACTGGTTGGTGCAATGGCTAAACCGGCAGATCTGCCGGTGACCATTCATCCGCTTTGGAACTGGATAGGCTATGTACCTCAGTTTGTTTCACCGGTAAAAGATGCATTGAGCGGCCTTACACCAACAAATGGTGACCAGATTAAAGGACAGGTAGGTTTTGCCAGTTATTCGGACGGAATGTGGTACGGAAGTCTTCAATATCTGATGCCGGGACTTGGATATATGTATAAATCCATGAATTCGAATGCAGTAAGTTTCAAATATCCTTCACAATACTTGTCTCAATCGAAAGTAATGAGACAAATGACTGATGTTGCGCTAATGAAATGGACAGTTGAAGAAAACAAGTATCAAATGAGTATGACTGTTACCGGTGTAGTTACGATAGATAAAACCGAACTTTCGAACAGCGATGTTCAGGTTGGCGTATTTGTTGGCAACGAATGCCGTGGTAGCGCCACATTGAAATACGTGGATTCATACCAGCGGTATATGGCCTTCCTCATGATCTGGGGTAACCTGGAAGATGTGAATAAGAAAGTATCATTCAAAATCTATAATCCGGTCAATAATCAGGAAGTAACTATTGAAAATTCAACAGTTAGTTTCGTTCCGGATAACATTGTAGGTACTCCGGGTAATCCTTACAATATTAATTCTAGCGTTACGGGTAATGAAAATCTGAGTACTGAAATGCTACGGGTTTATCCTAATCCGGTCGTTGACGTAATTCATTTTGATTACGATCCTGCATCGATTGAATTTGTACAGATCATAGACAACCTGGGGTGTAAGGTATTTACTTCAACAAAAATAAGTAATAACTCTATTAATGTCAGCAATTTAATGCCTGGAGCATATATTCTCAGTGTCCGGTATAAAGGAACAACGTATATGAATCGATTCATTCGAAAGTAAGATTGATTGAATAGAACAGATAGCCAGTTGTAAGGTGATTCTTTAAAATAATACCCGTTCAAAACTTGTGTTTTGAACGGGTATTATTATTCGTATGCAGGCACATAAACTACATTGAAATTGTTTCGAATCTATTTATTCTTACTCTACAGGGTACACTTAATTAAACGAATGCCTGAACCCCAAGGGTGAGAGACTGGTTTTTGCCTTGAATAATTTGCTGAACGATTGCGAGTGTTCAAAGCCTAATTCATACGCAATTTCACTTACCGATTGATCACCGGTAGATAATTTTTCTTTTGCCTTTTCAATCAGCTTATCGTGGATGTGTTGCTGGGTGCTCTGGCCTGTCAGTACCTTCAGCAAATCACTTAAATAATTGGGCGATACGTTTAATGCTTCGGCTATATATTGTACTGAAGGCAATCCTTTATTGACCAGGTCATCGCTGTTGAAATAATCCGTCAGGAGTTCTTCCAGGCGATCCAGAATTTTATGGTTGGTTATCTTGCGGGTTAAAAACTGACGGTGATAAAACCTGTCGGCATGTACAAACAACAATTCCAATTGGGCAATGATAATATCCTGGCTGAATTTATCGATGTTGGAGTGATATTCCTGTTGAATACTATGCATAATGCCTATCATGGCTGTCTCTTCTTTATCTGAAAGAAACAGGGCTTCATGTACCGAATAGTCGAAGTATTCGTATTTCGTAATAGTTTTTGCCAAAGGGGTATTCCACAAAAAATCAGGATGGATGAGCAAAAACCATCAAAATCATATTCCTGTTGACCGTATTTAAATTTAGTAAGCAGACATCTTTTAATGGAGATAGAATAAAAGTCAAGAATTAAACTAGCCGACCCATTACTATCCGAAGAGTCAACAGTTTCAATATTCACCACGCTGATCAACGGATGTTCGGGCTTCGGCAATCCTCTTAACCGATGAAATTCGGCTATTGTTTTAATTCTGGTTGGTTTGGTATTTGTCATTTTGTAAAGTTATTTATTCTTATAGAGACTGTCCACCAGATACTTCTATGCGTTGTCCGTTTATCCATCGGGCATCTTCAGTACATAAAAATGCAACCACACCACCAATATCATCAGGTAAACCAACGCGACCTAAAGCTGTTAAACTTGCAATATGCGCATTGATTTCTTTATTGTCACGGGTACGACCACCACCGAAGTCAGTTTCTATGGCACCCGGAGCAATCACATTAACACGTATCTTTCTTTCGCCCAGTTCTTTTGCTAAGTAAGTTGTGAGGGTTTCTACTGCCGCTTTCATAGAACCATACACCGAAGAACCGGGTATTGTGATTCGTGTAAGTCCTGATGAAATATTGACAATTCCGCCACCATCATTTATAAACGGCAAAGCTTTTTGTGTCAGGAAAAACACGCCTTTGTAGTGAATGTTGAATATAGCATCCATTTGTTCTTCGGTAGTTTCTGTTGCCAATGCATATAAACCTGTGCCGGCATTGTTGATCAGAAAATCAAAGTTCGGGCTTCCTGTTTGTACCTGCAACTGTTCTGTTAGTTGTTGAATGAAATTATCAAACAAGTGGATGTTACTTGTGTCCAATTGAAAGGCAAATGCCTTTTGTCCGAGTGATTGAATTTCTGCAACGACCTTATCCGCCGCTTCTTTGTTGCTATTGTATATCAATATTACGTCAATACCCTTTTTAGCAAGAGCCAGCGCCATATTTTTCCCTAATCCGCGGCTACCGCCGGTGACTACTGCAATTTTATTTTTTGTACTCATCTTGAATTTTGAATAAATTTATTTTTTATAATGATTGTGTTTTAGATAAGACTATTGAACAAAGTGGTTACAAATTGCTACCAAGCAATCTCTCCAGTTGTTGGATTAGTCTCTTCGCTGATAAATTTTCCGCTTACTCCATCTTTGTCTAACAAAGCGTATTTTACAATGCGTTTTGCTGCTTCTTCAACTTCGCCACCATTGTGGTTTGTAAAATCGGTTTTCGTATAACCTGGACAAACTGCATTCACTTTGAACGCCGTGTCCCGAAGTTCGTAAGCCAAATGAATGGTGAAC
>Ga0302286_10002651_pt1 | contig 12335 bp, 6 predicted proteins | sample III_Fen_E2_3_FD_198765 | JGI IMG/M metagenome (GOLD analysis project Ga0302286, IMG submission 198765) | Peat permafrost microbial communities from Stordalen Mire near Abisko, Sweden - III_Fen_E2_3 | ecosystem: Environmental > Terrestrial > Soil > Wetlands > Permafrost | place: Sweden: Abisko...
CAGCGTAAACAGAGGCAATGAATAGCTGTAGATTTCATCGCTCACGATCACCAGATCGACGCGCATATCCATCAAACGCCAGTATTCCTGAGCCTTGAGCACATCGTACAGCACATCCATGTGATCGATTTTACCCAGTGTGACAAGCACAATGGGCAGATCGCCGGATATTCCATATTTCCAAAGTGAGGGCTGCCCCTGCGTGTTCTTGGCGATAATACTCCGGTTGGCTCTGCGTGTGGAACTGTTGAAAACGAGATCGCGAATCATGCTCTGATAAAGTTCCATTTCGGCGGCTTTTAAATTCAGGTAGCTCGCTTCTACCTGGCTTCGGGTCAGCGCCAAATCAAACGCCTTTTCAATTACGTCTGGCGAATGGTACTTATCCACCAAATTGAGCAGAAGTTCTTTGTTCTCACTGACCGCGACCACAAAGGAAAGGACTGCCTTTTTCCCGGGTTCGATGCGTACCTTGACCCGCAGACTCAACACGGGGTCTAGCACAGCGCCTATGGTGCTGGAAAGCGGTCGGCTCCGTTCCATGACAACAGGGGCTTTCAGCGTATGTCCCCGGCCAATCCACTGCATGCGATCGGTTTCAAATTGTATATCGCCAATCGCGTTGCCTTCCAACACGGCTGCATTGGCGACCCAGAGGCATTTGTCCGCTTCAGAACGTGGGCGTCGGTTGGCAACGATGCAGTGCTGATCTTTTTCGAAGCTGGTTTCAATGAACAGATTTCCAAAGGCAGGATGATTTTGATCGGAAGCCTGTGATGCCAGTACAACTTCAAAGTAACTGGTCACGTCCAGCATGCAGGGCTCCAAACCCGTGTTTTTAAGGGTGATACGCCGGATTTCCACATTATCGCCGGTGGCGACCATTACTTCGGTCTTGGTTTCAATTTGACCATCGGTACGTTGAAAAACAGCCTTATCGGAAGTAAAGGTAACCTCATACTTTGTGGGAAGCTGATTCAGCGGTGCGTAGGCAGCGGACCAGATCTCATCCGTTGTATTGTTATGGATGTAGAAGAACATTCCGTAGGGATTGAGCACTTCGTCCGCCCGCCAGCGGGATACGGCGACCAGTCGATTTTTACTGTAGCCCGTGCCACGGTCGGTTATCAGGATGGAGTAATTTCCGTTGGACAGAATGTGCGCATTGGGCAAGAACGGGTCGATGGCCGCAAATTTGCGGATAGGAGACATTTCTTTGGCAACCATCCCTTTAAAGGGCAGGGTTTTTTCTTTGGCTTCTTTGGTAAACAGCAGATTGCCCGGTATTTTCTCCTGCAATAACAGACGCGCGGCGTTCATTTCCGCATCGGTGTGAAAACGACGCTGGAACACATTGGTGTGTAAATAATCGTCAATCGCCAAAAGGCTCATGCCCTGATGGTGCGCCATAAAGCTTTTAATGATTGCCCGTTTGGTTTCAAACGGCAGCCGATCCGGGGTATAATCCGCCGCTTCATAAAAGCCATGAGAGCCGTCCAATCCCTCTGATTGGAGTGTTCGAATGTTGCGCATCGCAGCTTCGGGGTTTACCAACAGTGCGAGAAAGGTCGCGTATGGCGCAACGACGGAATCCTCAGTAAGCCCGCGCTTCAACCCCAACCAGGGGATTCCGATCGCCTTATACTGATAATCCTGATTACGATCCAGCGCGTTGAAACAGGATTCCGAAAAGCCCCAGGGCATGTCTTTTTGCTTGCCGTATTTTATCTGGCTTTTCATCACAAAGGAGTAGCTTTCGTCCAGCAAGGTGTTTGGGTAGCTTTTCATAATCAGTAGCGGCATCAGGTATTCAAACATGGTTCCTGTCCAGGATACCAGTCCCTTGTAGTGATCCACTACCGTTAGCGCCCTGCCCATGCGAAACCAGTGTTCAGGAGAGATTTGGCCTTTGGCGATACTGATGTAGCTGGTTTGCCGTGCCTCAGAAGCTAATAGATCATAATAGGAGTTGGTGAGCTTGTTATCATCCAGAGCATACCCGATGGAGAATAACTGCCTCTTTTTCACATACAGAGGGGTGAAATCCGTATTGTTGATAAGCGTATCCAACCTTGCCATCAAACCTGTAAAAAGTGACACCAATTGTATGGCATGCTCACGGGAAGCCAGCAAACCTACTTTGGTATCCATAAGCCATGCCGACAACGCCTGTTGTTCGCCTTCTTCATTTCGGTGGAGATCACGGATCAACTGATCGATACGGCTGACGATATTCCCATGCTGTTGTGACAACTCATTGAGCGCCGGGTTTGCCGCAAGCATTGAGATGATAGCGTGTAAATCGGTCGTGCTGCTTGCGTTCAGCGCTTCGGATGAAATGTCGGGAAGTGTGAGCAACTGGTGACTACCAGGCAAATACAACGTCAGTTCATCAGCAAACTGGAAGAGCATACGGCGTGCTTTCTCCCGCCAGACTGCATCGCTCAGGGTCATCAGCTTTCCTTCACTGATCAGGGTTGTGATTCGCTGGCTCCATAGGGGTAAATCCACATACTTCTGTGGCGAAACCACATCACTGATGCCGCTGGTTCGCTCCAGAGCGACTCCGTCAGCGCCTGCACAATGTAGCGTGTCCTCCATGCCGTTTACCAGTCTTGCATCGATGAGCGGGCTTTCGAGGTATTCCTGAAGGCCTTGCCGCAATGTAATCAAATACCCGACGAAATTGCCGCTGTCGACCGTTGAAATATATCCGGGCGCCATGGGTAACAAAGTGGTGGTATCGTACCAGTTTTGCAGATGTCCGTTCCATTTTGGCAACGATTCTACCGTGGTAATGGTTTTGTCGATTAAGCTCGCCATTTTGCCGGTGCTGATATAGCCAAAGTCTCGAGCAGCCAGCACAGCAAGTAGGCCAAAGCCGATGTTTGTTGGCGATGTGCGGTGAGCAATCCCGCGCGGAGGGTCGAGCTGATCGTTATCCGGAGGGAGAAAATGGGTGCGCGCGTTAGTGAACTCTTCAAAATAACGCCACGTTTTTCGGGCGATTCTGCGTAATTCCCGAACATCGCCCATTGCCGCCGGAGGCAAACTGGGGTTGGCTTCCTTGCTTATCTCGTAAGCAATCAGAGGCGCGCTGCTCCAGAGCAACGCGAAGCCAAGGCTCAGGGCGATCGATTCCGGTCTGAACACAGCAGCTAGCAGGGGAAAGCACAATCCGCCCAGTAACGAACCCCACATCTGTGACCAATAGCTGCGAAACGTGCTTTTTTGTGCCTTCTCCACATCGGCTGATGGAATCCACTCCAGCATATTCTCTTTCGAGATCAACACCCGATAGAGGGTGATGAAAATGGCGTTTAGCATCAGGTAAGCTTGATAAGGAAGCATTGTTAAAGTAATCATAAGCTGCAAAAAAGCCGCCTTGAGTCCCCGCATCGCGGGAAGATAGCGTTTGACTCTGTCTACAACAAACTGTTGAGCTAGCACAGCTTGAAGAAGCGCAATCAAAAACGGAGTCGCCAATGAGCCGATCAGATAAGCAAGCCAGAAGAACAAATCTCCGGGGAGTACAGAAAAAGCAAGCACAGTCAACGCCATCAGGGAAGGTGCGATTAAGCTGCGTCGCATATTGTCCAGCATCTTCCAGCGGGATAAACCGGTGAGCGGATTAATGACCTTGGTTTTATTCCGGGTATGAATTTTGTGAAACAGCAACGGCAAAAGTTGCCAATCTCCCCTGACCCAACGGTGCAAGCGGGTGCTAAAGGAGTTGTAATGGGCGGGGTAGGAGTCGATCAGGCGCAAATCGGTAGCCAAACCAGTGCGTACGTAGGAGCCCTCCAGCAGATCGTGGCTGAGGATCGTGTTATCCGGAATGGCGTTCTTGAGCACGGTTTGAAAGACCTTTAAATCGTAAATACCCTTGCCTGTAAAGATGCCCTCGCCAAACAAATCCTGATATACATCCGAGATCGCGTTGGAGTAGGGGTCAAGGCCCTCGTGCCCTGCAAACACCCGGGCAAAAAATGTTTTGCTGGAGCTTTCGCAATCCACGTCGATTCTGGGTTGCATCAGGCCGTACCCCTCCACCACTATGCCCTTTTCGGGGTCAATCAGCGGCCTGTTGAGAGGATGCGCCATTGTGCCGATCATCTTTTTCGCCATACCCATCGGCAGGAGGGTATCGCTATCCAGGGTGATGATATAACGAATATTTGCAAACGGAGGTGTGGCACAGGATGAATAGGCGAAGCTGGTTTCGGTAGAGCCGGAAACAAGCGCGTTGAACTCCATCAATGCGCCGCGTTTGCGTTCCCAACTGATCCACTGGTTGCTTTTTAAGTTGAATTGTCTAGCACGGTGATAAATGTAAAAAATGTCGGGTCCGCCTTTGGCATACTTCCGGTTGAGTGCCGCTATAGCGCTCATGGCCGCGTAGATGATGTTTTCATCTTCTTCATTGGAGAGGCTGTCGGAATCTTTAAACGCTCCGATCAAGGCAAAAAAGAGATTTTCCTCACGATTGCGCAGATACTGCCCTTCCAGATTGCTGATGATCTCCAAGGTGCGCTTTACATCGGGCAAAAGAGTAGGTACGGCAACAATGGTACCCAAGTTTTCAGGGATTCCGTCCTTCAGGGAAAGCCTTGGAAATACCGTAGGTTTGAGCGCTTTGCAAACCACCCAGTTGACAACAGTCACCGAGAATTCCATGGCAGGAGCAAGCACGAAAATACCGGCTACGATGCTTAAAAGCACAACATTCAAGGTTGCTGTGATGGCTGCGTACTGTATGGCGATGCTGGTGAGCAGCAACGTGATAAAACCAATGGAACCAAAGTAGAGTAAACCCAGCTTATATTTTGGTAGACCGATCAGCGGCGACACTTTTCTTCTTGTGTTCTTTTGTCTTGCAACCAGACTGGGAAGTCCCTTACCGATTAAATAAAACCCAACATGTCGCAAACACCGCGCATCATTGAGCTTGTCGCCATCGGTACAATGGCGGTCGGCAGCCTGTGCCAGATCCACCGCTTCCCTGGCAATGTGCAGTTCAGACACCCGTAAGGCTAGCGCGAGCTCTTCCACACGGTTGCGGTAATGGCTGCGTGTGGCTATATCCATTAAAGGATAGGTGCCATCGGGATCATGCATTAAAATCTGTTCAATGTGACTGATCGAATCGAACAGTTCGGCGCCGTTGAGTGAGGCGATAAACTGGATGCTGGCGATGCAGTTGCCCATGGAGACGGTATTCATGGACTGTATGTTGTGCTCCTTCTGAGTGATGCGAACGGTATCGGTACCAAACCTTTCCAGTTGCCCATCCACCATGCGAAGCATGTTCACATAACTGCGACCCGATCGACGAAGACGGTAAAACAGATGCTCGATAAAGGTGGGCTCCACTTCATCCAGCGTATTCAGATTTTTTGCAATCAGGCGCGCTACACCCTCGTTATCCGAGCCCTGGTTGTCGATCCAGCTGTCCACAATCTGGTTGGCTTTGTTCCACTGCTGAAGCGTTTCTTCAATACCCTCACAGAGGTGGCGCAGGTATTCAATGACCGCCAGCATCATTACCATGGGTATAGCGCCGATTTCCCGATCCAGCAGGATGTTATGGGTTTGATACGCATTCAAATAACTGATGAGGGTTGGCCCATCAATTTGCCCATCGCTGTGGGAAATCAATTCGGCGGCAATGGCATAGATGCGGGCATACCCCTTCATTGTGCCTGCCTTGAGAATCGGAAGGCGGAGGTAGCTCTTTCTCGAAAAATCCCTGCGTAGAATCTTGACCTGTTCCTCCACCAGATAAAAATTATCGAGTAACCATTCGGCGGACTGAGGCACAACGCGCCGCTTCTGTACATCCTGGTTCAGCTTCATATACGTAGCAAGGATGAGGGTATAGTTGTCGTTCATCCTTGGGATGGGTAAAGTAATATAGTTTTTGCGGCTGGTTACCGCATGCTGAATGGCGATGGTTTTCGCGTGTGCCTCCAGCCCTTCGCTGGATAGGGAGGCATCACGGATGTTCACGGTCTGCTTTTTTTGCGACCGTACAAGCGCGCCCCACAGGATACCCATCACACCTACCAATAATAAAACGGGCAATATGACAAGCGATAGCGTTATCTGCATAGTTGGTACTCCTCTCGTGGCAAAGGGACATCGCGGGCATTGGACGTATTTGCCCAGTTAGTCCAAGGCTGGGTGGAATGCTTTTGATCCGTGTGGATTTGGGGATCAGGTCAGCAGGTTGTCGGGCGTCTGCTCATAAAAATCGAGAGCCCCTTTTGCCAGACAAAGCGTTTCCACCTGAGTATAGTAAGCGATGCTGCCAATGGCTTGAACCAAAGCGTCCGCTGTATTTTCCGGCTGTGTTTTTTGATTGGGAGCCGTTTGGATATCGTCCTGAATGGACTGTACAACAACGTTTTCAAAGCTATCCATCTTGGAGAGAATATTGTTGCACAGCTGAATATAAGTCGCATCCAGCCCGAGGATAAAAACCATTGGCTGCAATACTTCATAGAGCAGAACCTTGATTTTTGCGAGCGATAGAATGGGTTTAAACATATCCACTAAAATGTAGCAAATGATCTGCTCATGTGTATACAGTGAGAAATTGCTGTTCTTAACATCATGCCCACTGGGTAAAAGCTGCTCTTTGATGTAAGAGGCAAACCTTTTCCGGGTAACCTCCACGTTTACAGAACGCAGATATTTTTCAATCTTGGCATAATTCACATGATCAGGGATTGTTTCAGGTTTGATAAGACTATATTTTTGCCGCACGCGTGACGAAATATCGCTGACGGAATTTTTTACCAAACTAGTTGTATCGGCACCATCGCCGCTATTCACCTTCTGTGCTTGATCGTACAACATTTTAAGCAGCTCACTTTTCTTTACCATCCGATAGGCACATTGCGCTTGATCTGGATTGGCCTTGAATTCATGCCAAACCGGATGAACCGCCTTGTTGAACGTAAGTTAACCTGTGCGTAGAAATTGGAAGAGAGGAAGGAAAGCAATCGGGTCATTGCTAACCAATTGATACTTCCGAGTCATCTTGCGATACCGCCACCCTTCAACAGAACAAAATGGGGGAAGCACCCGCGACACACATGTCAGATTGCGTCGCGGGTGCTGTCGGTTCATCTTCTGCCGTTAATGATCTGTACTAGAATCACAATGATCGCGATGACCAACAATATATGGATAAATCCACCAATGGTGGTGGACGTGATCATCCCTAACGCCCATAGAATAATCAGGACTACCGCAACTGTCCACAACATATAGTACCCTCCTTATGGTTTATTTCGGTCAGTATTGATGCATTACAGACGGTGGAGGAGGGACGGTGACGCGGAACGTCGCCCCTGAGTATCCACCGAAGGTTGAAACAATCGTGGAGAAAATGTTGGCGAAGGCTGGTATTGCCCGTGAAAGGTTAATGATGCTTGATTTTCTCCGCAACATCATGGCTTGTGTGCTTGGCATCGCTGACGACTTTACTAACGCCTGCCGCGATATCCTGATGGATTTTACCGGCTTTCTGAACATCAGCTTTTGTGTCCGCTTTGGCTGTTTTTGCAGCACTTACAACCGCTGTTTTCACTTCTCCGGCTTTTTTGGAGACGGCATCCTTGGCGGATACCACGCTATCCACTGCGTTTGAGGCGAATTCCTTCACGGCCTTTGCCTTACCCTTGGCATTCGTCTTTACGGCGTTGTTCTCTTTGCGAGCCTGATCCCGAACCTTTTTCATATCCAAAATAATCCACTCCTTACGTATTGTATGTTTGAACTGATCACGCTGTTTGGTTTGCATTGGCGATGGCTCCATTGGAAAAGCAGGATAAACAGACTTGATTTACTGCTTATTTGCTTTGGCATAAGCTTTGTTCGCCGGAATTTGCTAGCGAAGTCGGGGGGTTATCGTACAGCGATGATAAGGCCGCCGACACCCAGAATAATTTGAAGCAGCCCAAGTCCATTGTTAGAGGTAAAAAAGCTGACGTCGGCAATCCCGAGTGCGCCAACAACCAGAGATACGACGCTCAACACAACCAGAGCGGTTTGCTTCATTCTTCCCTTATCCATGTGATACACCTCTTTCATAATCAATGAGTAGATACGAAATCCTATGCATGTGCCATTGCCATACAAATGCAAACATTGGCTCCCAGTTGGCAATGCCTGTAGAATCGGGTCTTTTGGGTTTTGCCGGGAGAGGAAAAGGTCATCACAGCTGGGTTGTTAGCGGGCAATGATTACCAACCCGCAAACGCCAATTGCGATTTCCAACAACTCAAGCATCGTGTTGGATGCAAAGAACTGTACATTGATGAGTCCCAGTATACCCACCATCAGGAATACGATACTCAGTACAATGAGCGTGGTGCGCTTAATATTAGCCATGTTTCTACCTCCTTCATTTTGGGGATGGATATGTACGTGTCTACCATTGTCAGCGTGCGATTTGTTGACAAATGTGATATTTCACTTTTTGAAAACAAAACCAAGCCCCTCGAAGGGTAAACCTTTTTCGACTGACAATCTTTAGACGATGAAACAGCAGAAACATCTGTTTCCGCCAGGTTTTGTCGGTTCTATTGAGTTATTTATGCGGGTGAGTTGCAAAAAATGCTACATTACACCTGATGCTACAAGACATTTTGTATGACTCACGATCGGTCAGTAAAGTGTGAGTTCTGTTGAACCCAGAGATTAAACATGAAGGTTCTACCATTAGAGTAAACTTTTATCTGCGGTCTGTCAATGCCCAGAAAATCGAGTGATCCTCCGCTTATAGGCAGCATTGGTATATGGATGCCCATTTAACCGCGAAAGAGAGGTTCCAGCATGAAAAAGATTTCATAGAATCGTGATGCATCGGGATAAGTACTTTCCAAAGGAATTGAAAGGAAAAGCTGCTGAAATGGATGCAGACACGTTTGAACTGAATTCGATTGATCCGGAGTCAGTTTGAGGTGGGATAGAGATAAAAAGAAAACGGAAATTTGAAACCGGAAAGTTGGTGCGGTATAGGATGATCATAGAAGCGCACAAGCTGATGAGGGCGGCTTTGTTGGCTGATCAAAAGAAGAATGCGTGGCAACAGATGCAATTAATAACCGAAAAATATTGCACGATATAGCTTTGCTCTTTATACACATCAGAATGGAGGTGCATGGAAATGCTACGAAACACAACGAAATGTTTCGCGAAAATCGAATGTGGTTGTCTGATTGAATTGGATAATACTGTTAGAAGTGACTGTGACTTTTTGAATCCATATAAGGATATATTTGACTTTACCAAATTTGTGTAATAGAATAAAATGGCAACAGGAGACTTAAAACGTTTCCATCAATGATCCTTCTATCGATCGTTTTACTGCCTATACACACCCATCGACACCCAAGAAGGAGAAAGTGGGTTAAACCAATGAAGAAGACCAATACTAGCTACAAGGGCGTTTGGAAAAATGCGCTGTCTTTCCTGACAAGTCTATTGTTACTGTGGGGCAATTTGGGCAACACGGTAGCCTTTGCTCAAGATACGCAATACTATAGCGCTGACAACTGGGTTGTTCTGGCGCCAACAACTGTACCCACGCAAAGCGTCATACCGGATGCTACGGTACAAGCTGTTGCTGACGATATAACGTTTTCAACACTTCCAGGGGATGAGTCTGCGATTTTTGGCGCCTCTCTTTCCGTGGAACAGGTAAAAGACGATGCAACAGTAGAGGCAGCCAAAGCCGCATACACCGGTCAGTTTGCCGCCGATGGCGATGCAGAGTCGTTTACATTCCGACTGTATCGCATTCGCTTTTCAAAGGATGGTACGCAGGTTGCCGTACCGGCTAATCTGAATGTAAACGTTTTCGGAAGTTCGCAGAGCGGATTTACACCAGTGCGCGCCGTACCGTTCACGTTACAAGATAATGCAGCTCAGTTGGGGGATTCCGCAGAGGTAACCCGTACAGACGATGCATGGCAGACTGCGGTTTTGTTACCCAATACGGATAATATTCTGCTGGCAACCAGAGCATCCGGCGCAACGCCTGAACCCACGGAAACGCCCGCCACAATTGGAACCTATACCTATACTGATGGTAGTATTTCACTGACCGCCACGGTGGGGGGCTCTCTTCCTCCGGAAGGCGCTGTGTTCTTTGTGGAAAACCTCGGCGATGTGGTGGTGCCGGCGCAAGGCGCGGATGGTGCTGCACTTCAATCGCTGCTTGCCTATCATATCGGTTTCCGCACGTCCGAGGGCGAACTGGGCACCGATTCGCCACTTAGCGTACATCTGGATGTGAATGCTCCGTCGGCTTATGGCTCAGCTACCTGCCTTACCAACACGCAAGGCGATATCCTTTGGCAAGCGCCGGATGGGACAAACGCCAATACGAACCAAAGCTTTGATTTCTCGCTGTCGGTTGGTAACTCGTTTATCCTGGCAGGGCCGCAAGCTGCAGAACCTACGCCTGCCATCACCGGACCGAAAACCTTCACTTATGAAGACGATACTCTCCGCCTGAACGTGACCGTTCCCGATGTTAGCGCGCTGCCGGATGGCGCGGAGCTCACGGCGAACGCTGCCCCTGCCGAATGGGCGGACTATGCCGACCGTCTTTCGGCACAGGGCGTTGAGGAAGCGAATGTCAAGAACCTGTTTACGATCACTGCCGCATTCACCGTGGCCGGTGAACCTGTTGATACCAGCGCCATACCACTTGCTTATGATATCCTTCTCAAAGGTGCTCATGATGAAGGCGCACTGGCGTGGATCATGCATGGCAGCATCGCGCAGCAAGCCGATGGCTTTGAACAAACCACGGATGGCTATACGTTGCGGTTTACCTCGACTGGCGAAAGCACGCTTGGCTTTGCGGTGGTAGGGCAACCTGCTGCGCCTTTTGTGTATGAGGATGATACGATCCGCGTTACCATTACCGCGCCGAAGGACAACCCTCTACCTGAAAATGCGCGTCTGGATGCGACCGCTACCGCAGGCACATGGGCTGAATATTCCCACCTTCTGCAAAAACAGGGTTTTGACGAAACCCGAGTGAAAAAGTTGACTACCTTTGCCGCCACGTTCACTGTGGATGGCAACCCTGTGGATATCAGCACCATTCCGCTCACGTACACAGTGCTCTATAAAGGCGATCCTTTGGAAGGGTTGCAAGCATGGGCGATCCAGACCGAGAGTATGCTTCAGGCTGAAACCGTCACGCAGACTGAGGCAGGTGCGGAGGCACAGTTTACCCTAACCGGAGCAAGCACGCTTGGCTTTGCTGTTACCCTGCCCGGCCGAACAGTATACACCTATGAGGATGATTCTATCTATGTCGTCGCCACCCTCAGCGATCCTTCCGCGATCCCCGACGGTGCCGAGCTGGTGGTTTCTCCCGTTCAGGTGGACACTTCCCTGCAACCCTATGTGGATATGATGGAGCAATCCACCACGGATGCTGCAACCGATTCGACAGCGCAGGCAGAGCCAACCGCACAACCGGAGAATACTGCGCCTGCTTCTTCACTGACCGATACCACTGCCGATGATACCCCCGTGAGCGACGCTTCCGGCAAGTTGGTGGGTTATGAATACTCTGCCTATGACATCCGCTTTGTACTGGATGGGCAGGAGTACGAACCTGCCGCAGGCACGGTGAAGGTGTCGATCACGTATAAAAATCAACTGCCTTCCTCCGATACGCTGTCTGATGTGCGCGTGCTGCATTTGCAGGAAAGCGACGGCACGGTTAACCCCGTGGAACTGCCGGCACAGCTTCAGGAGCAGGACGGCTCGGATACGATCACTTTTGACACCAACGGTTTTTCCGTATACCTGATTGCAAACGGCTACACCATGAGTAGCTCACTGACCTATACCATCATTGATACCACAGCGGAAACTTTCACAAATACCAGTTACTACAATGCCAATCGTGTGCTGGGCGTTGCAGGTAACTTCCATCTGGTAGCCTTTGCTACCGCCACCCTCAATGCGCATACCAATGGTAACATATTGGCGAAAACGCTCGTTGCAGGCAGCAACTTCGGCACGAACAACATTGTCAATGAGCTTAGTTATATCCAAAGTTATACCACCGTTAACGGTTCAAGCGCGTCTTCCACCGCTCATGTGCTTGCATTGGGCTCCGGCAATACCGTAAGTTTGATGGATAACGGCGCATCCTTTGCGGTGAACGGCACCAAACTGAGTAAGCCCTACAACATCTATCAGGATAATGATACGAGCGTGCTCCCGTTTGTGAATCTGGCAACCGTGAAAACGGAGGTGCAAAACATCTCCGCCGTCGCTGCAAATTACTCGGA
>Ga0302286_10002653_pt1 | contig 12331 bp, 10 predicted proteins | sample III_Fen_E2_3_FD_198765 | JGI IMG/M metagenome (GOLD analysis project Ga0302286, IMG submission 198765) | Peat permafrost microbial communities from Stordalen Mire near Abisko, Sweden - III_Fen_E2_3 | ecosystem: Environmental > Terrestrial > Soil > Wetlands > Permafrost | place: Sweden: Abisko...
CGCTAACGCGTATTTAAAATTCAAGCTTGGAAGCGTTGCGGTCACTGTTTTGCCATCTGCATATAAATACGGTATTTTTGTACCGTTAGCAATTGCTTCATCGTCCGATACATCCCCTGAAGTGGTTGTATAACTTTGTACTCCGCCAAGTCTCATATTGATATATCGCACACCCGCCTCAACTTCGAGTTTATCAAAATCTTTTTTGACGCTGAGGAAGGGACTATTGATGTCTCTATTGCTGATATCGTTGAGCATTGACCATGAGCTAAAGACTAGATTACCATTAACGATATTATAGGATTTGTTTGCCGTTGGAGGCGGTATTGACTCAATGGTTTGATACCAATAGCCAGCGGTAATATCAAAATCTGCTACTTTTTTAGTGTATTTTGCAACGATTCCGTTTTGATTTTGTTCCATTTCAGTTTTTGTAACCGTATTTCCAGACGAATTATAGGCATAACGATAACCATCTGTATCGATATGATACGGCTTTAACGATAATGTCCCATCAAAGAGAGGTGCTTCAAAATTGGCTTGAACAAGATTCTCTTTAAAATGTTGTCTGTTAAAATCATAGTAATATTTATTATTTGCAGCGTTAGAAGTTAGTGTAGGATTAAAATCATAATTGTAATACGTACCTAAATCTTTTGCTTGAGCATAAGTAAGAGCTCTGTAATCATTTCTCTCGATATCATTGTGCGCAAATAAAATATCAGCTTTAACCGTATCAAAAAGCTTTGTGCTGAGTCCCACTTCGACATTTTCTCTTTGCGTGTCGCCAGAACCTTTCCATTTGTCGGCCTCTGATTTTGAAGCGGAAAGGAACATTTTCGTATTTTCGGTAATTTTTCCAGAATCTACCCGTAAAAAGGTTCTGTAAAAATCTTCCGTACCCACGCTTTGTTTGAGCATCACACCAGACTCATCACTCGCTTTTTTCGTTACCATATCGAGTGAGCCAGCATTATTACCAAAGCCAAAACCAGAATCTGCACGAGAAGCGCCCATTGTGAGATGCATCATTTCGACATTTTCCATATCGAGAATGCTGCCCATAGCACCTTGCCCAACATTCACAACGGAAGGAACACCATCTGCCGTTAACGCCAAACGACTAAAGGTATCTGCGTACAAACCTCTAATTCTGAATGAATTTTGATCCAAAGAGAGCCCATAACTATCCACTTGCCCAGTATTTACCGAAGGTAACATGTCAAGCGCTTTGTAAGGATTTGTTTCGCCCGGTCCCACTCTTCTGTCAATCATCTCTTTCGTCACGACCGCACTGTTTGCCGCCTCACTCACGCTATTTTGCGCACTCTCTTTTTCAGCACTGGTGGAAACACCCTCCAACGTATAAGATTCTGCTAGCCCATAATTCGATAAGAATAGTAATGTTACCAATGACAAACTAATTCTTTTCATTAAAATACCCCCTTTTTTTGATGTGATTCAAGACTTTAGTTACAAGAGATTTATGCCCAGTATTCTCTTTTTGTTATATTATATAAAAAAATATATAACGATATATGCAAAACATATTCCATTAAAAATTATTATTTATGATTCCTATTTCTGCGTTAGAATATTCTTTAAAAATGTTTTACATGTAAAACAATATGCCCTTGTGAGAACAAGGGCATATTGATCTATCTTATAACCAAGAGGGTTTAGCTTCAGTATGAATACCATCCATTTGGGAAAACCCAGCAAGACTGTTTGTTTTTGCCTGAACACAAATATAATGAAGAGAGGATGCATTGTCTGCTTTAATGCAGCGTTCTCCTTTAGAATCAATGCGAAACGTATCACCCTCTTTAATTTCAAACTCATCGCCATCAATATACAACCAGCCTTTGCCACTTAAAATAACATAGACCTCTTCGTTATTTTTGTGCATATGTGTAAAGGAATCACTTACACCTGCGGGTAATTCATTGATAGAAACTTCTGAGCCAGTAAGCTCTAATGCATCGTGGAGGACAACACGTCTAAGGGATTGGATAGTGCCGTACGATGCAACTTTATAATTTTGTCCTGATTTATTCATAGTATTTTCCTTTTTATCTTTACATGTAAACCTATATTTGTGCTTCGCCACCGTCTATTTGGATGTCAGCTCCATTCATAAAACTAGCCCCTTCGGATGCCATAAAAGCGACCACTGCGGCGATTTCGTGGGGTTGTCCCATTCTGCCTAAAGGAACGCGTTCTTTAAGGATGTTAAAAAAGGCTTCTACGTTTTCAGGCGATCCTGAAAGTGCGCCAAGTCCTTGGGTTGCGGTGGAACCTGGGCTGATGACATTGACGCGAATGTGGCGCTCTTTTAGTTCCAGTAACCAACTGCGCGCGAGATTGCGAATGGCGGCTTTAGAGGCAGAATAGACGCTAAAGCCTGCGCGCCCTTTCACGGCTGATTTGGACGCGGTGAGGATGATACTTGCGCCATCACTGAGCAGTGGTAGTGCGCGTTGCACCGTGAAAATCGTTCCCTTAACATTGGTATCAAAAACGCGGTAATAATGCTCCGTTGTTATGTTCTCCAACATAGAGGTCTCCGCGGCGGCGGCATTGGCGAAAACGATGTCGAGTTTGCCTTTTTGCGCGTGAATGGCGGTAAAGATTTTCTCTAAATCCTCCATGTCTGCAACATCGCCTTGAAGGGCTGTGACATCATGACCGATCTGTTGTTCGGCTTTTTTGAGTTTTGCAGCATCACGCCCTGTGATAAACACATAAGCACCCTCGTTAACAAACTTTTCAGCCGTAGCCAAACCAATTCCTGAAGTACCGCCTGTGATCAGTGCGATTTTTCCTTCCAATAATCGTTGCATCGTAACTCCTTGTCTGTTGTTATTTTATGCGTATTCATCTCCAGTTTCTTTTACATGTAACCGCTTAAGGCGCACGGTGTACCTTTTCTTCTTTTATGGGTAAATTAATGAGTGCAGCAAAGAGTGCCAATGCCATATCCAAATACCACATCCACGCGTAATTGCCAGTATGATCCACAAAAAGTCCTCCTAGCCATGCACCCAAAAAGCCACCAATTTGATGCGTTAAAAGTGTTAATCCAAAAAGCGTCGCTAAATATTGTGTCCCAAAAAGTTTACCGACTAAGCCCGCCGTTGGAGGAATAGTTGCCAACCATGTAAAGCCCAAACCTGCCGCAAAAATATAAAATGTCAAGGAGGTCTTAGGTGAGCATAAATAAATCGCAATCATCACGGCACGACTTGCGTACATGACAGCCAAAATGTATTTCATACGATATTTTGTACCCAAGTGCCCCGCATAAAGACTTCCTGCAATATTAAAAAGACCGATAAGCGACAAAGAAACAGCTGAAACGCTCGCCATATGACCCGATAAGGCGATTTCACCGGGTAAATGTGTGACTAAAAAAGCGACATGAAATCCACAGGTAAAAAATCCAGCATGCACGTAATAATAGCTCTTATTTTTCAATGCTTGGTGGATTTGTTGCCTCAGCGTGAGACCATTTTCAATGGGTTGATTTTTTTCAATCGTAAGAGTTTTCTTTGGCTGTAAACTATACGCCAAGGGTATCGTTAAAAGGGTAGAAGCCGCCAATGTTACTATTGCCGATACCCAACCAAAGGCACTGATAATCGCTTGCGAAAGTGGTGCAAAGATAAATTGCCCCATAGAGCCACCTGCATTGATAAATCCACCTGCGAAGGATCGTTTTTCTACGGGAATTCGTTTTACAATCGTACCGATCAAAACTGAAAAACTTCCAGCGCCTGCCCCTGAGGCACTTAATATACCCAATGTCATCATCAGTCCAAAACTGGAGTGAACAAACGTTGTCAAGATAAGTCCCGAAGATATTAAGATAGCCCCAAAAATCAATACGCCTAATGAGCCTTTTTTATCGGCTATTACACCAAAAAAAGGCTGTGTCAATCCCCACATAAATTGACCAACCGCTAACGCAAAACTAATAGAAACAATGTCAAGCCCTAAGGATTGGCTCATGGGGGCAATAAAAAGACCTAAGGATTGGCGTACCCCTGTCGTAATCGCTAAAATAGTTGCCGATACCACCAGCAAAATCCAGACGATGTATTTTGAAGAGAAAAGATTTGACACATAAGCTCCTTGTTATAATAGTGTATATACACTATGTAATCTAAAAATTATTTGACTAATTTTGTAAAAATATCTGATAACGCTAAAATTTGATTTGAATCCAATTTGGTTTCGATCTTACTTTGTGCTTTTTCCCACAATGGAACTCCTTGTAGAAGAAGAAGCTTCCCTTTTTGAGTTATTTCAATTTCCCTATTACGCGTCGTTTCATCGGAAACATCTTCGATGAGTCCTTGCACAAAAAGTGGCTTGAGTGTTCGAACAAGGGTTGTCCGTTCTAAGCCGATATAAACTGCCAAATCACTCACACTACACGTCTTTAAGTGATCAATATTTCGCAGCAGTGAAAATTGATTTACACTCAGTCCAATGGGCTCTAAGCATTTATCGTACATACTGGTAATGGCATTGGCAACACGACGAAGATTGATGCAATAACACGAACTCTTATTTCGTTTAAGCGCCATTTCTACTTTCCTTTGATGTATATACACTATAATACAATGTTTCATATAAAAAAGTCAACTCAACTGACCTTTATCGATACGTCTTATAAACTTAATGTCTGGCAAACCGTGTGTGCCATTTCACGAATTTTGTCATGTGAAGCGGTGTTGGCTTCGACGATATAAGGCTTATAACTCTCTTGGTAATTGTTTTGCATGAAACAGAGTACATTGACTTTCCATTTCCAAAGATCATCTGGCGAGAGATAAAAAAACTTGGGTTGAACATTTTTACGGTAAAAATCTTCGTCCATCTCCATAATGCGCTCAGGAGTAAGTGAGTCTGCTAGTAGGGAAAGTTCGGGGAACTCTTTTTCGTCACTGAGTTTTTTGTGATTCATAGGGCAAACTTCTTGACAAATATCGCAGCCATAGATACACGTACCAAAGCTTTTCGCCAAAGGTTCATGAGGAAGATCTCGCCCTCCAAAGGTTGTTAAAAACGAGATGCAACTCATTGGATTCATTGTATAAGGAGCTGATAACGATTTTGTGGGACATGCGGTGATACAACGATGACATTTTTCAGGACACGAAGGTAAGGTGTTTGTTTCCACAAGCGTCATCTCTTCATCAATCAACCACGCGTACAACGTCACCCACGACCCTGAGTCCGTGTAAAAAAAGTTGTTACGGCGAATAGTACCTAAGCCCGCTTTCATCGCTGCCCAACGCAATCCTACTAAGCCATACTTTCGCTCCGTTGCTGTTTGAAGTCCTAAACTTTGGAGATACGCATCTAGCAAAAGTCCTCTTTGAAATTCCTCGGTATTTTCATTAATCCGTGCATCATACAAATAGTGCCTACCGATATGCCCTGCAAGAGTGCTAGGAAGTTTATACTGTCCATATCGCTCGGCGACAACGACAATAGATTTTGCCCAAGGATAAGTTTTTGTAGGATCAATCAACCGTTTTTGACGCTCATAAAACCCTGATGCCGAAGGAACATTTCGCGTGCGCTCTTCAAGCTTACTTTCAAATTCATACATCATCTCTAAAGGGATAATGCCACACTTTTCGTACCCTAATTCATGCGCTTTGTCCTGTATGGCTTGGGCGGTTGTTTGCATCTTTTTACCTAAACCGCTAAATTTTTAAAGATGATCGTTCCATTAGTTCCACCAAAACCAAAAGAGTTGCTCATCGCGTATTTTATTTTCTGTGCACGTGCTTGATTGGGGACATAGTCCAAATCGCACTGGTTTTCCAAATCCGCTTCTGTATAGTTAATCGTAGGCGGTAAAATGCTCTCTTGCATCGCTAAAATGGTAATCACCGCTTCGATCATGCCACTGGCTCCCAAACAATGTCCCGTAGCGCCTTTGGTGGAAGAAACAGGTGGTATGGGTTTACCCGCTAAAAGTTGTTTAATGGCTTCGGTTTCATTTTTATCGCCTACGGGAGTGGAAGTTGCATGCGCATTGATATAATCCAAAGCGAAATTAGCATCCCGTTTTTCTGCCATTTTAACCGCTTGTTGCATCGACCGTAACGGGCCTTGGATGGTCGGTGTGGTGATATGGTTGGCATCGCAGCTCTCAGCAAAACCCACAATTTCTGCATAAATTTTGGCATTTCGTTTAATGGCATGCTCGTACTCTTCTAAAACCAAGGTCGCAGAACCTTCGCCCATCACAAAACCATCTCGGTGTTTGTCAAAAGGTCGTGACGCAGTTTGCGGGTTTTCGTTATGGGTAGAGAGAGATTTCATGGATGCAAATCCCGAAATACCTAAAGCGCAAAGAGCGGATTCAGAACCTGTGACAAGCATCATATCGGCTTGCTCGAGCATAATGATTCGACACGCTTCACTGATGGCGTGATTGCTTGCGGCACATGCCGTTGAGGAGGAGAGATTGGGTCCTTTTAGTCCTAATATAATCGCGATATGACCGCCTAATAAATTCACCAATGATGCGGGAATAAAAAAAGGTGAGATGCGCGAAGAGCCCTTCTCATGCAAGGTGATAGCACTCTCTTCGATGCGAGGTAATCCTCCTATGGCACTCGCACCGACGATGCCAAAACGCTCAAAATCAATACTGCCATCTTCTGGAAAATGCGCATCCTTAAACGCTTCAACTGCCGTTTTAATGCCAAGGTGAATAAACCTATCTGTTTTTTTAACATCTTTTGGATTCATAATCGTGGAAGCATCAAACGCTTTTATCTCTCCCGCGAATTGCACAGGCAAGGGGCTTGCATCAAAATTGCTGATCGTTGTGATGCCACTTTTCCCTGCGATAATATTTTGAAATGACGTTTGCATGTCATAACCAAGGGGTGTAATCATATCCATTCCTGTAATGACGACTCTTTTCATAAAATTCCTTTGTAAAATTATTCTTGACCTTAAAGTCAAGTATTATAACATTTATTGACCTTTAGGTCAACTTTTTTCTGCTATAATTCTTTTAAAGGAAAGCAATGGCGAAAGAAAAAGATACACGAACATTATTATTGGAAATTACGTTTGAAGAAGTATATACCAATGGCTATCAAGGCGCTTCTGTATTAAAAATATTAAAAAAAGCGGGATTGAATAAAGGCTCGATGTATCATTTCTTTGAAAATAAAAAAGAGATGGTTTTAGCCGCCATCAAAGAGAGAACCAAAGAAGTATTTGGCACCAAATACGAAGATGTTTTAAAACATCACTCTTTGTATTTAGAGCATTTTCAAACCATGCTACTGGTGTCATACCCTATTATTTGCGAAAGAGGCTGTCCGTTAGCCAACCTCATACAAGAGATGTCCAATATTGACGCGGATTTTGAGCTTTTATTGAAAGAGCGATACGAACGCCTCAGAGAAACTATAGAAAAAATTCTTGTAAAAGCCATTGAGCACCATGAATTGGAATGCACCTCATCGTACAATTTATCACTCTTTATACTCAGTGTTGTCGAAGGAGCCATTTTATCGACAAAAGCACTGAAAGATAAAGCAATCTACGACAACACGATCAAATCGCTTTTTAGTGTATTAAAGCAAAATCAACATCTTTTTTAAGACTGCGGTTATTTCACGGGAATAAAATGGAAGTTACTTTTTTTAGGTTTTTATCTTTACATGTAAAGAATTTTTGAAGAGAAAAATAGCCTTTATTTTTTGAATAAACTAGTTAAAAATTTAACCCTGAGTCCTTTTTTATGGCTTGCTTCGTCTTTATATACATTAAAGGATTCAAAATAGCTTGGGATGTAACTTTATAAGAACAATATAATTATTTCTTCAATTAGATTATATGATTATTGTTACAAGTTATATTTTATTTTACTACAATATACAAAGCAGTTTGTTCAACTCCTTCTTAATATCTAAGGATCAATCAATGAAATTATTTTTGAAGTTATCTTTCGTTGCTTTAGTTTGTGGATGTGGAATTTTTCTCTTGTGGATGCAAAAAAATGCATTAAATCCTAACACCTCTGATACTGTAAAATTTTTTCAAAAAAAAACTATTGACGTTAATTATGTAAAAGGACTTATTGAAGAAGCAATTACTAAGAAAGTTTTACCCAAAAGTATACCTAGCCTTATAGCGTTTGAATCAAGATATAAATTTTCAGAAATTGATTTTAGATTTAGAACACCCATTATTTGGAGTACAAATAGTAAGTGCCCTCAACATGAAGATATGATTATTGACGCAAGCCAAGACATAAATACTTCTATTCCTTGCCCTGATGGAGATAAACTGATTCTTGCATCTTCTGGAAATGATTGGATCAAAGATGCTGTTGGAAATAATATTATTTATGCTGGAGAGGGGAATGATACTCTGGAACTAGGTTCAGGAAGTCAGATTATTATTTTTGATAAAGGTTGGGGGAATGACAAACTTAAGCTAAGTTATAGCAGTAATAGCAAACTAAACCCAAAAGAAATTTTAGGAGATGATGGCACATATGGATGGGAATACTCTTCCTTCTTGCTTTTTGGAAAAGGTATTAGACCTGAAGATTTGAGTTGGGAAAATGAAACAAAACTAGTGAATCTTAAAACAGCTGATTCGATAGAATTTACGCAAAAACCATCCATTAATTTTGCTTTTATGGATTATCCTGATAACCGTATTGTTAATTTATCTCCTTACGCAAAACAACCTCAAATACCTACCCCTACCTCTTTTGAAAAACAGAAAGTCGAATCTATCTTAGTAGATCAAGAAAAAGCGTATCTGTGTAAAGGCAATGAAGGAATTATGCTTCTTGATATACAAAATATATCAACGCCGCTTTTGCTTTCAAGCCTCACTTTGCCAGGTAGAGCTATGCTTGCTAAACGTTATAAAAATATGCTATTAGTTACACAAACAGATTTTGGAGCAGGAGGAAAGTATGGTTGGATATCATTAGTTGATGTTACAAACCCTAGTTTACCCACGTTACTCTCTTCTATAAAATATGCAAACCGAATCTATGATTTTGAAGTACTTAACGATGAAATTTTACTCGCTGAAACCAATTTTTTCAAAAAAAAAGGGTACCTTCACCGTATCAATATTTCGGATCCAGCCCATCCAAAAGAGGTTTTCTTTATACCACTTTCAGTTCATACCCAATCACTTGCGCTACATAAAGATACCCTGTTTTTACCTTCACTATTTGGTAAAGGTATTTATCGTTTTAATTTGTCTGATCAGGCACATTGGAGCGATACTCAACCAATTATGATTGGTAATAAATCATGGATTTATGAACTCCAAAGCAATGAAAAAGTCTTAGTTGCGCTGAGTAGTAAAAGCTTATTTCTGTTTGATTTAAATAAAGATCCTGATTTGAGTTCTCCTACGATCATCCCCTTAGAAGTAGGTGGAACTGCGGGTATCGAAAAAATAGAAATGATTTTGAAAGACTATTTATTATTTATTTCACAAGGGAAAGAAGGTGTTTTGGTTTATGACATTAGTGATCTTACGGCCCCTAAGCTTAAAAACAAAATTACATTACAAAGAAAACCTATCGTACATATTAATCTCTCCGAGTCAACACTTTATGTAAAATTTGGAGATAGGAGCGTAGGTATGATTTCACTTGAAGACTTATTTCCCCTAGAATTTCCACCAAGCAATAAAGAAAATTCAAAAAGTCCAGAAATGCAAGAACCAGATCTCTCCTCATTAAGCCAAGAACAATTAATTGATCTTTTATACTATGTAAAAGATGATGAAGCGGAAGTTTACAAGCTCCTTGATGCAGGCGCATCATTGGAAATGCACGGACATGATGCATTGGCACCTATTGAAATTATGTCCCGTATGGGTCACAATAATGCATTAAAAGCTTTATTAAGCCGTGGAGCAAACCCTAATTATAATAATGGGCAACCTCTCATTTTTGCAGCGCTTGCAAACCAAAGCGAATCTATCAAACTTCTTTTAAAATATGGTGCCAATGCCAATGCTAAAGATAGTGACAAATGCACACCGTTACATTATAGTGCTGCTAAAGGAAACATGGAAATTGTGACTCTTCTTCTTTCTTACGGAGCAGATAAAAATGCACTTTGCCGTAAATTTGAACGACCTATTGATTTGGCTATCAGTAATCAACAAAATGCTGTTGTTGAATTGTTGAAAGCCCATGTGCAACCACAATAAAATCAGTTTTTGAGACTCGTTGAATCACGCTAAAATAGCTTTTTTCTCCCATTTATTTAGAAGAGGATAGAACGAAATATTTCTTTAACAATAAGTTCTAATCCTCAGGAAATTTCCAAGAGCAAGTACCGCCACCTGATCCAGAAAAATCATCTTCCGAAAAACACACTATTCCAGATTTTAAGATTTTTTTCATTCGGCTATCCTTTCCAAATCGCTTTTCATTATACCATGCAGGAGGGGTTGGGTACATCATATGAAATTTTGCAAGAATAGCGTGATATGACTTAGCGGGATCAATCATAATTGAGTCAAAAATAATTTTAGGATCACCAATGTCAAATCCGACATAAAGCTTATTTAAATACGGTAGATAGCTTGTTTTTAATTCGTACATATACCCCTTTTCGCTACCGCTATCATTTTGATATGGTTTTTTAATAAAAATATCAGCTTGTACAAGCTCATCAAGCCAAGGTTGCGTTTTTAACTTGATTTGATCTACTTTTCTTTTATCTTTTTCAATATTGTCAAAAATATAGACACGATAGTGCTCGTCTCCTACGACTTTTTGATGTTCAAATCGCTGAAGCGTACTATCAACTTTATCAACAGGAAACTCAGAGGTACCCGGCAAATAAATATAGGCTTTGTATTCAGCAGCCGATGTTCCAACTTTATGCACATATCTATCTGTAATGCTTTTTTTGATGACTTCTTGACTTGGTTCTTTGTCGTATTTTTCCATTCTTTGTGTCAAATTATCCGCCCAAAAACCTTTTTGCATCATCGCATCATAATCAACCCATCCTTTAGCCCCTCGAATCATCGCTGCATTAATGCTGTGCTCTTCGTAAAGCATTTTTGCAATTTCAGAGTATGCATCTTGTAAAACTCGCTCTTCAATCCATGCTTTTGCTTCTTTTTTGATGGACGCTTTGAACTTCAACTCTAAAGAGTACATTTCAAAGCCTGCTAAGTTACTAATGGCTCGTGGCTGTGCGCTTTTTACGTCTTCAAACCTAAAATCAACATAGGGAAAACAAAAAGGAGCACGCACTTCTGATGTCGTTTCCCAACCCTTTTGGCTTAGCGTATAGCGAATTGCATCAATAGTTTGATCATTTTTTTGAAACACAATTGTGTTACGATCTAACAATCCGACTGAGACTAAAGCCTCATATTTTTTTAATGATTCAACCATTTTAGAATCATTATATTTTTGCTTATCGATATCCACATACCACTGAAAATTAAATCGGCTTCGCGATGCTCGATCCGCATTAATATAGGGTACTATAAGACAAGGATGGATTTTACTTAACAAATACTGCTGATACTGTTTCCCATATGCATCATCATTCATCAGTTGTTTCATCACATTCATCCATGATTGATTATTCATGGTTTCAGGCTTCCAATCCGCAGAGCTCTTGGAAAATGATATAACGCATAAGAAGACTATTGTGCATATACGTCTACAATGAAAAAAAGTACGACTCATTCAGAATCCTTTTTTAACGTTAGAATTTTATGATGGCAGTGTGTTATTTGAATCAAATTAAATACGTTTGAATAAAGTATTAATTGCTATTTTGAGAATAATAGGAATGAAAGCAAAATAAATATTTTTTAACCTATGAATAATTGTACTACTTAATATATTTACAGTCAAGCGCTATCTGAGAGTAAAAAGGGTCAGGGCTTGACTTTTAACTTTTGCCCCTTAACCGTCTTTTTTATGCATTCAATTTTAGCTAAATTTCGTATAGAAAGCTTTACATGTAAAGCTTTTTACTGAGTGAATTGTTAGGCTTATTTTGAGCTATGTAAGATTTAGTCCACCATCAGAAAGGATTATCTCACCTGTTAGATAAGTACTAGAAATAAGCATTGATGCAGTATGAGCAATCTCATTTGGTTTAGCACCACGCTTCATTGGTGATTTCTCCTTCCATAATTTGTGCGCCTCAACCCAGCTTGCTGTCATAGGTGTATCGACAAGACCCGGAGCAATAGCGTTGATTCGAATATCTGGAGATAACGTCAAAGCTAAAAGTTGTGTCATATGATTAAGTGCAGATTTACTTGC
>Ga0302286_10002654_pt1 | contig 12330 bp, 7 predicted proteins | sample III_Fen_E2_3_FD_198765 | JGI IMG/M metagenome (GOLD analysis project Ga0302286, IMG submission 198765) | Peat permafrost microbial communities from Stordalen Mire near Abisko, Sweden - III_Fen_E2_3 | ecosystem: Environmental > Terrestrial > Soil > Wetlands > Permafrost | place: Sweden: Abisko...
AGTACATTGATTTTGCGTGGTTCAATCACTGTCCAGGTGTCGCCATCGAGCATAATAGCTCCCCACAAATGTTCGTTGGTGCTGATTACCTGACGCAGTGTGGTAGCATAGACCGAAGCATTTGGGAATGCTTTTTTTACACGGCCTATCATGCCTTTGAAACCATCAATTTGAGCATCTATCCCTTTGCCACCGGCTTCAGGACCTTCAATACCCAGACAAAGCTGAAAATCTTCTTCGTTTCCAATCAAAATATCGGCAACCGAAGCAATTTCGGTAAATATATCGCGCAATTCTTTGTCGCGACCTTTCCAGAAAGAAGCACGGTAATTCAAATCAAAAGAGATACGTGTACCTGTTTTCTTGGCATAACGCGCTAATTGTAAGCAGAATTCGCTAGTTTCAACAGACAAAGCACCAATCAAACCTGATAAGTGCAAAATCTGAACACCTTCTTTCACGAAGATTTTTTCCAGATCAAAATCTTTTACATTCAGTGTGCGCCCAACTTCACCGGCACGGTCGTTCAACACACGCGGACCTCTTGAACCAAAGCCACTATCGGCAATATTAAACTGGTGACGATAGCCCCATGGATCTCCCTGTGGTACTTCCACACCTTCATAGTCCATGTTGCGGGCACGTAGATTGCTTTTTATCATTTGTGCAATGGGACTATCTTTTACAAAAGTAGTCAGCACTTTTACAGGAAGTCCTAAGTATGACGATATGCTTGCCACATTTGTTTCAGCACTCGAAACTTCCATTTCAAACAATTTACTACTGTGAACAGGCTGTCCGTTAACAGGTGTAATGCGAACACCCATACTGGTAGCTACCATCAGGGCGTATTTTGTGTCTTTTTTTAATTCTATCATGATTCTACAGATTTAAAGCCTTTTAAATCCCCCCGAAGAGGGACTTAAAAGTGAAATTCTTTTACTTTATTTTATATGCAAAATACGTCAAAACCGCCATCAATCACAGTCAATGTGCCGGTTACGAATTTTGAAGCATCGCTGGCTAACCAATGCAATGTGCCGAACAATTCATCCGGTTCTCCCAAACGGCCAAATGGTGTGTGAGCCACAATCGATTTCCCTCTTGGTGTAGGAGTTCCATCAGGGTTGGTCATTAAGGCACGGTTTTGTTCAGTCAAGAAGAAGCCCGGAGCCATTGCATTTACACGGATTTTTTCACTGAATTTAGTTGCCATTTCGGTAGCTAAGAATTTAGTGAAGTTTGTTACTGCAGCTTTCGAAGAACCATAACCTACTACACGGGTTAATGGACGAATAGCTGATTCGGAAGAGATATTGATAATACTTCCTTGTTTTTTATCCACCATTGTTTTACCAAAAACCATACATGGCAACACTGTTCCAAATAAATTCAAATCAACTACTTTGCGGAATGCATCAATTTGAAGATCGAAAATTGTCTGATCCGGACCAATTGTGGCACCGGCCATATTACCACCGGCTGCATTTACCAAAATATCGATTTTGCCAAAAGCAGCTACTATATCTTTGGCATTTTCCTCCAATATTTCTTTGTTAAGCACATCAGTATTTAAATAAAGAGCTTCAGCACCATTCGATTTGAGTTTTTCAACCAAATCAATACCTGCATCGCCTCTATCTAAAATAACGACTTTACACCCTTGTGCAGCCATGTATTCTGCCATTCCTCTGCCAAGGATACCCGCACCACCAGTGATAACAATCACTTTTCCCTTTACATCAAATAGATTTTCCATTTGTATTTTTAATTAGATGATTAAGAATTTCAAAGTTACAAATTAAATAAGCGTTTCAAGTGACGTTCGTAGATATTTTCTTCCACACATGAGCCTATTACTTCGGGATATTTTTCCAACAAATCGGTGTATTTTGTGCCCATTTCAGAAGCCACTTTGTAAGCCACATGAATTAACTGGCGGAAATTGGGGTTATAATCCACTTGACCGGGGATGTGGCGCAAGGTATTGGCAAATTTTTCGCTCGTCCATGTGTTTACTTCTGCTACTGACGGTAGTTGCGATTCGTCAATTTCAATTACATCGGCATAAGGAGCACACAGTTCGTCTTTTCGGTTGAATGAATTTGCATAAATAGCTTTGGCTGCTTCAAGGGCATCGCCACCGGCAACGGCCAATCCGATAACTTCTTCGAGCCAGGTGGTACCGGCAGTTTTCACGTGCAGACCTTTGTCATATTTCTTGATAACCTGAGCCATAATAGGATAAATGGAGAATTTATCACTACCAGAGTGTACGCTCAGTTTCAGTTCTTCGGGGAGTCCGAATTCTTTTGTGGCATAATCAAGCACCAACACATCTTCTTCAAATTCTTTTGCAAATTGATTCACATCACCCTTGTAGTCAACACCTTTGTTGAAACGGCCTGTAAATTTAGGAGCAATTGTCTGAGCAGGAACGCCTTTATCGGCAAGCATTTTCAAAATAAACAACATTTCAATAGGAGTTTGCGGGCTTTCCACTTCGTCCATCGAAACTTCGGTAATGAAGTTACCTTTACCTTTTTCTGTTTTCAGGAAGTTATAAATATCGGCAGCTTGTTGTGTAGCGGCTAAAAACTTACCGGCAATCTTTTCTAAAAATTCTTTTGTAACCACCAATGGATGTTGAATACCGGGAATGGCTAAATTGCCCATGTATTTTGCACACGATGCTACAAAAGCCTGAATATCTTCCGGTTTACTCTCTTTTCCGATAAACGAAGCCACGTCAAGCGTAAAGAAATCGGAGCATGCGACAAACGGAGCCACATTTCCAAAATTAATATGGTCGGCATCTACAAAATATTTGCCTTTGAATCCAAGAGCTGCAACAGCAGCATCAGCTTCTTTGCGCACATCGGTTGGAACAGAGTGCACATATGTGTGCTCGCGGTTCGATTTATTCCAAACCGGACTAATATCTAAACCCGACTGATTTGCTTTTACAATAGCTCTGAGCTGAGCAATACCCTGATGCGAAAAGCGATCTCCAATACCAATACTGTACTTCCCTAATTTCATGATAAAAATTTTTTAGCTATTTAGTTTACTGAGGTTAATAGTATATCTGTGATTTTTTTCTTTGCAATCTTCTTTTTCTTTTTCTTTACGCAAGTGCAACAAAAGCGGATAAATTATTTTGATATTCATGTCGCCCACTCATTTCGGATTTAATTATCGGTTGTGAAAGAGATGTAGAGAACAATATCAATAAACAAATTTTAATGTTTAGTTTTTCCGTTTACGTACACAGAAAATATCTTTACAAAAATACGACTTCTTTTGGAAGTCTGTATAGGGTTTTGCAATTTGATTTGTTATTTTGTGCAAAGAAAGCTTCTTTTTATCTACTTAACTGAATATAAGCATATAACTTTGCTTTTATCTCTTTTTTTAAAGTCTGTAACAACCTCAATAAGATTTTTAGATGCGTTGTTTGTTAAGTATTGTTATTTAATTGGCCAAAGGAGAAAAATTGCATTCGGATTTTATTTTTGTTGACTTTTTGATTCATCACTAATTTAGGACTGACGAAGCGGTGTATTCTGTGTAAAAAAAATAAACGGTAAATAAACGGCTATTTTTTCGCTAATTTTGCGTCCGTTAAATAACCCGTAAATAATATTGCCATGCAAAAAAAATCGATTTTAATTATTGCCCTTTTTCTACTTTCCATATTTCCCTCTTTTGCCGCCCAAAAGTACGATTTCACTGTAGCTCAGGATGGAAGCGGTAGTTTTACCACGGTGCAGGCTGCCATTGATGCATGCAAGGCGTTTCCCGATCAACCTATCGTGATATTTGTAAAAAATGGCATTTACAAAGAAAAAATAAAAATTCCTGCCTGCAATAGCCACTTAACCATCATCGGCGAGAGTGCCGAAAAAACCATTCTCTCCAACAATGACCATTTCGAAAAAACCAATCGTGGCCGAAACAGTACTTTTTACACCTACACGTTGATGGTGGAAGCCAATGATTTTCGTGCCGAAAATCTTACCATTGAAAACGCGGCAGGGCCTGTGGGACAAGCCGTGGCTTTGCATGTGGAAGGCGACCGGTGCGTGTTCATTAATTGCCGCTTGCTGGGCAATCAGGATACGCTCTACCTTGCAGGCGAAACCAGCCGCGACTATTTTGCCGATTGCTACATTGAGGGCACTACCGATTTTATCTTTGGTGCCGCCACCTCGCTATTCGACCGCTGCACATTGCACAACAAAACAAACTCCTACATCACTGCCGCCAGCACTTCAAAAGGCAAACCGTTTGGCTTTGTGTTCCGAAACTGCAAACTTACAGCTGCCGAAGGTGTTACCAAAGCATATCTTGGCCGCCCATGGCGCGATTACGCAAAAGTAGTCTATCTCAATTGCCAAATCGGCGCACACATCGTTCCTGTGGGCTGGGCAAACTGGGACAAAACAGGACGCGACAAAACCGCCTATTATGCCGAATACAACAACACCGGAACAGGTGCTGCTATTGGACAACGCGCCGCATGGAGTCATCAACTGACAAAAGAAGAGGCTACCGCCTACTCCACCGAAAAAATTTTAGCTCCAATTCTTCCGACTGAAGCGCCTGTGCAAGAGTGGATAAAGTAAATTGATTGAAAAATGAAGAAATTTTCAGGTTTTCTCTTTTGCTTGCTTTGGTACCAATTTAGCTTCGGGCAAACTGCCGCCGATTCGCTTACCATTGTCAATACCAAATGGGAAACTGCTACGGTAAAGAAGGGCATCGTGCGTAAACATGCCGAAATCGGTAACCTCTACAGCGTTCCGCAAAATATCAATATTGTGGAAATTAGCCGCAAGGCAGCACGGGTAAAATTCGGTATTGCCGTGGCAAACCCCAATATAATTACCAGTAAGCTGGCCGATTCAATTCATGCCATTGTGGCCATAAACGGCTCCTATTTCAATATCAAGATCGGCAATTCGGTATGTTTTTTGAAAATAGGTAATCAGTTGATTGACAGCTCGGAAATGGATGTGCTGAAAGCCAGAGCCAACGGAGCGATAATTGCAAATAAGAAAAAATTGCAGATTGTTCCCTGGAACATTGCACTCGAAAAATCTTATCGTGGGAATAAGGGTTTTGTGCTCTCATCAGGGCCTATTATGCTTTACAATGACTCGGTGTGCGATTTTTCGCAGTGCAGCAAATCGTTTATCACCACAAAGAATCCGCGGAGTGCAATTTACATTACACGCGACAATAAAATCGGGTTTATAGCCATCGATGGACGATTCAAGGGGAAAGCAGAAGGAATGAATATTATTGAGTTAAGCCATTTTCTGAAGATAATAGGTGCACAAGCAGCCTTAAATCTCGATGGTGGCGGCTCCACCACCCTTTGGACAAACGAAGCTCCCGAAAACGGAGTACTAAATATGCCTTGCGATAACAAAAAATATGACCACTCCGGCGAACGCAAAGTGGCAAATATTATCTATGTGTATTGATTGTGTTTCTACTCTCGGGCAGATCTATGTCAATCAATCATAGAGTTATTTCTAAAAAGCAAAAAGAGGATGCCTTGTGCAAAGCATCCTCTTTTTAAAAACCTGTCGGTTTGTCTGTTAGTTCACAAAGGCAATTATCTCACCCTTTTCAACCATATCTCCCTGTTTGGGATAGGTAGTCACAATTTTACCGCCAAATAAAGCCTTCACGGGCTCTATGCCGTAGATGGTTTGCAAATAGGCTACCGTGTCGCCTTCGCGTACGGTATCACCCACATTAGGCGCTTTGGAGGTGTCGATAAGGTCGTATTGCCACAGCATTTGTCCTTTGACAGGAGCCTGCACGGCTTTTGCATCGGGATATTGTGCCTGCACGGTGGTAATATCAATTTTCGGAACTTCCACCACCGGACGAGTCACGATGATTGGTGCACCGGCTTTTGCTTTTTCGGCTTCCAGTTCTGCTTCGAAACGTTTTTTAGCGCTACCGTTCTTGTAGTCGCGGTATTGGCGGTCGTGCATTGCAAATTCGAATAGTTCTTCTTCGTCTTCACCCACATCCCAGCCGTTTTCTTTCATTTCGGCGCGGTATTTGTCCAGTTCGTTAGGGAATGCATCCTGAGGATTGCCGGTGTAGAATTCAAATCCGTTTTTCTTCACCAACTCTTTCACTTCGGGAGCCAATTCACCCGGCAGTTTACCTGTTTTGCCCAAAATCATATCCCATGCATTCTTGTCAATGGTAGTCCAGCGTGGTTCGCCTTTGAGAATGTGCATTACATTCATCAACGCAATATTTTTCACGTATTGGCTGAATGGCGTTACCAATGGAGGATATCCGAGGCGTGGCCAAATATATTCTACTTCCTGGAACAGCAGTACCACCAGTTCGTTCAACGTTACTTCGCGTTTTTTCTGGCTGCGTAGTGCCATGTTGATGGCACCGTGCATTGCTTTGAGGTCGGACATCATGGAACCCATCATGCCGCCTGGAAGGCCGCAACCTACCAACAAAGAGGTCATTACCTTGTTGCTTGGGTCGATAAAGTAACCGAGGAAGTCATCGATAAACGATTGTGTCATCGAACGGGCTTCCATATATGCTTCCATATTGATGTCAGGCACCGAGAAACCGGCATCTTTCAACATGGCTTGAATGGTAATGACATCAGGGTGAACCATACCCCAAGAGAGCGGTTCCATCGCTACATCGAGATAATCGGCACCGGCACGTGCTACTTCGAGCATCGAAGCCACGGAGAAACCGGGACCTGTGTGACCGTGATACTGAATCTTGATATGCGGATGACGAGCCTTGATGGCTTGCGTGAGACGACCCAGAAAAGCGGGGCGACCGATACCGGCCATATCTTTCAAACAAATTTCGTCGCAACCGAATTCAACCACTTTGTCCACCATTGCCATGTAGTATTCCACGGTATGGATAGGCGAATTGGTGATACATAGCGCAACTTGCGAAATCATACCGGCTTCTTTGGCATATTTCACCGATAACTCAAGGTTGCGCACATCGTTGAGGCCGCAAAACGAACGGGAAATGTTGGTACCTTGTGCATGTTTCACTTTGAAGAAAAGCTGACGTACATCGGCAGGGACAGGGAACATGCGAAGGCCGTTGAGACCACGCTCAAGCATGTGTGTCTGAATACCCACATCGTTAAAAGGTTTTGTCCACTGGCGCACAGCCGTATTCGGGTTTTCGCCAAAAAGAAGGTTAACTTGTTCGAACGCACCACCGTTTGTCTCTACACGGGCAAAACAACCCATATCGATGATTACCGGAGCGATTTTTGTAAGTTGGTCAACACGAGGCACATACTTCCCAGAAGCTTGCCACATGTCGCGGTACACTAAACTGAATTTTATTTCGCGTGACATAAGTGAATGATTGATAGATTTGCCTACAAAATTAGGCAATAAAACGTCAAAAACAGGATATAAAATGTTTATTTTTTCTTAATTTTTAGGCTTTGTTTTTTGCACACAATATCTATTTGTGTGCATCATTTTAGCTGATTTTGAAGAAAATAGCCTCACATTGGTCAGCCAATCGAAAAATTATAATTAGCAGGAAGAATTGCTTGTTGCAAAGTAAAGAAAAAAGAAAGCAAGATTTACCTCTTTGGAAGAAAAAATAGATTTAATTCGGGTAGAAAAGCTGTGTTAGACTTTAGTCGCAAACCGTAAACTGCCATTTTATTTACTTTGACCAATTTTTTAATTATCTATTTGACCTGTATTTCCTTTTGGCATCTCTCAGAATCCAGTAAATGACAGCACTGATTAACGCGGCAAAAAAACACCACACTGAAGTAAGATACTGAGTGAAAAACACAATGGTAACCAAACAGGACAATGACATTAAGATGCCTAACAGATGTGTTCGTTTGATGCTTGAAATAAAAAGAGGGGTTATGGAGGTTATTAAATAAAGTGCAAATGTAAACAGCCTCAGCGATTCGGGGTAATCAGTCTTATATTCAATATGATACCCCATTATTTCAGGAGTAACTTTGAACGAAAATAAGCACCAGATATAGTACAACGATAAACTTACACCCATTGCCAGCAAAATCCACAAATATTTTCGCCTCTTTTTGTGAGATTCCATCCATAGCACTGCCAATGGAATCATCATAGGCCAAAATACCTGAGCCATAACTAAATAAATATGCGTAGCTGTATTCTGATATCGCACAAATTCGGGATGTTGCAATATTAACCACACGCATCCTTCCACAAATTGCTGAAACCCGAAAAACAAAGGAATACTGGCAAAAACTATTTGTGAAGGCTTATGCACTTTGAGTACGGTAGCCACACCGATAGCTGATATGATAACGCCTCCGGCAAAACTGGCTCCTGCTGAAAAACACATGGTTAGTTTGTTTTAGGTTTATTCAAAAAATCAAGTATTCACAAAGGAACACTTATATATTGGATAAAACTATTTATTGCCGTTTTATTATTGAAAATGTGCAAATTAACTTCCTATTTTAAAGTTGAACGGCACAAAAAAAGGTTGCTTCGGAGAGGAAGCAACCTTTTGTGAAATGATATAATTTTAATTTGCCGATTCGAACTGTCGCAGGAATCGCACATCGTTTTCAGAGAACATCCGCAGGTCTTTCACCTGATATTTGAGGTTGGTGATTCGCTCAATACCCATTCCGAATGCATATCCCGAATAAACCTTGCTGTCAATGCCACATGCTTCGAGGACATTGGGGTCAACCATGCCACACCCGAGGATTTCTACCCAACCGGTATGCTTGCAGAAAGGACATCCTTTGCCACCACAGATGTTACATGAAATATCCATCTCGGCCGATGGTTCTGTAAATGGGAAATAAGAAGGGCGCAGACGAATCTTTGTGTGTTCGCCAAACATCTCTTTGGCAAAATAGAGTAATGCTTGTTTTAGGTCGGCAAACGACACATCTTTGTCAATATAAAGACCTTCAACCTGATGGAAAAAACAGTGTGCACGGTACGAAATGGCTTCGTTGCGATAGACGCGACCCGGACATATCACACGGATAGGTGGTTGATTGTCAGCCATAATGCGCGATTGTACCGAAGAAGTATGCGTACGCAGCAACACATCGGGCTCCTTTTCAATAAAGAAAGTGTCCTGCATATCGCGTGCGGGGTGCTCGGGTGCAAAGTTAAGTGAGCCAAACACATGCCAATCGTCTTCCACCTCGGGACCTTCGGCGATGGTAAACCCAAGGCGGTCGAATATGTCCACAATTTCGTTTTTGACAATTGAAAGCGGGTGACGGGTGCCCAACAACACAGGGTCGGCAGAGCGGGTAAGGTCGGTTTGGTTAGCATTTCCTCCAACTTGTTCCAACGTCTCTTTCAGTTCGTTGATTTTAGTCTGTGCACTCTCTTTCAGCTCATTGAGCAACTGACCCACTTCACGTTTTTGCTCGTTGGGCACGTCACGAAACGCGCTGAAAAGATTGGTAATTTCCCCTTTTTTGCTGAGGTATTTGATGCGTAACTCTTCCGCTTTTTCTTGTGAAGCGGCTGTGAGGCTTGCTATTTCGGCCTTGAGTTGATTAATTTTTTCTATCATTGGAGCTTATGATTTTTCTGACTGCAAAGGTAAATTTTTTTTGTGAAACAAGCATGGATGAATCTGTTTGAACGCAAATACCGGAAATGACACAAAATCTATTCTTGTAAATAGCGTGGAGAAATAAAATTTGCGTTCCATTCCGCTTTTCAAGTCCCACTTTAAGTGATTAGGGGATCAACGTTTACAGATTACCGTAAACGGACAATGGGTGCAGTGGTCGGTGTTTTGTGTTTGAGTAAATGGAATCGCAGAGTCAAAAATTTCTTCTAAACAAGAGGTAAACAAGGCGGCAAAAGGCTCTTTGAATTGCCCGAAATTGTTTACCGCCTGACCTTGTCTCTCTTCTTTGCAGATAAGTTGTGTGTCAAAATCCTTTTTAAAAAGCGAACGGATGGTCACAATTCCTGGTTCAATTTGCTGATTTCCTTCTTTTTGCAAATAGAGCAATGCGTACATAAAGGTTTGGAGCACCGCTTTAGGTCGTTTTTTCTCCTCTTTATCAAATAGTTGTTCTAATCCGGTAAATACAGTCAAATCGTGACTACCGGTTTTGTAATCGAGAATGCGGGTAATACTCTCTTTACGGTCAATCCGGTCGATAAAACCCTTTAGATTCACCTGCGTTGCTCCACCGAAAAGCGGCATTTGAAGGTCGAACCGATACTCGGAAGCCACATACTCGAAAGGCGTTCGTTGGCGGTCAATTTTGAGCAGTTGCTCAATATAATTTTGAATAATGCCGGTGGTAAGTTGATGCTGTCCCTTCGGTCTTTCAACACCCTCTGTTTTGCGTAAAAAATTGCGGGTAAATGCAAGTGCCACGGCATCTTCAATCGTTTTATTGTTTTTAATAATGGTATCCAACATCTCCGCAGTGACCATTTGTCCAGCTATGGGGCGGTATAGCTCCTCCATTGCCCCATGAAAAATAGAGCCGAAAGTATTGGCGGCAATGGTCTCTTCCACATCGTCGCCTTCACGCAAACCTTCCACACTGCTCAGGTAGAACTTGAGCGAACAGTCGAGATACGTATTGATAGCGCTTGCCGATAGCGATTTACCCTCATCGGTAGTCGTAAACCGACTTAGTTTTTGCAGCACCTCTGGTGTTTTTGTCACTTCCACCACATCGGGTTTAGTGATTCCAATATCAAAGGTGGCAATTTTTTCTTCAATCGGCTGACGGTAATGATATTTGAGTTGATGAATGTAGCGGCTCACTTCGCCTGACTGCAATCCATCCGAACGTGTATCGTAAGTGCACACCACGCGCTTGGCGCGATGAAGCAAACGGTAGAAATGGTAGGCAAAAATGGCATCCTGATGCTCGCCGGTGGGCAGTCCAAAACCTTTGCGCAGATGATACGGGATAAACGATGGCGCCGATTGCTTTTGCGGGAAAACACCTTCGTTGAGGGAAGTGATAATCACATTTTCAAAATCGAGTCCGCGTGTTTCGAGTAAACCCATAATTTGCAATCCCGCCAGTGGCTCCCCTTCAAACGGAATGGAAATAGCAGCAATCAATTGCTTCATCAATCGCGCAAAAGTGTCATTATTCAGTTCAATGGAACTATTTTCGAGCAAGCCCCGAATACGATTCACCGCAGTATAGCAATGGTAAAGAAACTCCTGTTCGAGCTTTATCAATGCGCTCCCTTCGTCCACTATTTGCAAACGCTGCAACACATCACGCAATAAATCAGAGAGATATAGCGCCATTTTGCGAGGTGAATCCTGCGGCGTGAAAATTGAAGCTAACAATTCGTTTTCCACAAATTCATCCTGCGAAATGTATATTTTATTATAATGTGTAATGCTGTCGGACAAGGGTTTGGTGACCTTTCCGGCAAGTTGAGACAGATACGGATGCTGCAAAATAAGTTGCACATTACGGTGATAGAATAAAACCGTTTCTCCTGTGCGACGAATGGTGCGCTGCAGCGCAAAAAGGTGGTCAATTAATCCGGCAGCCGGGGTAATGGATAGCGGATAACCCATCGTTACATTCACCTTGTCTACACTGTCGGGAATAGAATGGAGCATGGGCAAAAGTAGATTTTCGTCAGGAAGAATCACCACGGTCTTCATCAAATCTTCCGACAAATGGGGTTTATTTTCAGCAGGATAGAGCTGCCCAAGCAGTTGATGCACATATTTAGTTTGCCCCACAGCCGATGGAATACCAATCAACTCAATGGTACGAGTCTGAGGTTCTTCGGGGGGAAGCGTATAGCGCGATTTGTAGCGTTCGAGATTCGTATGACGAAAATCGCCTCCACGGTTGACCGAATCCTGAAGCTCTGCAATGTCGTAATCCCAGTAAAAATCGGCTAAATTATTGTTTTTGAAATAGGTAAACAATGAATCCTCTGTAGGAGTAAGGGCATTAAACCCGACAAATATCACCCGTGAATATTCAATGTCAATTTTTTCACGCCGTTGCATCCGTTCGGCTACCTCACGAAAAATCATTCCCTCGTAACCTTCGTTACAGGCTAACAATTCATTATGAAATTGAGTATAAATAGGAAATAAAATTTCCCATGTGGCACGAAAATCTTTCTGCTTGGCGCTTTCGGAAGCCGGTTCAAAACTTGACCAGAAACGACGAATAGCTTCTATTTGGTTTATGGACAAATAGTTGAATAAGGTATCAATTTGTTTCAGCTCGGTGACGTTGGTAAAAAGTTGACGGGCATCGGCCATGTATTTGTCTACATCGTCGAA
>Ga0302286_10002655_pt1 | contig 12325 bp, 8 predicted proteins | sample III_Fen_E2_3_FD_198765 | JGI IMG/M metagenome (GOLD analysis project Ga0302286, IMG submission 198765) | Peat permafrost microbial communities from Stordalen Mire near Abisko, Sweden - III_Fen_E2_3 | ecosystem: Environmental > Terrestrial > Soil > Wetlands > Permafrost | place: Sweden: Abisko...
CACGGATATCCGCCTTGAATTTCTCTATCCAGCTGGGTTGGAAATCTTTGGTGCGCTTGCTTTCATAATATACCGTCCCGCAATTCTGCATGGTACGGGTATTGACTACCTGGATGCAATCGCCTCCCCGGGCACCTTTCTTTATTTCCTCTATCGAGTCCAGCGGGAACTGCGTTGCTAGCCATTCTTCAATCGCCAGCTCCTGTACTTCACCCTGCAACTGCATCGAGCCCTGTTCCTGTTTGCGCTTCATCTCCTCGGTCAGCTTGCGTTGATCCTCCAGTTGTTTCTGTAGTTCTTTGAAACGCAATTCATTCTTGTCTTCCTCGTGTTTCCGGATTCGTTCCCTTTCGGTGACCAGCGTTTCATTCAGACTCTTCTGGGCTTCCGCTTCCGCTATTTCCTTTACTTCCGAAATCCCGCGCTTCAGCTTTTCAATCTCCGCTCTGGTGCGGTTCAGTTCTTTCACCTGTTCCGATTTCTCATTCAGTTCTTTTTGCAGGGCATTAAACTGTTCTGCCTGCTCTTCCTGGAATTTCTGTTTCAGCTTTATCTCAATCGCTTTGCGGTCTTCTCTCAGCTGTTTGTCCAGCCTGTCCTGAAAAAGCTCGTTCTCCTGTTTCTTCTTTAGTTCGAACAGTTCCTTCGCTTTATTCAGGCTCTCCACCTCATCCTCATATTTCTTCTTTTCTTCCGCCAGTTGATTCTGGTATTTCTGTTTTATCTCATCTTCCAACTGATGTGCCAGGATATCCTGTACATCGATCGAGGTGCCACAGTTCGGGCATTTTATCTGGGTGTTGTTTTTCATATCGTTGTCTTTATATTTTCCAAAACGTTTTTTGTTATACAGGATCTTACTCGTTAAGGGTTTTCTTCTCTTTCTTTTCTAATTGTTTGATGCTTTCTTCAGTCGGAAGGTTCTCGGGCATTGTTCCACCTAGTTCTTCAATGGTTTGGCGGACTTTCTTTCCAACATTGAAATGAGTGGCGTTTGCATTCTTTTTCCCCTTAATATCTTCCCTGCGAAGCTTTTCTTCAGTTTGTGTTGCCCGAAATAGATTTGCAGCCAGTTCTGTACTACCCATATGATCGAGGATATTTTGACTTTTCTTTAATCCTTTTCGTGAATGGATACCTTTTGCATCAAGTCCTCCATACAAACCCATATAACCATGATTCTGAAAAATAGCATAATCAATGGGTTCAATGACACCTGCATCTTTTGCCGCTTCTGCCAGTTGAATGTTATGAGTTTTCAATTCATTGCGCAGGAATAATCTTTTTTCCTCCTCGCTTTTCAGGCTTGTATAGTCATCCATCTGCCTGATTTCCTGGATACGGGTTTGTATCGCGAAATAAGTTTGTCCGGTAGCCACTATCTCTTTCGATGGATCTGCATTCTGAACAATCAGGTAACAGGCATAACGTGACAATTTCATGCTGTCAACCCCACGTTTCGCAGTTTTTCCCAATTCGATCATTTCGAGGATGTCCTCGAAATGATCAGATACTGTTTGCCCACTGTTTCTACAGGCTTCTTTCGCCCTGTCGATGACAGGTCTAAAGTGCCTGAATTCAGAATATTCCAGTACTTTTCCTAAGTCCCGGGCACTCCAGAACTCATTTCCATATTCATCTACCTGACGAATTTGTTCAAATATATTCTGTGCTCTTGTTGATAGTTTGTTTTCCATAATCTCAATTTTTTTAATTCTATTTCCTTTATGAATTGAACTTTAACCGGGTCTGTCGCTCTTCTGATTTGAAGAGTCAAAGATACTCTATTTGGATATTATTTCATAAATTTAATGGCAATTTATACTCAGACTTTCCCTTGCCCGATGTGTATCCCCAAATCTTACCAGTTAACCCCCTGTATATCTAAATCAACCCTCCCTGTAATAACTCCGCTGTATTCCCCGTATCAGTTTATCCTGAATCCCTGAAACAAACACCACCATGCAGACAGCCCCAATGGTGGCAAAAAGCATATCCGATTGTGTATCCCAAGGATCACCCTGCGTGCCCAAAAAGGCTTCCGATGACTGTTTTGAAGTAACTGCCACGAACCATTCAAAAAGTTCGTATACGGCGCTTATACTAACGCATACGCATATCGTAAGTGCCGGCAGCCATTTGCCACGTCTCACAATGTTCAGCCTGACAAATAATTCGCGTACTACCATGGCGGGAACAAAGCCCTGTGCAAAATGCCCCACCTTGTCGTAGTTGTTCCTGCTCTGGTGGAACACTTCCTTGACCCAGTCGAACAGAGGTACTTCGGCATAGGTGTAATGTCCACCGACAAACAGGATATAACAATGAACCAGGATAAATACATAAGTCAGGGTTGTGAACCGGAACTTCTTAAATGTGAACAACAGGATCACCAGCCCGATAATCCCCGGAAATACTTCCAGCATCCAGGTAAAATAATCATGTGGCTGGATCCCCGAACCTATCAGCCCAATAAAAAATAAAATCAACAATAGCAGGTATTTCTTCATAGCCTTATATCCGGAATTATTTTTAATTATTTTAGTACCCGGTAACAACATCCTGATCAGTATATTGTTACTTTACGGGAGTTCTTTTATGGTGCGTTCCTCTAACGGTTAGGAGTCCGGTTTCTCAATCCGATAATGGCAGTTCGATTCTGCTACGCACTACTCAAATCCCACAAACGACTTTAAGCCCCTCGGGGAGTAGGATTACTGAAGCTTCAATTGCTTACCGTCTCAATTTTGGACACTATATTGAATTGCCTGTATTCTAAAATTTTAGGATCAAAGTAATCTTTCTTGCCGTAAGTCAGTTTAATCGTTTTACCCAGCAGGGAATTATAATTATTTGTCAGTTCCAGATCTGATTGGATAAACGATAGCCAGTAGAATTTAAAGATTCTCCCAAAATTATCTTTTAATGAAAATACAACAAAAGGATTATTCTCTATATTCGTAACCACCCCTTCCATTATTTTTTCGTTATTATCCAGCTCCGGGACTGCTTTGTTCTTCTTTGCAACGATGACTAAGCCATCGGGACAAATGGTTCCCATTTTCAATACCACCGCTCTTCCCAGTTTCTCGCCTTCTTTCGCGTCCATTTTATCAAGGTTAATATTATAATCGCGTTTTAATTCATTTTTATAGGGCATGGATACTTCGATCAGGCAAAGCCCAAACTTCATGTTGTAATTATCTTTTCCGAGACTATCCGGGATGTTTGCCAGGCATTCACAGGCTTTTTTCACGATCTTATCCATATAATTCTCTGAAAAGCACGTGGCCGTAAACAAAAGTAAGCTTGTGAAAATCAAAATCTTTTTCATTATTCCTGTATTATTTTTTAGTTGTATTTTGGTACTATGATTATTCGCAGATTGTCCTAAGACGTAATTTTCTCCTTTATCTTTCGGAAGCACTGAAACCTGTTTCTGCCACTTTAGGACACATTGCAGAGAATCATTTTTGGTAAAGTCGGTATCAACTCATATTTTCAGTTCAGTATATTCACTCTTCGAATATCTTTTTACTCCATCACCAAATGCCTTTTTAAATTCGTCCTCATTCTCAAATTCGTTGAAATGGATATAATGATCCGTGTTTTTCACCGTGATGATATAACTGTATTCATTTTTACCGATCGATTTAATTTTCTCCCACCTGGTTATTTTACCATCCATCCAGATCCCTTCCTCGCCCATGGCTGTAAAGTTGGATAATTTAAAAACAGCATGCACATTGACCAATACAATGCATAAAAACCCTGTATAATTCAATGCATCACTCAGACTTTTTGACTTCCATAGCTCAAATGCGATAAGGAAAGCTCCAAGCAATAAGCTGCTGATCGAATAACTCCTGAAATTCTTATGCTTCAGCAGTATGATGGTATGAAATGCGATTCCCTGATTGAATTTCCTCCGTTTATAGACGTCCCAGGCAATCGAAACCAGTACCAGTACAAAAAGCGCCAGGGTAATAATCTCTGTTTTCATTCCTAAAATCTTTTATTGGTTCTTTTCTTTTATAGAATCTTCGTGGAATAAATGATAGGCTAACCCGGTAATTGGAACCTCAGGTCACTTCTCATCTTCCCCTATTTCTTCCTGTTTCGCACATCCAGGATATAATCCTTGATGTCCAGGATTGATTTCTCAGGCAACTGGTAAACTACCTCCGGATTCTTAGGCAATACGATTTCGAAAAGTATATAATCATCCAGGTGTTTGTTCTCGGCAGCTTGTTTTAGGACTGTAAATTCAGGAATCCCTTTAATGATTGTCTTTGCGTTGGTTTGTGCCACAACCAATGAAATTAAGCATTCCCGGTCTTCCAGGGTAGAATACAGGCCTTTTTTCACTCCCATCGATTCACTGTATCCGGGTTCGTACTTCCACAATGCTTTTGGCATTCCATACCCAAACCATTTGTCGTTCATTGCCAGGCTCACTGTATTCTCCGCTGGCTTCGCAATCTCAATCTGTGGGTTGAAATACCAATCGGTAGTATCTCTTTTTGCTCTCAGAAATATATTATCAAAAGAACCCTTGATTCCTTTATTATTCCGGTTTAAAATTCGGGCTATGGTTATTTCATCCACAGCATGTGCCAAATCATTCATCGATTTATAATTGTCAGCCAGAAACCAGTGCGACATATAGTCGATATAGTTTTTACCGATGGCCTTTTTATACCAGATGATGGCATTTTCATGATCCTTCCGAATCTCATACATCTGCCCGATATAGTTCATCGCCAAAAAATAAGACGAATCAGCCTCTAAAGTCGATTTATACCAAATCAGGGCATTCTCATAATCTTTAGCCTGATAATATATTTCCGCCTTTTGAAATTTCTGGGTAGCCACTTCATTCGGCTTATACTGGTATGTATTGATCCCTGAATCGGAAACAATCCTGTAATAATCTGAATAATTCAATTTATCGCTATAATCCGTACCTGCGATGGGTTTATCCAGCATTTTTATGTCATATTTCAATTTCGATACGCTCAAGAGTTTTAAAATTTCACCGGGCGTATGAATCTTCTGGGAATATCCCTGACTGAAAATTGAGATTAATACAAGAACTAGTGCTGATTTTTTCATATGTATGCTGTTTTTACTGTTTTTACTCTTTCTGATTAATCTAAGGAATGGGAAATAAATAGTGTACTGTTATTTTAAATAAAACATAATCAACCCTCAGATAAACTAATCCTGAAAAGGGTTTCCAAAGTATTTTTTTTTATTTGTTATAAAGGTAATCTGCAATGTTCATTATCAAATTCTTATTATCAAAAACATCTTTATCTTTGAATCCGTTTGGAATACATGTTCCAATCCATTTTGATAATGTGATAGAATTACTGTTGAATACTTTCCCTTTAAACTCAACTACCCAGGGAAGATTCCATGCCAATGTGTTTTTATAATATCGTCTTGAAATATGAAGAGTATCATGTGTCTCATTTATAATCTCAATTTTAAATAAATTACTGCAATTACTCCAAATGCTTTCCTGATGGTCTAGTACTTTTGATAAGACAGAACGTTTAAGTGTGTGGAGTTTATTCGGGACAGAATAGTAGAACTCTTTGTTTAGTTTCTTCTTATTTCCCAGTATATCGACAGTATTGGTTTTCAATCTTTTAGTTACTAATTTTAAATAATTCTTTTCGTCCGTTTTGGTTATATGAAAATCACTCAAAGTTGGTTTCGTGTATGGATCCATATTGATGGAAGTCAGAATCCCGTTCAAGACATTTCCATTTGCCTTATTAATAAATACTGATGATGTATCTTTAGAATTATGGTATATGCTGACTTTATTTGAAAAAAGAAGTCCTCTATTCTCATTTTTATATTCTATAAACGATTCCTCTTCTTGACTACAATTATCACTTCCTGATCTTATAAACATGGAGTATATCGGGCTGCTTAGAAAATCAGATATTGGCGCATTAAATCGATATGTAGTTAATGCATGATTCTTCAAACTATAGGTATAACTATCATTATTCCTGTCTCGTAATATGGCTGCACTATCGTTCAATAAATGAATATCTACAGGATCAATAGGCAGTATATTTTCCCTGATCCAATCCTTACCTTCATTTTCGGATAAATATAAATGAATGCCGTTTACACCCCAGGTCAGCTTATTGTAATGCGTTACATGATATACCTCATTAATTTTTCTGTCATTAGTGAGTAAATAATTGTGAACCACCCCTTTTGAATTTACTTTAAATATTTCAGAATTATTAAGTATATATACACTCCTGTTAGCCAGCTTTATAATGCCAGATGTAAGTTTTTCTTTTGATAAATAGGCATAATCGGTTGGCGTGGTAAATGAAATGATTCTGAAGTCGTCAGTTAGTGCATAAAGTCGTTTCGATACCGGGTCCTGTTCAAAGTTAATAATCTTTACAGGGAATTTCTTCCAAAATATTTTGTCCTTATTCGAATAATAAATATATCCATACTGGTTGACTACCAGGTAGTTTTTCCATAGGCATACTTTGTTTATGTCTTGAAAGGAATCACCCAAATTCGTGTTGTATTTATTTTGGGTAAAAGGAGTTCTAATCTTTTTGTAGGTTGTCCAATTATCGGTTGTTACATAGATTGCATTGAATAAAGCTCCTGCAATTCCTACTTTAGAGTTCATCATGTAAATACTTTTCATTCTCAATTCAGGGTCAACAAAAGGAGAATTTAGTATCTTCCAGTGTTGCCCAAAGTCTTTAGAATAGTATATTCTACCGGAAGATCCACCTATCCAGGCATGTCCCTGTTTATCAACAAAAGCATCGTATATCCAATCATTTCCACCATAATCAATTAATTTCCATGACTGTCCACCATCAATTGTCAAATAGAGTCCGTTTTTTATTCTGGAATCACCGCCTGAAATATATCCGGTAATAATAGCTGTATCCTTGTTAAAGAAAGAAGCTTGATCCAGTTGACGGTCATCGTAATCGGCAGTATTAGCAACCAATGATTTATTACTGTGCCAGATTGAATCACTATTTGTAGTAATATATGTCTTACCTTGTGAAGTCACAAACTTTAAATCATCGTTCGATGAAACGGATAATCCGATTATCTCATAATCAGTGTCAATTACAGCACAACGATTTTTCATCTGACCATAGGCAACTGATGGTATGAGTGATAAAAACAGGATTAATGTACGATTCATTTTCTACTTTTTTAGCGCTTTTTCTTAGTTGATTAATGATAATAATCGTTTCCCCGATTCCGATATTTTATACCGTTGTTCAGGATGTGTTCTATTGTCAGGATATTTTATTTCAATCCATCCAATTTCTAAAAGAGGGTCAATGTATTTTATTTTGTGTTTTGACCTTTTTGTTAAACTAATATGCATAAGAATTTCTTCTCTACTTTTCCATGTTTCAACAAAGTGTAATATGTCTATTACTTTGGTATGAATGGAATTTTCAATAATATCTTTTACTCGGTCACTAGCTCGGTCACTAGCTTGTACACTAGCTTGTACACTAGCTCGGTCACTATAAACGATGACTTCTTCTATACTATTAAATATCAGGTTGATAACTTGGTCGCTAGCTTGGTCACTTTCTTCATTAGCTTGTGCACTAAATGAATCGTGAACAGGTATTGTAACCAGAACATAAGTACTATCATCCGAATCGAAAACAGGTGCTGGAGAACCATTCTTTTCCATTGCATTATAAATTGTAGGAAAACCTGTACCTCGACCTTCTGTTAAATGAAGTTCTTTAAGAAAATCACCTATTCTGCGGTTGCGGTATTGGCGGGCAATAATCCTGCGGTTGGTGCTTAGTATTTGTTTATTTACAGGAGGCATTGCAGCAGGATAGCTTAATATCTCTATTTTATCAGGCCATATCTGCACTTCTATGGGTGAACCAAGCTCATAACTCTTGTGATAAACAGCATTGGAAAGTGCTTCCTCTATAGCTGTAAATGGATAATTAAAGAAACGGTCTGCCTCTGCTCTGCCAGGATGCTTTATTACCTTTTCGGAAATAATATTGGATTGAATAAACGAGAGGGCATCACGTAATTGTTTTTGTAATTGCCCTTTAAAATAATGCTCGGTAAAATTCGTGCTCGAATTATCTTTATGCCATACTAACTCAATCCACGAACGAGGGAAAAACTTTTCAGGTTCTTTGTTGAAAAACAATAAGCCTGCATTGACAGGACGAATATCTTCATTAGCACCTTTTGCTATTAGCATTGCACGGCATAAATCTGCAAATGGCATTGTCTTGCTTTCTTCAAACAAATCACTCTTCACTTCATGAAGATGGGCCTGTATGATTCCTAAATCAAAGTCTTGAATGCTTGACCGGTTATTGATCCTGTCATCAAAAGGTATTCGGGCAGTTAATTCCTGAAGTTGCCTTAAATAATCGTCCTTAGCCTGGATACTGCGGGAACCAACCCTGATATAATTATAATAGGGAGCACCTTTCCCCAATGTGGCAGGAGCACTATACGGACGGTTATCTCCGGCAGGACACCAAAGCACCAGGATATGTTTGCCCTGAAGTACATAAGGTTGACAGATCGGAAAGTAAATAGGCGAAATTCTGTTCCCTAACTGAACAATTTCTCCTTGTATCGCATCTAACTGGTTTTGAAGTAATCCAACCGGGGGTATAACAGGCTGACCATCGTTTTCAGCAATACCTATAATAATATAACCACCGCCCCAGTTGTTTAAATCGTTGGCAAAGGCACAAAGAATATGAATAACCTCTTCGGGATTCCAGCCTTGCTTAAATTCAAGACGTTCCCATTCAACCGTGCGACCGTGCACTAAATCTTCAATATTTACAGGGAGTGCCATTTATGTGAAATTTTAATGTACTTGAGTAATTATATTGTTAATTGTCAGTTCTAAATAAATTTATCTGCTTCGTTAATTAATTGGTAGTACTTATTGCAAATAATCAGCCTTGCACGAAAAGGCATCAATTATCTATCTGAAGAAATCAAAAAGTATATACCCAATAGCACCCAGCGGTAAAAGCACAGCAATGATAAGTATCCCCGGCAAGATCAGGTTCAGTATGGATTTGCCTATCGACAGTTTCTGTACTTCCGATATCCCGATCACCAGGATGGCCACTGTCCAGACTCCGATGGCGATATCTGCAAAGGCAGAGCAGGCATATACCCCGATGGTAAGAAATCCACTCTCGTAAATGTTCACGTTGCTCTTGAATTCGTCGTTCCCGAACAGGGCGATTCTCAGGATCATTGTAAACAGCACCACCATCGACGGGATCAAGGCATACGATATCATCCTGAACAACGCTTTCGTATTTCCAACCCCCTTCAGCCATTTCCCTGTCCAGCTCAACAAAGCGGCATAGATATAAAAATAGAGCCACCCAAAAATTCCTCCTCCAATCACGCTGATTAAAAGCACGCTCAGCAGCTGCATGTGATCTCCCATATTCGCGCCCGATGCCCTGTTCAACGAACTTGCAATCCCGCCAAGAATCAATAATCCCGTGGTGAATTTACTGTAGTTATGCTCCTGGATATATTTAAATACCTGCCGTGGTGACATCCATATCTTTGTAAAGATATCTTTATCACTCAACTGCGGTTCTTCGGGTTTGTTCTCTTCAAAAATAACTTCCATTGTAATCTACTTGATTTGTTTAAAACCTATTTACTTAACTTTTCGGTTAAATTTTAATTTGATATTTACAAGTTGAATATCTTGTTTTATTTGGAATCAGATATAAAAATTGATATAACTTCTTAAGGATAAACTTTTATATGAATACGAAACTTATTACTGGTAATCATATATAATTTAACATAACCTAGAATTGACTATAAGACTCTAACAATTAGTATAATTGAGTTTATTTATTCAAATTTATAAATACTTGCATTTTTATCTAATTTTTCAATCAATGCCATTGCCTTCTCATGATTCATCTTACATTGACTGGTTAGATGGCAATATATATTGGCATATTCATTATAAATATTGGTAGCAAAAATACCGGTATCATCTGTACCTACCACAATAGGAGGAATAAAAGCACCTTCTTCTTCCCATTTTATCCAATTCCATAAATGATACGTCTCAAAATCATGATGCTGACCAATACGCACATTACTGGTTGGTAAGGTCTCAATAACAATTTCTTTTTTGTGCATATGTTTCAATAAGGCCAATTGCAATTCTTTTATTGCTTTAACATCAAACAACTCTAAAGCCTCTATCTTAATGATCTCATTGTAAAATTTGCAATATCTGGAATTATGATATTTTTCTAACAATTCAACTCGCTTATCCTTTTTCGGTAAACACTTTCCTGATATTTCAACGTAGTTATCGTCTTTTAAAGAAGGAATGTTTTCTACTATTTCACACCATTCATCATTGCAAAATACAGAATAGGGTTCTGCAGATTCTTTCTTTCCTGATAATAAAAGCATAGGACAATACTTACGCAATAGCCATGCTTCCAATTGTATTTCTACAGGATAATACTCTTGATATATTTTAAAACTAAGTTCTGAGATCTTCTGTGCTAACGGAGGTAAACTGGTTTTTAATGAATCGATCTTTTCTTTTACAATTAAATGATAGGCAAATAGTAGATTATCCAAATGCTCTCCCTGACGGATAAGAATATCTTTTCCTACATTATCTATCCAAACTTGTGCATTAACGCCACTTGCTACAGCATGACCTATTCTATCGCCATGCTGCATATCAAAAAATTCTATTGACTCATAAATGGCTCTTAATCCACTTATGATATGAAAGAAATCTTCTCCTGCATGATACGTGAAATGCTCAAAACCTCTTTTACGCAATAATCTAAAAGCTGGTGCGAATACTTCAGTTGGTGCATCAAATTCACTTGATGCCGCATCTATCCCGATAACTTCTTGTATAAATTTGCTGTTTCGTCCTTTCATATAGGCCAGCACACATGCTTTCTGCCAAACACTTTTTCGTAAATCTTTATGTCGTATTTGTTCGTCAGGATGTTTATCTTTTTCTTTTATAAAGTGAGCTATTAGCTTTAATTTAGGTTCCTCTTTTAATGGGAATACACCTTTTTCTTCTTTAAGAAGTTCTTGCCAACCGTTTAAAATGTCATGCAATAACAACAGGGTTTTATGTTCGCTGTCTTTCGGTGAAAATCGTCCTTCCAAAAAATGAATATTGCGTAATTCATTTCCATGCAATTGAAGAAACCTGTTTTTATATACTTTTTCTGGATGTGATCGTAAATAGTTCAGAGTTTGTTTTTGAAACTGTTCAAAACCGTTTTGATGGGTTTGCTGCACCAGCAACCTATTGGATAAACCCAATATCAGCAAATAGAAATGAAACAGAGATTCAACGCAAGCTTTTGGTTTACATGATAAATGTTGAAATAACAATACATACATCAAGCACTCAACAGCCATTGGATATGCATCTGTAATCTCTTTGTTGGCTATTAAATCAGAAAATGGATTATCTATACCATCATAAAAAGGAGTACCTACGTCTAAAATCTTACACAATAACTGTTCTGTTGATTTAATGTCATCATCGTTCTTATCAGGATAGAGCATGACAAACATAAAGTTTCTAATCCTTCTCGCTATCAATAATAAATCCCGAAACTTGAGAGGATCTGTCAAATGGGATTCCTGTTCAAACTGTTCCTTTACCAGATTGTTTTTAAAACCATCCTTTAGCTCCTTATATATCTTATCAGGAGCAACTAAAAAATCCTGCCAGGCAATATCGGTTTCTGTTGAGCCATTCAAATGCACATGCAAATCATGCAATCCATTTTTTTTCTCAATATAGTTTTCTAACTGGGGAATATAAGGATGCGGCAAAGCTGTATATCTTGCATTTGGCAAAATCACATCCTTGAAATAATCCTGTATTGCACTTGTCTTTTTATCCGTTAGTGGTTTGTGCTTATGCAGAAAAGCTGCTTGTAAAACCAAGGGAGGTATTTGTGTAATCAGCTCTTGCCAGTCATTTTGTTTATCTTGTTTTACATGAATCCTGTTTCTTCGAAACTCCAGATGGTCTTCTGCTATCCCGAACAACCCTTTACTCAACACATCGGCTATGGAACCAATTTTATAAAAGCTTTTCTCCTGACTCAACCTATAATAATGATCGGCAATAAAACGATTGCCCATTCTTTCCAAGAGTAGCATTCTACGTTTCACATCATTAAACGAAACCTGCTTTCCTTTAAAGTAGGAAGACAAGGAATCATCATCACAAAGAAGCTGTTTT
>Ga0302286_10002658_pt1 | contig 12316 bp, 3 predicted proteins | sample III_Fen_E2_3_FD_198765 | JGI IMG/M metagenome (GOLD analysis project Ga0302286, IMG submission 198765) | Peat permafrost microbial communities from Stordalen Mire near Abisko, Sweden - III_Fen_E2_3 | ecosystem: Environmental > Terrestrial > Soil > Wetlands > Permafrost | place: Sweden: Abisko...
GGAGTAGAAAAAAGATGAAACGAATCACCGTGACACGGTCGGCTCTTCTCACAAGCGGACTTATTTTGGCCGCTCTGGCCTCGCAAGCTTTCGCCCAAGCACCAGCGACAACACCAGCTCCAGCAGCGGTAGCACCGGCAAGTAAGCCAGATGAATTGCCTTCTGTAGGTGGTATCCCTCCACAAACGATCGATGAGAAGCAACAATTTGCAACCATTAAGCTCGACTCTTATGTAACCGATCAAAATTTCAAGCCAGAAACAATGGTTTGGACTGTCACAGGGAACAAAGATCTGCAGGTCGTAATTAGCAACCGCGTTGCCACAGTCAAAATTCCCAGCAAATATTGGAATGGAACGGAAGCAATCACTTTCATTGCAAAGAACCCAAAGGGTGGACAGGGCGCTGAGACGGTTAACTTCGTAGTGAATCCAGTCAACGATCCTCCCGAAGTCACCAAGAAAATTGCCGATCAAAACATTGATGAAGGAAAAACCTTCTCACCAATCAAATTAGACGACTACGTTGTTGACCATCATAATCCAATCAATCAGTTGAAGTGGGAAGCTTCGGTAGATGCAATCGCAGCCAAAGAGAAGCCCATTCAGGGCGGTGACATCACCGTAACGATCGACGCCAATAGAATTGCAACGGTTGTGATCCCAGATACGAACTGGTTTGGCGCAGCAAAAGTAACCTTCACGGTAACCAACGGAGCAGGCCTTTCAGCAAAGACGGCACCAGTCACAGTGAATGTAAAGCACATCAATCGCCCACCGATTCTTCAGAAAATTCCAGACCAAGCAATCGATGAAGGGCATGAGTTTGAAGTCATCAATTTGACATCTTATGTTTCTGATGTTGATGATGATGTGAACACAATGAAGTGGACAGTGACTGGTGGCAATAAGCTAAAAGCAATAGTCGACAAGCATAACATCCTATCGATCAAGGCTCCCGAAGACAAGCAATTCAATTGTAACACTGAAGTCTTCACCGTAAACGTTCAAGATGCGCATGGTGGACAAACGTCTACCAAAGTAAGTTTCACAGTCAGAGCAATCAATGACCCTCCTGAACTAAAGCAAATTCCAGCGCAAACGATTGATGAAGGAAAGAAGTTTGCAACAATTGATCTGAAACAATATGCATCGGATCCAGACAACCGCTTCGACGAGCTAAAGTGGACAATTACGGGCAATAAGAATCTGCTTGTAAATTTAGTCGGCTCTAAGCTTGACATTGCTCCTAAAGACACGCTGTGGTCTGGTGAAGAAACGATTACGTTCTCCGTGACGGATCCAGGTAATCTTAAGGCAGAGACGCAAACAACCTTTACCGTTCATCATGTGGACCACGTGCCCATCATGAAAACAATTCCAGATCAAACCATTGACGAAAAGGGCAAGTTTGCTCCGATCAAGCTCGATGACTTTGTTTCTGATGCCGACAATAAGCTTACAGAGCTGCAATGGGAATTTACTGTCAAGACCACCAAGAAAACACTCTACGGAGATTACGGTGACTTGGTTGTTTCTATGGATCAAAACCGCGTAGCCGTGGTTAGCATTCCTGATAAATTTTATAACGGCGCAGCAACAGTGACCTTCACCGTAACAGATCCAGAAGGAGCAAAAGCAACCAAGACTGCGAACTTCACCGTGAAGCCAGTGAATGATCCTCCTGTAATTGCAAAAATTCCTGACCAGACGATTGACGAAGGTAATGCTCTCGAATCGATCAACTTGGATCAAATGGTGACCGATGTCGACCATCCAGTTGCAAGCCTAAAGTGGGCAATCACAGGCAACAAGGGTTTGCTTGTGAATATCGATAAGAATCGCGTAGTGTCTTTGAAGGTTCCTGGTCAATACTGGAACGGTGAAGAGATTCTTACCCTCACTGCGACAGATCCACTTGGTGGCATCGCCAGCACGAAGGTGAAGATCCACGTGAATGCGATTAACTATCCGCCAGTAATGAAAGAAATTCCCACGCAAACTGTGCTCGAAAAGCACGCATTCAAACCCATCAATCTCGATGAATACGTCAGCGATCCAGACAACACGAATTCGCAGATAAAGATGAGTGTAACAGGTGGCAAGATGATTAAAGTCACCTTGGAAGGTCACCTTGTGAAGCTCGCTCCTATCGACTCTGAATGGGGTGGTTCCGAAGAACTGACTTTCACTGCTCAAGATCCAGGTGGCCTCAAGGCTGAACGCACCGTTACTTACACAGTAACCGCGGTGAATGACTCACCTCGTTTCGTAAAGCAAATTGCGGATCAAACTATTTCTGAAGGAAAACAATTTGCTGCAATTAAGCTCGATGATTATGTATTTGACCCTGATAACAAAAAAGACGAGCTTACATGGGAAACCTCTATTGCCAAGCCAAAGGGCGTGAAGGGTCAACCAGAATTGAGCGTACAAATTGATGCAGCACGCGTTGCTCGAATCATCATTCCAGACACCTTGTGGAGCGGAACCGAAATCGTGACGTTCTCTGTATCTGACCCTGGTGGATTAAAGGCGAAAGCCGCTGTGACTTTCAGTGTCACCTACGTCAATCACACCCCATACTTCTCACAGAAAATCCCTGACCAAACCATCGATGAGCACGCTAAGTTCGAACCAATCAACCTTGATGACTTTGTAGTTGATGCTGATCGTGATGACACAAAGGACAAGCTGAAGTGGACTATCGAAGGTGGAAACCAACTGACAGCGAGCATAGACAAGAAGCGTAGCCTCTTGATCCGAATTCCTAACGATCAATGGAATGGTGTTGAGACATTCAAGCTAACCGTTACGGATCCAAAGGGGGCCGCAGCTTCTGCACCTGTGAAGTTTACGGTAAAGCCAATTAATGATCCTCCTGTGCTGAAAGAAATTCCAAGCCAAGCTATCGACGAAGGCAAGAACTTCAAGCCTTTTGATCTGAAGCAGCTTGTTTCAGACCCTGATAATACCTTCGAGCAACTGAAATGGACGATCACGGGCAACAAGGCTTTGAAGATCGCCAATGTTGTGGGAGTGATCACGGTTAGCACTCCTGATTCTCTTTGGTCTGGTGAAGAGACGATTAACTTCGCAGTCAACGATGGACTCACCACTGTTGAGCGCCAAGCGACATTCACGGTTCGCCATGTGAACCATGTTCCCTATTTCACATCCAAGATCGCAGATCAAACCATCGATGAAGGAAAGAAGTTTGCAACTATCGATCTGAAGAAAGTCCTCGTGGATGCAGACAACAAGTTCGAAGAGCACACATGGACGACCGAGAGTGTTCCTGTGGGTGGCAAGAAGGGTGCTACTGGCGCCCTCCAGGTCAATATCGAGAACGGCATTGCAAGTATCGCGATCCCAGATTCTCTCTGGCATGGCGCTGAGACAGTTACCTTCGTCGCCACCGATGCAGAAGGTGCAAAGGCTACAGCCAGCGCAACTTTCACGGTCAAGTTCGTGAATCATGCTCCCACAATCAATATGATCCCAGATCAAACCATTGACGAGAAAACATCTTTCCAACCATTGAATCTTGGTGAAATCATTAACGATGTGGACAACGCCAAGAACGACCTGAAGGTTTCTGTTTCTGGTAACAAGGATCTCAAGGTCACTGTCGACAAAAATCTTACGGCCACAATCACTCAGCCCAACAAGTATTGGAATGGCTCTGAAAAGCTGACATTCACGGTGACGGATCCGCTTGGCGCAAAGGCTTCGCAGACAGTTCCATTCACCATCCGCTCCATCAATGACCCTCCTGTAATTGCAGGCCTGAAGGGTCAAGCAATTGACGCAGGCAAGGAAATCACTCCTATCACGCTTGATGCAATCGTGACCGATCCTGATGATGCAAAGGAAAAATTGGTATGGAGCGTTACAGGCAATAAAGGACTCAAGGTAACCATTAGCCCAAGTCGCGTTGTTACGATTAAGACCCCTGATACATTATGGCACGGCACCGAAGTGCTGACCTTCAAGGTTACGGATCCACAGAAGGCTGCGGACTCTGCACAGGCTACCTTCGAAGTCCGCGCAGTGAATCATGCCCCTGTGTTGAAGCAGCTTCGTGACCAAGGTATTGATGAAGGTCGCAAGTTCGTCAGCATTAACCTCAAAGACTATGCAAGCGATGTAGACAACAAGTTCGAAGAGCTGGCATGGACGGCAAAGATTGAACCAGTCAGTGGCGTTTCTGCGCAAGCAAAGGCTGCTCCTGCGAAAAAGGGAAAGAAGAGTGCTGAAGTTGAAGAGAAGCCTGCTGCTGCGGCTCCAGATCTCGCAGTAGATTTCCAGAATGGCGTGGCTACAATCTCTGTTCCAGATTCTCTCTGGAATGGCGAGCGGAAGATCACCCTGACAGCGCAAGACCCCGGTGGATTGAAGGCTAGCTCGTCTGCAATATTCACGGTTCGTCGCATCAACCATGCTCCACAAATCTCCAAGGATCTGCAAAGCAAGACCTTCACAATCCCAGAGAAAACCGTCTTTGCACCAATCAACTTGGCTCAATTGATCGGCGATGTCGATAATTCTTTTAGCACATTGAAGATTGAAGTGACGGGTCAAAGAGAGCTCGTTGTCAATGTGGACAAGGAAAAGGTTCTCAACGTCAAGCCACCCAAGCTCAAGTGGCATGGCAAAGAAATCTTGACGATTAGCGCAACTGACCCAGAAGGTGCTAAGACAGAAACTAAGGTTACCTTCGAAGTCACTCCAGTCAATGATCCACCAAAGATTGGCAAGTTTGCTTCGCAGACAATCAAGGAACATCAAGCGTTTAAGGCTGTAAATCTTGATAGCACGGCAACCGATCCAGATAACAAGGCATCCGAATTAATTTGGACAGTCAGTGGGAATAAGGATTTGAAGGCTGAGATCGCAAAGGATCGCACCCTTAAAGTCACCATTCCTAACGATCAATGGAATGGTTCTGAAACCCTGAAGCTCACGGTAAAAGATCCTGGTGGTTTGAGTGATACGGCTTCTGCTGTATTTACCGCAACTCCAATCAATGATCCTCCTGTGCTCGCAGACATTCCAAGCCAGTCCATCAAGGAGCACGAAGCCTTCAAGGTGATTAACCTCGATGACTATGCTAATGATCCAGACAATAAAAAGTCTGAACTGACTTTTACTGCTACCATCGTTCCAACACCTAGTGCAGCAAAGCCTGCGGCTGGTGTGATTGCACCTGCGGGCGAACTCAAGTTCAACATCGCTCCAGACCACAAGGCTACTATTGTGATTCCTAATGACCAGTGGAATGGCGAACGTCTCGTGACAATCACCGTTGCTGATCCTGGTGGACTTAAGGCATCGAAGACATTCACTCTGAAGGTGGCTCCAGTCAACGACCCTCCTGTTCTTCAGAAGCTTGCAGACCAAACCATTGACGAGCATGCTCAATTTGCACCTATCGACTTGTTCGCTCTCGTGTCTGATCCCGACAACACCAAGGAAAGCCTCGTGTGGTCTTTCAATGGAGCAAGGGATCTGAAGCCTTCTATCGAAAAGGGCAAGCTCTCTGTTGCAATTCCAAACAAGTACTGGTATGGCAGCGAAAAGATCACAGTTACTGCAGCCGATCTTGGTGGACTAAAGTCGACTCAGACAGCAACATTTACTGTGCGCCAAGTCAATAACCCACCTGTATTGGGCGATATCAAGGGTCAAACAGTCGACGAAGGCAAACCTTTTGAAATGCTCGATGTCTCTAAGCTTGCCTCCGATCCTGACAATAAGAATTCTGAGTTGACTTGGACTCATTCCGAGAAGACTCTGAAGGTCGAGTTTAACCCTGCGAAGCAGCTGTTCCGCATTTCCGCTGCTGATCCCTATTGGTTTGGTTCTGACACCGTTTCATTCACCGTCACTGACCCAGCCAAGGCTTCAGATACTAAGAAGGTTGTGTTCACGGTTCGCCATGTAAATCAGGCTCCAACACTTTCTAAGATTAACGATGTGAGCATCAAGCAGCACGAAGTGTTTGCTGCAATCGACTTGAACAAGTTCGTGAAAGATCCAGACAACAAACTGGAAGAATTGAAGTTCTCCCTAGATGATGCACAGCCATCTGTTGTTGCACCAGCTAAGGGCGCAAAGGGTAAGAAGGCTCAGGCGCAAGGTTCTTCTGTAAAACATCAGCTTCTGTTCAATATCGACGGTAAGAACACTCTGCACATCGCCTCGCCAGCAGAAAAGTGGTCCGGTTCAGAGACAGTTAAGATCAATGCCTTTGATCCAGATGGAGCAAAGGGTTCGGTTGATGTCAAGTTCACTGTAGTCGCTGTAAACGATGCCCCTGTGATCGTAGGCAAGATCGAGGATCAAACCATTGATGAAGGAAAGGCTTTCACCCCTGTGAAGCTTGACCCTCTTGCGAAAGATCCTGACAACAAGAACAGCGAACTGACTTGGACTGCAGAAGGCAACCATAGCCTTGATGTCATGATCAACAATTTCCATGAAGCGATCATTAAGCCCAAGCGTCCTGACTTCTTTGGCCAAGAGCGCATCACATTCATTGTCAAAGATCCAGGTGGCCTCAAGGCTGATATATCTGCTGTGTTCACGGTGAAGCATGTTGTCAAGCCACCTGTGCTTGCAAAGATTGCAGACCAGACGGTGAACGAAGACGATGCTTTCAAGCCAATCCTGATGGATCAAGTGGCTAGTTCGAAGGACTTCTCTAAAAATCAACTGAAGTGGGAAGTGACTGGTAACAGGGAACTAGAAATCGATATTGACCGCACCAAGGGTCAGATCAACGTTAAGCCTCCTCGCCAATACTGGAGAGGCAAGCCCGAAGTTCTCACCATCAAGGTTCGCGATCCAGAAGGTGGAGAAGCCTCACAGAACGTAACCTATACATCACTTCCAGTGAACCACGCTCCTGCAGCTAGCCCACACTCCTATGCAACACGCCAAGGTGAAGAACTCCGCGTTGGTAAGGATGACGGCCTTCTTTCTGGCGCAACCGATGTGGATGATGGAGATAAGGCTTCCGATGCAACCGTTGTTGATCGTCCTGTTAACGGCGTTCTGAATGTCGCTGCAGATGGTTCTTTCACATACTCACCGAAGTCAGGATTCTCTGGCGTTGATGAGTTCTCTTATAAAGTTCGCGACAAACAAAATGCATGGTCTAAGCCAGAACGCGTTGAAATCAACGTGCAGTTCAAGATGGAAGATCTGCGTGGAAGCGCACCTGCCGCCAAAAAAGACGACAAGAAAAAGAAATAATCGCAACACTTTAATATTTGAGGATCCGGAATCATCCGGGTCCTTTTTTTTTGCAGACCCCGGTACCATTTCAATTGCTCGTGCGTCTATTCATATATGATGCAACCAACATCTCCACGAACCCTTAGTGTAACGATTCCTGCAGCTCTCGACCCCGATGCCCTAAGTCGATTCCTCAGTGCAAAGATTACCGCCTCCCTTGGAGAACCATGGCTGCTCGAAGCTCGTTTCGCCGTTCCGCGCAAAGCCTTGTGCAACAGCGCACATTTTGAAATCCAGTGGCAACTGGGCGAATCAGCGTGCACCTTCAATGGCCATACAATATCTCTTGCGCAAAGACCGCTCAATCCAGAATATGATGAGCTTGAAATTTGTGCAAGCGCGGTTTCCTTTGCCGATCAATTTGAACTCACGCAGTGCGTGTACCCTTGTGCAAAAGGCCTTGCGCCCATACTGCGCAAACTCTTTGGAGACGAAACAAAATTTCACATTCCAGAAAATCTATTTCCCCAAGCAAATGAATTGCAGTGGATTCAATACGATGAATCCAACTTGAATTTTGTGCGCCGCCTTGCACACCAAAAGAATTGTTTCTTATGCTGGCTCCCAGAACCACAGCACCCTTGGTGCACAATCACACCAGAGCACCCCTCTTGCGGAGAGCCTGTACACCTACCCTCCGAAGTACTGCGCACATGCTCAACCCACCATCGCACAGGCCAAAAACAGCTCTGCCTAACCACAACCCAAAGTGGGCTTTACCCCGGCAAAAAAATTACCATCGCAAACAATGAAAACATCTATCTCATACAATGCGCAGAGCATCAAATCATATTAGATGGAACAGTGCTCGGACATGGAACAAACCAACCCTATCAATGCAAGCTAACCCTGCTTGCAGAAGAACAGTGGCGAAAGCCTGTAGCCCTTAACCCTACACGCCCAATGCTTTATGGGCGAATAGCTTATGCACAACAGAATCAAGACTCCCCACCATTTCATTCCAACGGAAACTACCCAATCCTCTTTGACTTTGAATCGAGACAGCACCTTGGTTGGGGAAGTTTACCATTACTACAACCCTATGGCGGACCTCATGGAGGAACGCACGTTGCGCTCGAATCAGGAACAGTAGTCCTCTGCGGTTTTGGAATAAATCCAGACCAACCGATCATCTTAGGAACACTAGCGAACCTAGGCACAGCAAGGCTTACCGACCATTCGCACCCTCGAAGACAAGCGTTTCAAACACAGCAAGGCTTGTGTATTTTCGCCGAAGATCTCGAAGATGGAGGAAGTTCTCTCACCATCACCACGGCACGAGGGCAGCAGATTTCCTTGGATAGTTCGCAAGACTTACTCGAATTGTGCGTCGCCCAAAACCGCATCGCGATCAATGGAAAACAGCAAACAATTCATCTCGAAACAAAAGCAGGCGTTTCTCTCCAACTCGAGGACTCATCTCAAAGCATTCGCGTTTTTGCCAAGCAAGGAATTCAGCACAAAAGTTCTGAGCATACGTTTATCGAAATTGATGCAAAGCAAAACATTACCCTTCAAAGCGAGGGAACACTTACTCTGCAAGGGAAATCAATCATCATCCAAAGTCAAGGAGACCTCGAATGCAATACCGAAGGAACGCTGCAATTACAAGGAAAGTCCATATACCTAAACTGACAAGACACCATGCAGATGAAGAGAATCCGTTGGCAGAACTCATTTGTTCCGATCCAAATTTTCGTGTCGTTTGTGGCCGTGGCGAAAACAGTTTGCCCACATTATCGTTACTAATGAAACGACGATATCCGCTTATTACCGACAGCCCATCGAGCGCACTTGCAGGACAAGCCTTACGCATATTGCCATCAGATGAATGCGCATGGAAACCCGGCAGCCAAATCATCGTCAGCGGAAACGCTTGCCCACCTTACAACAGCAAGGTTTCCAAACTCATGGTTGAAATTTCCGCGCATCAAATATCTCACAAAATTCAAGTCTGGGGCGCGCGTAAAATTCTTACCAAAGGAACTCACATTCACTTTTCGGAACCGAAACCAATTCAACAAGTTCCCATGAATTTGGGATATTCATTTGGAGGAGAAAGCCAAGGATTTTCGTTCCCACCTAATCCAATTGGACTCGGCTTTCACTTACGCTCACGTCGGCGAGAACTACAGAATCAACCGCTCCCGCATCTTGAAGACCCAAGCCAGCCGCTACTACCCGAACACATCGGATTAGATGGATGGAAATTTTGGACAAACCTCCCAAGACCCATGCACACAGGATTTGTTCCCTCGCAATTTTTTCCTCGCTCTCGATGGCTGCGTGGAATGCATTCGCAACCGCGCTTGCTCTTTAGTGCGCACCCCAACCTGTGCAGAGAGCGCCCCTTCGCACCGGCAGAATGCATTACTCTCAAACATTGTCTGGCGAACACACCGCTGCTCGACATCCCCCTTCCCGACCAACATCCCAGCGCTTGGCTGCAAATCGATTCGACCTCGCAAACGAGCCAATTCATGATTCAAGACATCCATATTCATTTGCAAGAGCTGTGCTATACGATTCTTTGGCGTGCAAATTTTCTGGAATTTATAGACAAAGAATATCTACAATTCGGCATCATCCCCCCAGGGGAATCATGAGTCAAACAAACGCATGGCCGGCGGCACTAAATTCATCCATGTCTTCTCATGGCGGATCGTTTATTTCACAAGGGTCGAGCAAAATTCTGGTAGAAGGAAACCCTCCGCTCTGTGTCGGCGATACCCATCAATGTCCACAAATACTACCCTCGGGCACACCTCATCCAGCTCTCCCAATCTGCAATGGATCCGCGGCAATATTTGTGAACAAACAAGCTTGGCTACGTGTCAATGACATTGTGCCTTGCGCGGGTCCTTGTCAAATAGCGACAGGCGCAAAAAGCGTATTCCTCGGCACAACATCTTTTGTGCAAAAAGCACCGACAGCATCGATCCCTTTCGAGCGATTTTCTACATGACTATTTGGAATCCGCTTACAGGAAAACCTTTGGGAATAAAGGGCTCGCAAGCTTTGTTAGATAAGTCAACGGAGTTTCCCATGGGTAAATATGGCCCCCATGGCGGAATTCATATCGCCTTAGACTCTACAGAAGATACACCTCTCTTTGCTTGTGCTGATGGATTATTGATTCAATCTATCCATTATCAGAAGAGCACTGCTCCCGATGAATACATCAATGCATGCTTAGTGTTTGAGCACACACTCCCTTGGCCTGGCTCAGATACACCACAGCGTTTCTATAGCCTATGGGCTAGCCCCAAACTCGAAAGCCTTGCAAGCAAGTTCAAAGCTGGGGAATGCATCGCGAGTGCCTGCGAAATGGTGCATTGGGAAATATTCTGGCAAGAACAAAGTGAGCCTCCCTTCGAGAATCCTTTGCGCAATTGGCTTGAGATCCCTTCATGGAATGAGGAACCCTTTTTGAGTCATAGCCATCTTTGTGAATGGGACGGCCCGCAAGCTTGGATGCAGGGAGCCAGCACAGAAACAACGCAACACTATCATGCCGCAGCAACTCGACAACACTGGTGGAACCTAGGCTTTTCAAGTGTTCAAGCCAAATATGCGCACCCTTGGCACGCCTTACTTTTGCTTGCAAAACGAGAGCCAAAGCTCCCTCACTTTGCCAATGGAACAAGCTTAACTCACTCACACTGGGATGAGTTTCGGCTATTAGTTGCCCTTGTCGAAAAAGCCATTGCAAGTCAACGCACAAATACGGAGCCCCTGGTTTGCCAAGCTCTCGCGCATGCATTCTTAGCTCGGAAGCTTTGTTCTGACTGGTCTCACTGCCAGGATCTTGCTGCGCTTGGACAGCTACATTATGGAGAAGAAACATCACCATTAGAATGGGCACAAATTCCTAGCGAGCAGCATTTGAGTGCAGCGCAACTATGCGCTATACTTTCTGCATACCTAAATCCCATAGAACACAAGCGTCCTTTATTCCACAAGGCTTCAGAGACGCTTGCTCAGCAAGATTGGAATTCTTATGCACTTGAACCACCGCTCTGCAAAGGGGGTTTTCTTTTTTATGGTTTTAAATCACCAACGTCATGTTCAGCAATACATCCGTCCTTGTTTATTCAGACAAAAGCAACCTTTGTGGAACCAGGGCAAAATTTTGAAGCAACGATTCTTTGCCGAGGAATACCCCATGCAGCAGAAAAGCTCACTCAAATGCAATGGTCATTTTTCCTCGATGAGGCGTTGCAACACAGGCTCAATGGCGAAACAATGCAAGGCAAAATCCCTTGTGATTGCAAGGCTCGCAAGCTTATTCTGATTTTTCAAGCCAGCCATCAGGGAGCACCTCTAAGCATTCGTCGCGAGTTAGAAATTCGATATGGAGCTTGCCTTAAACTGCAATTGAATTCGCTTCAACTGTCATTTGCATCTTTCCTCGCCGCCCCAAGAACATTTGCGTTACAAACATCTCTGCAAAGTTCTCTTACGAATCTACAGGGCTTCTACGATCTGCGCCCACCAAGCCTTACAGCAAATTCCCTAGAGTTTTTCGATTCACATCAAAAAGTCGCAGTGTCGATTTCTAGTACAGAGCCAATCGACGTTCAGGGTTCTGTTTTCGCAGCCAAAGGGCACACGCATTATTGGTTATCGAACCACTCAGAATGGCCACGCCTACTGCAGTTGATTGACCGAGAACAAATCTCTCGCATCGATTTGCAAAGCAGTTCTTCCACAATTCCCTTCATTGTTCCCATCAGCTGTACCTCATTACGAAGCGACGCAGAATGCCGAGCCAAGCTAGCCCAATTGGGCTACTGGTGCGATCAATACCACCAAGGCTCTAGCCGCGCATTACAACATGCATGGCACACGTTTCAAGTCGAATTTGGAATTGTTGCTACCGGTGAAAGTGATGCAGTAAGCAAACAAGCTCTCTCACAAGCAACACAAAGACCTGGACTGCCAGTGCATGCAACGGTGACGCATAAAGGCCGAGCAAAAGCAAACTTGCACAGCAGATTTTTTCAATTGAATGC
>Ga0302286_10002664_pt1 | contig 12304 bp, 13 predicted proteins | sample III_Fen_E2_3_FD_198765 | JGI IMG/M metagenome (GOLD analysis project Ga0302286, IMG submission 198765) | Peat permafrost microbial communities from Stordalen Mire near Abisko, Sweden - III_Fen_E2_3 | ecosystem: Environmental > Terrestrial > Soil > Wetlands > Permafrost | place: Sweden: Abisko...
ATCAATACTTCTGTGGATTTAATTAAATATGGGGAAAAAGCGTCTTGGGCTAAAGATACTGTACCCATAAATAAAAATCCTAATGTTAACAATAAAGGTAAAAATCTCTTCATGACATATCCACTACTTAGTTACATTTTTGTACTCATTTATGATACAACACATCTTTTGAGTTTAAGTCCTCTAACAGAAGGATTTTGTTGTACAAAATGAGCCCACTCTGTTCTTTGTAAGCCTCTTTGTAGGAATCAATAGCATTCCTATAATCCCCCAATTTTTCATATGTTGCACCCATCTTTAATAACCTATCGTAACTGTATTTGGTTTCAAGTCCATTTGCCTTCTTATACTCGGCTATAGCTTTTCTTAATTGACCTCTTGAATAGTAAAAATTACCAAAAGCATAACTTGCATAACCATAATCAGGTCTTATATTTGTCGCTTTAAAGAAATTAGCCTTCGCATAATCGTCATGGGTACCCAATTCATCATACAAAATCCCGACTCTTGTACAATACAATGGTTCATCAGGAACCATATTAGACAATATGGAATACATGTTCAACAAAGGGAGAATATATTTTTGCCTATACCCCTTATCCGTAATTTTTTCAAAATTAGAGTACAAAAGATTAGCTTGATTAGCCAATGCAGTTTTATCAATTTTTGAGTAATCAATAGGAACATCATAGTCAGTATTAGAAGATTCTTTTGAATACACCATTCCATTACTTAAAAATATACAAGTAAATAATAAAAAAAATAAAACTGTCTTCTTTAAACGCAACATAATCACACAATTATAACAAATAAGAACTTGAGGAGCAACTAGCATGTATAATTTAATATTTATTGTTTGTTTTGGAATTTTTGCAATTCTTATGGCTTTAGCCATGCTAATTACAAGTTACATTGTGAGTTATAAAGCACCAAATGAAACCAAATCATCAACATACGAATGCGGACTTAAACCAATAAAAGATGCAAATATTCAATTTGATATCAAATATTTCAATTATCTTATCATTTTTATAATAACAGAATGTTCAACAATATTTATATATCCGCTATGCGCATCAAGAGTAGAGGTTGACAAAATATTAGCGATTAAATTAGTAATATTTTTAATCATATTACTAATAGCCATTTTTTACTGTCTGAATAAGAATTTTTTAAGAGTCAAATAATAAAAACGAGGACGTTATGGGAATAATTGTAACTACAATAGATTATGTTCTTAACTGGGGACGGTCAAATTCTATATGGCCGCTTACCTTTGCTACATCTTGCTGCGGGATTGAAATGATATGTTCAACCACCTCAAGTTTTGATATAGCAAGATTCGGTTCAGAAGTCTTTAGAGCATCCCCGAGACAAGCAGATTTATTAATCTGTGCCGGCACAATTACCCATAAAATGGCACCGGTTCTATTGAGACTATATCAACAAATGCCCGAACCTAAATATGTTATAGCCATGGGAGCATGTACATGCGGAGGAGGAATGTTTTCAACCCCTGAAGACAGTTATGCCGTAGTAAGAGGTATTGATAAAATTCTACCTGTAGATATTTTTATTCCAATGTGCCCACCAAAACCTGAAGCACTGTTTGATGGAATTATTAAACTCCAAAAGAACATTAGAAAAGAATCAATCCTCACCCGAAAACAGTTCTTAGGTAACCACAAAGTCAAACTTAAAGAGAAAGATGGTATTCTACAAGAATTGTAGCGAATGAGGAATGAAGAGTTAAATGAGTAGATAAAGCTGTAACGAAAGGATAATTAATAATGCCAGACATAAATATAATACGAGAACATTTTCCCAATAACATAATAGAGGCAGGAAAGCTTGATGCAAGTTTTAATATTATAGAAGTCCTTTCATTCCTAAAAAACTGCCCAGAATTGAGCTTTGATATGCTCTTATCAATAATCGCAATAGATTACATCCACTACAACGAACTAATTTACTGCTTGTTATCAACACATCTTAATGAATCAATAAAAGTTTCTGTAAAAATGAAAAATGAAGCAAAATCTGTAACAGCAATCTACAAAAGTGCATACTTTGATGAATGTGAAATATATGACTTATTCGGGATAAAATTCACCGGCAACCCAAATCTTAAACGGTTGTTACTACCCCAAAGCTGGGCGGGTCACCCACTAAAAAAAGACTATATCTTAAATGATGAAAGGTTAAAGTGGAATGAATAAAATGACATTAAATCTTGGACCGCAACACCCAGCTACCCATGGAGTCCTCAGACTAATCATTGATCTGGATGGAGAGGAAGTAGTCTCAGCAGAACCTGACATCGGGTATCTGCATCGTGGAATGGAAAAACTTGCAGAAACCAGAAATTATTATCAATATCTACCGATGGTTGATAGAATAGATTATTTGAGCGGATTCTTTTATTCCTACGCTTTTTGCAATGCTGTAGAAGAATTGAATCATATAAAAGTGCCTCAGAAAGCAAGCTATATAAGAATTATGCTTATGGAACTAAATAGAATATCCTCCCACCTCTTGTGGTTCGGGACATATTTGATAGATTTAGGAGCAATTTCCCCAATATTTTACGCCTTCAGAGAACGTGAACTTATAATGGATTATTTTGAAAAAATAACAGGTCAAAGAATGATGTATAACTACTTTACTTTTGGAGGAGTCAGACACGATATTCCATTTTTTGATGATGTTCAAAGCATAATAAATACAATTGGGGATAAAATAGGCGATTATGAAAGATTGCTTAGTGAAAACCCCATATTTTTAGATAGAACAGTCAATGTAGGAGTAATCTCAGAAAAAAAAGCTACAGAATGGGCCCTTACAGGTCCAAATCTCAGGGCTAGCGGAGTTTTATCAGATTTCAGAGTGAATATGCCCATATATGATGATATAGATTTCGACATTGTTTTAACCAATGAAGGCGATTGCTATAGCAGATACCTTGTAAGAATTTATGAAATGAGAGAGTCAATTAAAATAATTCAACAGTGCATCCAATGGCTTGGACAATGTAGTAGCAGAGATTTACCATTCCTTGAAAAAGTGACACTAAAAACATTCCCTAACCAAGAAGTATTTTCTTCTGTTGAAGCTCCTCGAGGTCTAAGCATGTGCTATCTCAATTCCATAGGAGGAAATACTCCTTACAGAGTAAAATGGAGAACTTCATCATTTTACTCAACCCAAATACTAAAAGACATATTAGTCGGAGTAACTGTTCCAGAAATTATGGCTATATATGGTTCATTAGACGTTGTTTTACCGGAGGTAGATAGATAATGAACTACCTTTTGAATTTATTTATTGAATTCTTAGACAAACATAATTTCAACGAGAGTATCGGAATTATGATATTTTCGATACTTCCTTTTGCCATAATTGCTGCAGCCCTTGTATTTGTTGTATTGATGCTTGTTTATGCCGAAAGGAAAATTTTAGCATATATGACCCAAAGAAAAGGTCCAAACAGAGTCGGACCTAATGGGATTTTACAAACAACTGCTGACGCTATAAAACTTTTATGCAAAGAAAATATTGAATTATTACATAGTGACAAAGTGATTTTTACAATCGCACCAATTCTAGCTTTCTCATCAATTGTAGTACTATGGTGCATTATTCCATATAATGCAGAATTTCATTTAATAGATTCAACAATAAGTTTGTTGTTTTATGTTGCGGTCGCAGGGTTTCCAATGCTGTTCCATTTTTTAGCAGGATACGCAAGCAACAATAAATATTCACTCTTAGGTTCATATAGGGCATTGTCTCTGACAGCAAGCTATTCTGTTCCAATATTATTCACTCTGCTTGCAACAATCTTCTTAGCAGATTCGATGGATTTACACAAAATTATAATTGCACAAGAAAAAGTTTGGTTTATAATCCCCAATATTATAGGGTTTATAGTATTTTTTATCGCGTCAATTGCAGAACTTAATCGATGTCCATTTGATTTATCAGAAGCAGAAAGTGAATTGGTAAGCGGATATCACACAGAATATTCAGGGATGAGATTTGCAATGTTTTTCCTTGGAGAATATGCAGCTTTATTTGTAACCGCAGTATTTACTGCAATTATTTTTTTCGGAGGTTATCAGCCTCCTTTTGGAGTGTACCTCTCAAATATCTTAATGGGCAATTGTAGGTGTTTCAATTTTCTAATATATTTTGAACAAACATTTTGGTTAATTGCAAAAAGTTCAATAATAATTTTCTTAATCATATGGATAAGAGGAACATTACCAAGACTTACTCAAAAAAGTGTAATGAATCTCTTTTGGAGATACCTGACACCTATATCTATAATCAATCTTATTTTAATAATTTTAGCAACTAGAGGATAACAATTTTGAGCATTTTTAAATCAATAAAAGCACTAATAATAGGGCATTTTACCGTTATAAAACATATGTTTAAAAAAGCGGTAACAAAGGAATATCCAGAAGAGCGTCCAATCGTAAATAATTTTTTCAGAGGCAAACACGTTTTGAAAAATTGTACAGGATGCGGATATTGTAAAAAAGTTTGTCCTGCAGGCGCAATAGAAGTCATCAAAAAAGACAAGGATTTAGTAGGATACGTAATAGACTACAACAAGTGCATTTTTTGTGGCAACTGTATGTTTTACTGTCCAACAAAAAGTATTACACTCACCAATGAATTTGAGCTTGCAACAGATAATAAATCTGATTTAAAAATAGACCTTTTGGAGCAAGAAAGGACAATATGAACTCGATAATTTTCACAATATTATCAATATCAATGGTATTCGGAGCGATTTTAAGTATATTTTCAAGAAATGTGGTACATTCACTTTTATGGGCAATGGTCTCGTTCATTGCCGTTAGTGGAATATTTCTGCATCTTGGAGCTACATATAATGCAATAATCCAACTTTTAATATATGTTGGAGCAATTCCTATACTTATTGCAGCCGCAATAATGCTTACAAAATCGAGCGACCCGAATTATAACATCACTAGAAAAGTAAGGTTGATATATTCAATAGTTGGGATAATTATTTTATGTATTATTCTTGGAGAATTTATATCAGTAAATAAAGATTTCTACCTATCAATCCACCAATGTTCTGTTTATGTAAACAGTTATTCAGATATCATTTCGATTGCTAAAAATATTTATGAAAATCACTTCATCTTGCTTATTGAATTTGGACTCGGAGTTTTACTCACAGTTATAGGAGTAAGCCACTATGAAAAGTAACGTGATTTATTGCTTAACAACATATAATTATCAAATTCTCAGTTTGATAATGTTCATCATCGGATTATTAGGAGTTATTCTGTTAAAAAACTTTATCAAAATCTTAATATCCGCAGAATTTATTATAAATGGCATAAATATTTTATTTATTTCATTTTCAAGCTACCAACCAAGTGATTCTTATATAGGATTCACAATCGTTTTATTTACAACAGGGATTTCGGCTGTTGTTTTAGCAATAGCACTCTATTTTTTGTATATTTTGAGTAAAAAAAGAATCAATACGGACACTGAAGAACTGTTTAATGATAACGAATCAATGCTTAATAACAATGAGGAACTAATGTAATGTTAGAAAACTTTTACTGGATTATTCTTATACCACTATGGCTTGCACTAATCATAATTTCTGCAAAATTTGCAGGATATAATTTGTCGAAAAAAAATACAGTTATTTTATCAACATTATCTACAATCTTAACAGGTTTATATTCAGGATATTGCTGTTTCTACACATTCTTTCACGCACCTGTTGAATCAACATTTAACTTTATTAAAATAGGAAACCTAGAATTTAATCTGGGAATTTATATTGATTCATATAGCTCAATTATAGGATTAACTATATCAGTAATAACTTTTGCGGTTTATATTTATTCCGCATTTTATATGAGAGACGAAAAAGATCTCTCAAGATTCTATGCCCTTTTGAATATTTTTAATTCCACGATGTTAGGGTTTATTTTTAGCCCAAACTTATTCCAATCATTTATTTTCTGGGAATTAATAGGTGTAGCCAGTTATCTATTAATAGGCTACTGGTATAAAAAGCAGCAAGCTGCAAATGATGCAAAAAGAACATTTTTAATCCACATACTTGGTGATATGTGTTTCCTCGCAGGTTTTATTATAGTTTCTTACTGTGTAACAGACCTAACACAGGCAATGGAACTTGCAAGTCTTCCCTTTAGTGAATTAAAAATAATTGTCGTGACTCTGTATGGGGCAACTACGCCACTACTATACACAATTGTTTGTCTGTTATTTATAGTGGCAGCACTAATAAAATCGGCTCAATTCCCAGCAAACAGTTGGCTTATTAATGCAATGAGTGCACCAACACCTGTCAGCGCACTTATCCACTCTTCAACTCTTGTACTTACTGGAGCATTCCTACTCATAAGACTTTTCCCAATGATTGCAATGGATAGATTTAGTGTGTTTATAATCCTCTGTATCGGACTTATAACTGCGATTATTACATCCATTGCAGCAATGGTACAAACAAATATAAAAAGAATACTTGCCTACTCAACATCGAGCCAGATAGGACTTGTATTTGTTTCTCTAGGACTTTATAGTCCCACAGTAGCAACAGTTTATCTTGTAGCTCATGCCTGCATAAAAGCAATGTTATTTATGTGTTCTGGAGTAGCAATTAAATTAAACAGGGATAGTCAAAATATAATTTTTATGGGAAAACTAAGAGAATGTATGCCAGTTGTCGCAATATGCTTTATAATAGGCGCACTTTCTCTTTCTGGAATTGGATTTTGCGGATTTAATGCAAAACATATGATTTCCGACCTATTCTGTTTTTCCTGCTTTAACTCCATATTATTTGGGTTAATAAGTATACTTACAACATTTTACATTTTTAGACTATATTTCATTGTATTTGAAGGGAAAAATACGAGCGTTTTTGTAGGAGAACCATACAAATTAACACCATTAAGTTACAAACTTATATATACAAGTATAATCTTTCTCGCTGTTATAGCTATAGGACTATCTCTAATACTTCCTGCAGGAAAATTCTGTATTATATATTTATTGAACGTTCTTACTATTGTGCTTTGCTATTTTCTATACAACACAAATATCAAACTCAAAAAAATTCCTGTGCTATACAATATTGCACTTAATGGATTTTTTATAAACAGGATTTATTACTGGGGCGAAACCATAGTATACAAATATCTATGTGTCACCGCTAGTTTTATAGATACCTACATTATTGGCGGAGTGGAGTATTTCATAAAATTATCAACAATATTATTATCAAAAATAGAACATTCTCTACAAACCAATAACTTTCAAAGCTATATTTCTTATGGCGTTTGGACCTTTATTCTGACAATTGGAGCGTTTATCAGCATTTATACATTTTTAATGCAAACTTTCGGGGTATAAAGACAATGGATACTAATATATTATCAATACCAATATTAATTCTATTACCACTCATAGCAGCGGGAATAATTGCAAGCCCACTTCTGTATAATAATTCTATATTTACAAGAAGGTTTGCTAAAGGTTTTAGCATCCTGCATTTTTTCTATGCTTCAATGTTCTTTTTATTGAACACAACAAATAAATCACTTTTAACATTTGGGACTTCAAATTCCCACGAGCCATATTTAACTTCAAGGATACCATTGCTGGACAATGCTATCCTTCACCAAATAGGAATACACGTAACTTTTAGCCTTGATAATTTATCCATTTTAATGGTAATACTTACTACTCTTGTTTTTACAATAACAATAGTTGCGGCAAAACTATTTATCAAAGAACATATAAAAATGTTTTATTCTCTTATATTCATATTGGAGAGTATTTTACTTATGATATTTACGACCAATGATATGTTCGTATTCTTTACTTTATGGGAATTAGAACTGATACCAATGTACTTCTTAATAAGTATGTGGGGAAATAAGAATGCAAAAGCATCTGCCACGAAGTTTGTTCTATATACCTTTGGAGGAAGCTTATTTTTACTTTTAGGAATATTGCTTATATATTACACAAATTTTGCAACAAGTGGAGTCTTCAGTGCAGATATAAACCAAATATCATTTTTAACAAAAAATCCCCTTATCCAAATAATAATTTCAGTTCTTTTACTTATAGGATTTGGCGTAAAAATTCCAATTGTACCTATGCACAGATGGTTAGCAGACGCACATACGGACGCAATTACTCCTGTTAGTATGATACTTGCCGCAATCCTATTAAAACTTGGAGTTTACGGTTTAATCAGGTTTAATATGCAAATTTTACCTTTAGGTTTTACTATTCTAGCTCCTATTATAGGGATTCTTGCAATTGTAAACATAATATATGGGGCAATGCTTGCATACAACCAAAAGAATATCAAAAAAGTTGTTGCATATTCAAGTATCTCCCAAATGGGGATTATACTTCTAGGTATTGCAACGCTGAATCAAATTGCTTATATCGGAAGCGTATTTCATATGATTTCGCACGCCTTAGTTGTTATGGGATTATTTATGATTGTAGGAATCGTCAAACAAAGATTTAAAACCCATAATATGAAACGATTATCAGGAATTGCTTCTGTTATGCCAAGATTATACGGATTTAGCGTATTAATATCTCTTGCCGCAATAGGAATTCCATTTTTATCAGGCTTCATTGGTGAGTTTTTAAACATATATGGAGCTTTCAACTCTGTGATGAGTATATTTAAACTATTTGCACTCATTACAGTGGCAGTCCTTGTACTCTCCGCTCTGTATATCCTCAACCTTATCCACGAAATATTTATGGGATCTATCCCTGAAAAATATAAACACGTACAAGATATTGCTGTACACGAATTTTTAGTACTATCAGCTATCTCATTATTAATAGTAATTCTTGGCTGTTGTCCGTTCGTAATTATTAATTTTTTAAGTCCATAGGTGATATATGATAATTGACACAATACAAAACTACATACCTGAAATCGTAATAGGATTTTCCATCATTTTGGAAGTCATACTTTCGTTTTCCAAAGAAAAATTAACCTATACAATTAGTAATGCGATTGCTTTTATAGGTTTAGTTTGTGCAACATATTCACTCATAGATGCTACGGTTCTGCCAAGCGAATTATATATGTCTTTGCTAAAAATTCTAATATGTTTTGACTCTAAAGGTATATTCAAAGCAAGAAGCACAACATTTAATATATTTTTATTATCCGCTATTTTATTTTCTATGCTTATAATTTCTTCTAATGATTTTTTAAGCCTATATGTAAATATAGAGTTACTTAGTATCGCAACTTATTTCCTACTGGCTTTCGACAGAAAAGCTACTACAGTAAAAGAAAGTCTGAAATATCTTGTAACAAATCTCGTTGCATCGGCACTCTACCTTATAGGTGTCGCATTTATTTATGGACTGAGTGGAAGCATAGATTTTAATGGAATAAGCTCTCGAATTAACAACATCCATAGTGATTACACTATCTCAACCTACATAATCCCTTACACATTTATAATCTCAGGGCTTGCATTCAAATTGGGAGTATTCCCACTCGCAAATTGGATGATTGATGTTTTCAAGAGGGTAAACGTAAAAGTACTTGCATATAACTCGACTATCCCAAAAATTGCAATATTTGGAGCCTTTATAAAAGTTCTGAGTCCTGTTTCTTGGTTTGAAATAGCATTGATAATGTCAATATTAGGATTAGTTACTGCCTTTTGGGGTGGGTTTTATGGGATTAAAGAAAACAATATTAAGGCTCTTATGGGTTGCAGTTCTTATATAAATATGTCATTTATTTTTATAGCTGCAGGATTCTATACAAAACTGACGATTGCAAATGTATTATTTTACTTAGTTGCCTACACAATTACAAATTTAGGAGCTTGGGCAGGAATATCAGTACTCGAAAATTCAAACTACCACGATGAGAACTTTAATTTTCAGGGTTATTTTTATAACAACCAATTCTTTACTATCAATTTTTCAGTTTGCATAATTGCATTATTGGGATTTCCTGTAACATCAGGATTTATCGCAAAAATATACACAATATCAGGAATTTTGAATTCTGGAATCCTTGCAATCCCTGTTTTATTCTTTTTAATCTTCTCTATGATTATAGGAGTTGTTTTCTATCTTAATATTTTACGAAAAATGTTCAGGAACAATCCAGTAACACGAAATGAAGTCATAGAAACCTCAGTAAAAAACAACAAAATTATTCTTTACCTATCTAGTGCTTTTACCATTATAATTGGGCTAGCTCCAGCGTGGTTAATCAAGATGTGCGAATCTATATCACTTTATATGTAATTAAAGTAATCCTAATTCTTTGTGTTTAGCAACAATTTCCTCTACAAGAGAATCTAATCTTTTGTAGTCATCATCTTTCATTCTACCTTTGATTTGAACAGGCTCAATAATATTCAATTTCAAGTTTGAAAGCATATTAATCAATGGTTCAAACAATTTTCCAGCCCATCCGTAAGAACCTACAAATGCCGCCACTTTGGTTTTAGGTCTTAACATACCTGTAAGATACACTAAATTAACAACAGCAGGATGAGGACCCGCAAGAATCATTGATACGCCAAATAAAACAGTTGCAGCATCAACTAATCCAACAGCATAATTTCCTATATCACCATTAATAATATCATATTTAATGGTTTCTACGCCCTGTTTTTTTAGATTGTCAGCCACATAATCTAACATTTCTTTAGTTGAACCATACATTGAAACATATGGTATAACAACTAAATTTTTAGGAGAATCTGCTGTCCAATCAGTATATAAATCCAAGATATGAGACGGATTATCATAAATTGGTCCATGGCTAGGACAAATAATATCCACATTCATTTCTTTGATTAATTTTGTATATTTTTTACAAAGCATTCTAAATGGCATCATAATTTCAGAATAATACCTTTTAGCCGCTCTAGTAAGCTCTTCAGATGGTTTTGCCCAAACATTATCAAATACTTGATGAGCACCTAAAAAGTCACAAGTAAATAAAAGATTGTCCTCAATAACATGAGTAAACATCGTATCAGGCCAATGAACATTTGGTGCTAATATGAATTGTAGTGTTTTATCACCCAAAGAGAGCTTATCTTTATCTGCAATAATTTGTATTCTTTCACGAGGAACAAGTAACATTTCATAAATATTATCAGCACATTTAGAATTTGTAACGACAATCGCTTCAGGATATTTTTCTAATAATGCAGGAATTGAACCAGAATGATCTTGTTCACCATGGTTTGAAATAATATAATCAACTTTAACAATACCATTTTCATCTAAGTTTTTAATATATTCCTCAGTTTTTGGAGGATACATAGTATCAATAAGTACTGTTTTTTCAGAACCTTTTATTACATACGAATTATAACTTGTACCATGTTCTAAAGGAACTAACTCATCAAAGAAAGGTCTTTCAGGGTCATTCAAACCACAATAAAAAATGTTATTTTTAATTTCTTGAAATTTCATTTACTAACTCCTAATTTTTCATGTAAAATTTTATCACAAACTAAGCAAAAAAAAATATGCTTATGGTTTATTATATATATCAGAAGGTTTTGAAATGGATAATCAGATATTACTATCAAATAGTATGCCCAATTTCGCTCAAGGAAATGCATTGGCTAATAATAAGAAGTATTTTGTAAAACAAAATACTCCACCTAGTCAAGGCGTCCCTGCTTCTGTTCCTCAAAGCCAACCAGCGCAATCCCCAAAAGAAAAGAAAAATAATCTTACAACTGGTCAAAAACTAGGGATTTATAGTATGACGGCCGCTGGAATTTTAACAAGTCTAGCCATTCTGGCAAAAACAGGAAAAACCAAATATTCACTAAATCCTTCTAAAATATTAACAACACCTTTGAAAAAAACATTTTTAGCCAAAACTGATTATAAAGTAAAAGAAGTATTAGCTATTGGTGCTGGTTCATGTATTGGAGGACTAGCAGGTGGAGCAATTTTTGATAAAGATAAATCTAATTTCCAAGCAAAAAAAAGAGAAGCATTAATTCAATATACAAACATATCTTTACCAATACTGACAGTTGCAATGTTCTCATCTCTGGGTAAATTTATACAAAAAAATATGCTAAAGACACTAGAACACGGCAACAACATACAAAAAGTATTATATATGGCACCAAAAATCATAAGCCCACTTCTTGGGATTGGAGCTGGTATGATTGTAGGAAACAAAGCAGCAAACAAATTAAACAATAAAATATTTAAAAATAAAGATGAA
>Ga0302286_10002665_pt1 | contig 12304 bp, 7 predicted proteins | sample III_Fen_E2_3_FD_198765 | JGI IMG/M metagenome (GOLD analysis project Ga0302286, IMG submission 198765) | Peat permafrost microbial communities from Stordalen Mire near Abisko, Sweden - III_Fen_E2_3 | ecosystem: Environmental > Terrestrial > Soil > Wetlands > Permafrost | place: Sweden: Abisko...
TTAAAGGAGAAGGCGTTTGTCATTTTTACAAAAGTAGCCGCTGTATTCATTCTCCCATTATTTATTTACTCCATATATGTTACTACAAAAATATCCCAAACCTTACTGACAGATACTAATCGGATTGTTTGGCAAACAATTAAAACTCCCGTAGGAACGAAGGCCGACTTCTTACTTCCTGACGGTTCACATGTTTGGCTGAATTCAGGTTCAGTTTTCAAATACCCTGTTTCCTTTGCTAAAGATATACGTCAGGTAGAAGTAAGCGGAGAGGCATTTTTTGACGTTTTTAAAGATTCAACACATCCGTTTCTGGTGAAAGCAGGAAAAATGAATATAGCGGTAAAAGGAACGCGGTTCAATATTACCAATTATACCGACGAAGCGAACACTGAACTAATACTTGAATCTGGGAGTGTTCAATTGTTTTCGGGAGATTACAACGAAAACAACATCGTTGCAAATATAATATCCGGAGAACGTGCTGTTCTTGATGTAGTTCGTAATGTATTGTCTGTTAGTAATGTGGATGTTGATAAATATATTTCATGGAAAGAAGGATTGTTAATCTTTAAGGATGATAAAATGGATGAAGTTGTAAGAAAACTAAATAGATGGTTTAATGTAAATATTATCCTCCAGAGTCCCGAACTTAAGGAGTATGTCTATACTGCTACTTACAGAAATGAAACATTGTCTCAAATACTCGAATTACTAAAGATTTCTGCACCAATTAAATATACTATCACCGATCGTGAACGACTTGATGATAACACCTATTCAAAACGAAAAATAGTAATTACAAAACGGATATAAGATAGCCTATGAAGAAACAATAAGCCTGCTAAATGTTGAAAATCAAAGGGATGTTGTAGCATCCCCTTGAAAATCACAAACCTTTTCATCTTGGACGATCGAAAAGTCTTAATTTAATTTAGTATTAAATCAAACATTACAAAATTATGAAATTTAAACGATTCACCAATCGACCCATCATAAGAAATTGGGCCGGTAAAACATTTTTAGTTATGCGGCTTATATTATTCATCATAACATTTAGTGTGGCGCAGGTTTTTGCAGTCGAAACATACTCGCAAAATGCCAGAGTCAACCTCAATATTGCCAACCAGACTGTTAAGGAGGTTTTGTGGGAAATACAAAGTCAAACTGAATTTTTCTTCATGTTTAATAGTAAAATTGTTGATGTTGAGCGCAGAGTAGATCTTCGGGTTGAAAATGAAAAAATAAGTCAGGTTCTCTCGAAACTTTTTGAAGGTACTGACATCACTTACACCGTTGTTGATAAGCAAATTGTCCTTGCTTCATCCAAAATGTTCGAGGGGCAGCAGTCAACGAAGAAAGTTTCTGGTAAGGTGACCGATCAATCAAAACTTCCAATTCCAGGTGTAACAATAGTGGTGAAAGGAACTACTTCTGGAATAACGACTGACATAGATGGTAATTTTTCATTGTCGTTACCAGTTGATGCCAAAATACTTATCTTCTCATTTGTAGGCATGCGATCGCAGGAAGTGGCTATAGACAACATGTCGAAGTTCAATATTGTGATGGAAGCTCAGTTGATTAACCTGGAAGATGTTGTTGTAACAGCTTTTGGTATCAAACGAAATGCAAAAGCCTTAGGTTACTCAATACAGGAGGTTAAAGGAGAAGCATTGACTGAGGCGCGCGAAAACAATATCGTAAATAGTTTGGCAGGTAAAGTGGCTGGTATCCAGATTAATCGTTCAGGAAATGGCACAGGTGGTTCTAGCCGGATTGTTATACGTGGCGAAAACTCCATTAGTGGGAATAATCAGCCATTGATAATTGTTGATGGAATACCGATGAGCAATTGGTCCGGAGGAACCGAAAGCCAGTGGGGAGGAATTGACAGAGGAAATGGTCTGTCCGATATTAACCCCGATGACGTTGAGTCTATTTCAGTATTGAAAGGGGCGAGTGCCGCCGCATTGTATGGCTCACGTGCAGGAAATGGGGTATTGATGATTACAACAAAAAAGGGAGTAGCAAGAAAAGGTGTTGGCATTAAGTTGAATTCTAATATTACTTTCGACAGTCCGCTAGTCTTGCCTGAGATGCAAAATTCATATGGCCAGGGTTCTGGTGGCCAATTCGACAGCAATGGTCAGTTTAGTTGGGGAGCAAAAATGGACGGCCAATTACGAACCGACTGGACAGGAAAAGAACGTCCGTTTACAGCATCCGATAATAACATTAAAGATTTTCTTCGCACGGGTCTGACAACCAATAATACGGTTGAGATGAATGCCGGGTCTGATAATGTTACTTTCTGGAGTGCGATCTCACACCTGAATAATAATTCGGCAGTTCCTCACAGTTCGATGGATCGTACAACAGCTACTTTTCGTGTAACTGCAAATCTCTCCAAAAAATTGTTAGTCGATACAAAATTTAATTACATCCGGCAATCAGCTGATAACCGCCCTTATCTGGCAGGTAGTCCGGAGAATGTATTTCTAAATTATCTGTTGATGCCACGTAGTGTGCACTATTCTGATATGACTTCCCCACGTGATGCATTCAACAATATGCGCAGCTGGTCAGACAGAAACAAATATATGGTTAGGAATCCATATTGGACAACTGATTATAATTCGAATTCTGACAGTCGTGATCGTATTATGGGATTTATCTCTTTTCAATACAAGTTTACTGATTGGATGAATCTGAAACTTCGTCATGGCGAAGATTTTTACTACGATTACAACAACAGTAAAACCGTTCAGGGAACACCTTATGGAAATTTTGGAAGTACCGGCGATTATAACTTAGGTACAGGTAATTCGAGAGAGGACAATACCGATGTCTTATTTAGCATGAACAAGGATAATCTTTTTGGTTCAAAATTTTCGGGTAGTTTCAGCTTCGGAGGTAACACAATGAAGCGAAGCAGTAATGGCTACTCAATGTCGTCAAATGGGTTGGTTATTCCTGACTTCTTTGCAATGTCAAATGCTAAAAATCTAAACGCATCTAACACTGTCTCACAAAAAAAGATCAATTCTGCTTATGGTTTTATACAGGTCAATTACAACAACTATCTTTTCCTTGATGTAACTGGTCGTAACGATTGGTCAACTACACTTCCATCGAACAACCGCTCATTTTTTTATCCTTCGTTTAGTTTAGGGTGGGTCGTTTCAGACATGGCAAAAGAGCTTAAATTATCGGTGCCCGGCTTTATTTCATTTCTGAAACTTAGAGGTTCGTATGCTGAGGTAGGAAATGATGCTGGTGCATATCAATTGCTACCAACCTATTCTCTGTTTACAATTATTGATGCGGTGAAGGGTGCAACTTCTCCTACCACAATTCCAAATTACAATTTGAAACCGGAATTGATTAAATCGAAAGAGTTTGGTTTAGATCTCCGAATGCTTAATAATCGCATGGGTATCGACTTTTCATACTATAAGAAAAATGCTACCAACCAGATTCTTGCCCTTCCAATTTCGGTTACTACAGGGTACTCTTATCGAATGATCAATGCCGGAGACATACAAAATAGTGGTATTGAGTTGATTCTTCGGGGAACACCAGTTAAAACACAAGGTGGGTTTCAATGGGATGTAACTGTAAACTATGCTGCAAATAAGAACAAAATTATATCGTTGCACCCTGAGGCAAAAGAATACTTGATGGCGTCAACTGATTTCATCCGGATTCTTGCAGTAGAAGGTAGTAGCTATGGTGATATGTTAGGCCGGACATACAAAAGAGATGCAAACGGAAATCGTCTTATCGGAAGTAACGGATTGCCACTTATTGCCGACAATTTAAACGGCAAGGTTGGTAATTATAATCCCAAATGGACCGGTGGAATATTAAATAGCTTTTCGTATAAAGGAGTTGACTTAAGCTTCCTGATCGATGTACGTTGGGGTGGAAATATCTATATTAATTCGTTATCGGCAGCCAACGTTTATGGTACCTCAAAGATAAGCCTCGAAGGAAGAGAAGCATGGTATGCCGGTACAGGCGGTTATGTTGCAAAAGGAGTTAACGAAACAAGCGGAAGCGTTAATACAGTTGCCGTTAGTCCTGAAGCTTATTGGAATCATGTTGCCAATGTTGCAGAAGAATATGTTTATGATGCAACTAACATCCGGTTGCGAGAACTTAGTTTAGGCTATAATATTCCCAAGAGTTTATTGAGCCATACACCTATTACTACAGCAAAATTGAGTGTCGTAGGCCGTAATCTTTGGTTGATCAAAAGCGATGTGCCCGGTTTTGATCCTGAATCGGCTGGTAGTACCGGCAACGGACAGGGAATCGAATACGGTTCTGTTCCGTCATTTAAAAGCGTAGGTTTCAACCTTAGCATCGGCTTCTAATATTTTATAAAAAATTGAAATGATTATGAAAGCGAAAAAATATATCCTTATCGGATTTCTCGGAATGATCTTATTTTCCGGTTGTACAAAGAATTTTGATAATTTGAATATTGATCCCAATAATCCCACACCAGAAACGATAGATCCGGATTTCCTTTTATCTAGCGCTTTGATTAGTGGAACAATGGATATTGATCTTCATCAACGAATTCACAGTCTTACCGTTGATATTTTTGCTCAATATATAGCTAATGAGGGATTTACAACCGATCGTTATATTCCGGTAGAAGGTTGGACAAACAGTTACTGGTCGAAACATTGGGGTTGGGTGAATGCAATGAACGACATTATCATCAATCAGAAGGATAATACGTTGAAAAGTAATACTGTTCAGATTGCCCGCATCTGGAAGGTTTGGTTGTTTCATCGTGCTACTGATTTGTTCGGTGATATGCCCTATTCTGAAGCCGCAAATGGTTCCGGGATATTGCCAAAGTATGATACCCAAAAGGATATCTACTATGATATGGTTAAAGAGTTGAAAGAAGCTTCTGCCGCTCTTGATGCCAATAAAATGAATCCGGGTGTGAATGATCTTATTTTCGGAGGCAATGTTACCAAATGGAAAAAGTTTGCCAATTCACTTCGCCTTCGGTTGGCCATGCGTATGAGTGAAGTTGATCCTGCAAAGGCAAAACTTGAAGCTGAAGATGCTGTTGTTTCCGGATTACTAGGCAGTAATAGTGAGTCTGTTAAAATCTTAAGAACAGAGAGCTATAAATTGTGGGGGCTTTATTACTGTTATCCTACTTATTACTCCTGGGGTGAATTGGCGATGAGCAAATCAATGGAAAATCTGCTTACGGGTCTGGGTGGAATCAATTTTCCTGCCTCAGCTGATGGCGTTGCAAATGTATCTGTTCCAGGCAAGGTTGATCCTCGCGGCCCTGTTTATTTTAATGTCACACGTTTAACGACAGGGGCAACATCTGCTTATGTAGGGTTGTGGAGAGGAATTCTTCCCGGATTACCTCTCGAAGAAGGACAGAAAGCAGTGAATATTAAGACGAACAATTCACGGTTGGGTTTGCGTTATGTTGCTACAATAAGTTCAACCGGAACTGCAACGTTAAACAATAACCAAAACATGACACTGATGCCATATAGTGAAGTTTGTTTTCTGAAAGCTGAAGGTGCAACACGTGGTTGGAATATGGGTGGTGCTGCAAAAGATTTTTATGAAGCAGGTATTCGTGCTTCGATGACTGAAACGGGTATTGCCAATGCCTCTACCGAAACGTATTTGGTTTCGGAGAATCCCAATGTGAATGGCACTACAGTTTCATTTAACCACACTTCAGGAACTCATAATACGCAACTTGAGAAAATCATTACGCAAAAATATATTGCGAATTTTCCTGATAATGGTTGGGAAGCCTTTAACGATTATCGCAGATTGGCAATGCCGGCGCTTATTCCGTTTGCATCACCAGACCCTGCTGCAGTTGTTGAAGTTGGATCTACTACCTGGAAAGGATCTATCCGGAGGCTAATTTACCCAGCTACCGAACAGATTGTAAATGCTGCAAATTATAAGGAAGTTGTTGCCCGCATTGGTAGCGACAAAACTACTACGCGTATTTGGTGGGATGCCAAAAACTAAAACCAATTGATAAGAGGAGGCTGTTTGTATGGCCTCCTCTTTGATTACTTTTGAATAGGTATCTTTAAATATTGATACTTGACTTTATAAGTTGTCAGGATATACCAAAATCCTTATTCCAATTATGAAAATCAAATAGAGGCTGATATCATCAACTTCTATTTTTTAATTATGATCCGGATAATTGAGTTTTTTTTTTAAAATCATAAGATGAAGTATAGCTTTTTAGTTTTTATTTTAGCAATGATTGTATCAGTCTCTTACGGTCAGGTTCAATTTATTGCGCATAGGGGAGAATCGTCGCGTGCTCCCGAAAACACTTTGGCTGCTTTTCAACTTGCGTGGGAACTGAATGCAGACGGAGCAGAATTGGATATTCATCTGTCAAAAGACCATCGAATCATGGTGATTCATGATGGAAACACAAAACGGACGACAGGTCAGGATTTTGAAATAAAAGATTCAAAATCGAAACTGATAAGAAAGCTGGATGCAGGCTCTTTTAAAGACTCCTCTTTCCGAAACGAAAAAATTCCTTTCCTCGAAGAAGTCATAAAGACTATTCCTCCAGGCAAAAAACTGTTTGTCGAAATAAAATGTTCTTCCGAAGTCTTACCCTGGTTGAAAAAATTAATGCAGAAAAGCGATAAAAAAGATCAGGTTGTATTCATCGCATTCGACTGGCAAACAATAGTTGATGCTAAACATCTGTTTCCTCAGAATAACTGCTATTGGCTATGCGGCAGTAAAAAAGAATTGCTGGAGAGAATGGAGAATACAGCAACTGAAGGCGTGGATGGATTGGATTTGTATTCGCCTGTCATTGACGAAGATATTATAAGTAAGGCCCGACTGTTGAAACTTGATGTTTTAGCATGGACCGTTGACGATCCCAAAGAGGCAAAGCGATTAATCGACCTGGGTGTAAAAGGAATAACTACGAATCGTACTTCGTGGATTCAAGCACAACTTAATGAAAAATAATATGAAAAGCCTGGTTGTAAAAATCAATTTATTGCTCCTGGTGCTGTTTCTAACAGGAAGTGTTGTTGCACAGTCGGACAAAGCAGAAAAAGCGGGTTGGTTATTGGGAGCGCAATCGTACACGTTTCATCAGTTCTCTTTTGTTGAGACGCTGGACAGAATGCAAAAACTGGGACTCAGATATGTGGAAGTATATTATGGCCAAAAGCTGGGTGATGGATTAACGGGTACAATGGACTATAAAATGGACGAGGTTACTCTGCAGAAAATATTGAAACTTGCTAAGTCCAAAGGAATCCGGATTGTCGCAAGTGGAGTTGTAATTTGCGAAAACAATGCAGAATGGGACCAGCTTTTTGCATTTGCAAAAGCGATGGGAATTCAAATAATTACAAGTGAACCCGCCCTCGATCAGCTTGATTATGTGGAGAAACTGGCCGATAAATACAATATTGATGTGGCTATACACAACCATCCGAAACCTTCGACATACTGGAATCCTGAAGACTTAATGAAAGCCCTTGAAGGACGCAGTAAACATTTGGGCTCGTGTGCTGATGTGGGCCACTGGAAGCGGATGGGGCTTGATCCGGTTGAAGCTTTGAGAACATGTAAAGGGAGAATCAAAAGTCTTCATTTCAAAGATGTCGATAAAGCCGGGGCAGATTCTCACGATACCATATGGGGAACAGGGGTTTGTAATGTGGATGCGATGTTGAAGGAACTGAAACGTCAAAACTTCAGGGGGCTTTTTTCCATTGAATACGAATACCACGAAGAGAATCCCGATCCGGAGATGAAAGAATCTATCAGGTACTTCGACGATGTTGTCGGGCACCTATTCTGAAAAATACAAAGCCGTTGAACTGATGCCCGGCGGATATTACTTATTAACTTCTAACGATTTCAAACACAACCAATAAAACTATTACATGAGAAACTTATTTATTATCCTTGTTTTTCTTTTCCTGTCGACCTCCATTTTTGCACAGAAAAAGGATTCGAACAATGCGATGTCACAAAAACGGACAACACCCAGGTCGATGGGTTACAAACTGGTTTGGGAAGACCGGTTTAATGGGAATCAACTTGATACAAGCAAATGGAATATCCGGAGTACTGGGCCCCGGCGGATCGGTTATAATTCGCCTACCGCTGTAAAAGTTGAAGATGGTTATCTGAAACTATATGCACTTCAAAAAGGGGACAGTATTTTGGGGAGTGCAGTTGGAACTGCCAGCCATTTTAATACCAAATATGGTTATTTCGAATGCAGGGCTCAGTTGCAGAAATCACCGGGTGTCTGGGCCGCTTTCTGGATTCAGTCATCCAAAATATCCCAGGGTGAAGACCCCGCATTATATGGAGCTGAAATGGATATTTTCGAGTTCTTCGAAGCAATGGGCAACGATACGATCACCCATGCAATTCACTGGAATTATGGGCCAAATATGCATTCAATCGGACCTAAGAAAAGCTACCTGAAAGGGTTAAGTGAAGGATTTCATACCTATGGTTTCGAATGGACCTCCGAAAAATATTCCTTCTTTATCGATGGCTACAAATTCCACGAAGAAACACGGGGAGTTTCGAAAATTGAAGAATATATGATCTTGAGTATGGAGCTACCGGGAGAACTCAAGAATATCGCAAACACCGTTTTCCCGGATGTTTTCATCGTCGATTATGTGAAAGTCTACAAAAAATAGTCAACTGATCACAACAAACTATGAACAAACCAATTCTATTTTTTGCAATCATCCTGATCACTTGCTCATCGCAGATTTCCTTTGCAGCGGATCAGCCGAAAGATTCCAAAAGCAGAATACAAACGATCTCAGATCTTGCCCTTATTTATCATGGAGGTACACAGCGTCCTGCATGGACAGCTCATGAATTAGTACCTTATCTCTACCGCGAAAAATCAGGCAATACCGAATGGCTTTTCGATGGTTTTCTCTTTCTCGAAATATTCGACAACCTTCAGAAATACGATTACGATCCGGGATTTGGATATAGGACAGCCGGAAAAGAACAGTGGAAAGGGCTGCTTGACCGTTATTTTGGAGACCAAAAGGGCCCTGATGCGCTCGAATTTCTTCTTGATAGTTTGTCCCAAAAAGGAAAGATCCCGGTTCGTCGGCGTCAGGTTGTATTGAGCATTCCTTGTCCTGTAAATGGATTTACTGAATGGGGGGAACTGAATGGTAAGAAGTTAAACTTTAATAACCCCGATGATCAGGTACAGGCTGCGTGTTGGTTTATTGATGAAGCATTAAAAAAATGGAATCGAAAGAATTATAAACACATTCAGCTAAACGGCTTTTATTGGGTGCATGAAGATGCATTTCAGTCAGATAAGGCCCTTCCGTTTGTGAAAAAATACCTTGAAGCAAAAAACTACCAATTCCTTTGGATTCCTTATTGGGGTGCGAAAGGAAAAGGTGAATGGAAAAAGCTGGGATTCGATTTTGCCTGGCAACAGCCTAACTATTTTTTCGCAACAGATATCCCCAAACAACAGTTGACGGATGCCTGTGTATTTGCAAAAGAACACCAAATGGGGCTTGAAATGGAATTTGATGAACGGATAGCCCAACCTGAATTCAGGGAGCGGTTCTATGATTACATCAATACGTTCAACGAAAATAATGTATGGAAACAATATCCCGTTGCCTACTACGAAGGTGGCGGAGTCTGGCTTCAAATGTCGAAAAGCAAAGACCCGGAGATGAAGAAAATGCTTGATTTGCTGGGCAATATTATTGTCGAACGGCAAGCACGGGCAGATAAGAAACAAAAATAGAAACTAAAACAATGAAAAGCATCTACACCCTCGTCATTCTTCTTTCTCTTTTTTCTTTAACGGGAAAATCGCAAAAGCACTCACAAGTAATTGTAGGCTATGTTAATACTCCCGAAAGCAGTGTCGATTTTAATACCTTTGATCCTGGTAAGCTTACGCATCTTAATTATACGTTTGCTCATATTGTTGATAATAAAATTACACTTCCCGAGCGTGACCGCAAGTACCTTGCTAAGTTTATTGCATTCAAAGAAAAATCTCCGGATCTGAAAATACTGATAAGCATTGGAGGTTGGACAGGTGATACCAGAGAGTTTTTCATGATGGCTGAAAAGCCTGAATCCAGGGAGATATTTATTAACTCGGTGCTCGAATTTATTGAGCAAACAAAGATCGATGGTGTTGATCTTGACTGGGAATTTCCCGGGTATGATTGGGTTGGTACCGGAGGAGCACTTTCGTTGAATCCGAATCGTCCGCAGGATCAAACCAATTTCACTGCATTGCTTACCGAAATGCGGGTTGCGTTTACAAAGAAAGCATCTGAAATAAATATTAAAAAACAGTATTGGTTGACAATCACCACTTCTCCATTGGCTGAAATTACCCATACCATCGATTTACGAAGTATTGCCAAACAGATTGATTTTGTAAATATTATGGCTTACGATTTTTATATGTCGTGGCTGCCGCTTCCCATCTATTTTACCGGACATCAATCGAACTTGTTCGACACTTCGCGCAATCCCCGTACCATCAGTGCTGATCTCGCAGTAAGGTATCATATCGAAGCAGGTGTTCCTGCTGGTAAGATTGTTCTGGGCATCCCGCTAGGGTTTTATAACTATTGGAGTGGCGTAAATCCAAAAAATAAAGGTTTGTATCAGTTTGCAACGAACACCCCCCGGCTATCTGTAGCCGAAATAAAAGGGATGATTGCCAATGGAACACTCAAAGAATATTGGGACAACAGGGCTAAAGTTCCCTATTATTGGGATGCTAACAGTCATACCTTTGCTTCGGGCGACAATGAAAAATCGATTCGTTTAAAATGCAAATACATAAAAAAACATCAACTTGGTGGTGCCATGTTCTGGTATTATCAAAAAGATCAGGAAAAACTGCTTGATGCACTGGTGTCGGGGATGAAATAGTCAGTTAGACAATGACGATTGAAGGGCGGTTCATGCTGATTTTTAATTTTACATTAAAATCAATACTTTTGCTTTTAAGAATTCAGATTGTTATTTTTGACTTCCAGATGATTAAAGATGTATTTTTAAATCTTTTTAATAGTAAATATGAATCTATCAATACTGTTGGATTACCCTGAAGATATTTCACTTTCTGCACTTAAGCTGATTAAGCTAAAGAAAAGTATTATCAAGCGGTTGACATTAAATGGAGTTGCTACCATTGCCGAACTCTGTAAGGAGACGGACTTTAGTATCCCAACTGTTACCAAAATTATTCTGGAATTAATCGACGAAGGAATTGTTTTTGAGGATGGAAAGGTAGGAACTGCCGGCGGAAGACGACCATCGCAATATGGAATTAATCCGAATGCATGTTATTATCTGGGAGTTGAGGTAAGGCGAAATTCCATGAGTATCGGAATACAGGATTTCAACAACCGTTTCGTTAAACTATCTGAAAATATAGCTTATACACTTGATAATACAAAGGAGTCGCTTTTTTCGCTGTGCTCAATAATTAACAAGTTTGTTGTTGATTCAGGCGTTTTACACGAAAAAATTGTCGGTGCCTGCATCAACCTAAGTGGTCGTATAAATTCCAGGAAAGGATTCAGCTATAGCTATTTTTTCTTCGAAGAGAAACCTTTGAGTGAGATTATTGAATCACAGATACACATAAAGACATTCCTTGAAAATGATACGCGGGCAATGGCATATGGCGAGTATAATTGTGGTGTTGTTCAAAATGAGAAAGATGTGATCTTTGTAAATATGGGTTGGGGTGTTGGTATCGGTATTATTTGCAACGGGAAACTCTATTACGGCAAGTCGGGTTATTCCGGCGAGTTTGGTCACAGTCCGGTATTCGACAATGAAATTATTTGCCATTGTGGAAAAAAAGGGTGTCTTGAGACTGAAATTTCGGGTATTGCTTTGGAACGCAAGTTTAAGGAGGCTCTTGAAAACGGTTCAATATCCAATCTTTCAGGGAAAAAAGCGATTGAAGATATTACAATTGATGATATTCTGAAAGCTATTACCAAAAATGAAGATATGCTTGCCATCGAGATTCTTGAGGGGATTGGAAACGATCTGGGAAGATACCTTTCGTTGCTGATCAATGTTTTTAACCCCGAGATTGTTGTTCTTGGCGGAGCACTTGCTGAAACAGATATGTATTTACGTTTGCCTGTCCGTACGGCTATTCACAAATATTCGCTGAGTCTGGTAAGTCAGGATATGGAATTAAAGATGTCGACACTTGGTTCGAAAG
>Ga0302286_10002666_pt1 | contig 12303 bp, 8 predicted proteins | sample III_Fen_E2_3_FD_198765 | JGI IMG/M metagenome (GOLD analysis project Ga0302286, IMG submission 198765) | Peat permafrost microbial communities from Stordalen Mire near Abisko, Sweden - III_Fen_E2_3 | ecosystem: Environmental > Terrestrial > Soil > Wetlands > Permafrost | place: Sweden: Abisko...
CTGAGGATTTTGTCCCAATCAGAGAGTTTTTCCTCTTTCACTTGCTTTTGATACGACCAATTGCGAGCCACAAAGGCTTTGGCTTTGGTTGCACCCTCTTCCGCTTTTTCACTGCCACTTGAACAGCATGAACGATTGCTAACAGGTTTTAAAACGCCCTCTTCGATCAAATAGTTTCCATTAAACGAACACAGCGCATTTTCACATCCGGGCGGTTGCATACTCTGCATGGAAACCATCTGGTTCGTTTGCTCGCAAATGTGCTCCATCACTTCAGGTAGCGTAATCCTGTCTTCATCATTCGGAGCTTTTGGGATACGCCCAAAATAACTCACGGGTTGAAAATGCACGCCTCTAACAGTAGGAGTATGGCTCATGCCAAAACGGATGATATCACCGATGCTATCCACATTAATTTTAGGTACGATGGTTGGAACCAGTACGACACCGATGCCATATTTGTGGCAATTCTCAATCGCTTGGCATTTCACATCAAATAGCGCTTTGCCGCGTAGTTTTTTATAAATCATATTATCGGTGCCATCAAATTGTAAAAAGACAGAACTGAGTCCCGCCTCTTTTAACGCTTTGACATACGCCTCATCTTTTGCCATGCGTATGCCATTGGTATTGACTTGAATAAACGCAAATCCAAGTTCCACGCCTAGTCGAACAATATCCGCCAAATCATCTCGCATCGTTGGTTCACCGCCTGAGAGTTGGATATTGCATTTGCCTGAAGCGTTTAAAATGCTCTCAAATTGAAATCGTAACTGTGCAAGCGATGCATCTTCGTGAGTGCTTTCCTGCGCATCTGCAAAACAAAAATGACAGTTAAGATTACACCGTGTGGTCACTTCAATGAGTGCGGTACAGGTGTGTTGTCTATGGGAACTGCACAAACCACAATCAAACGGACACCCTTTGTCTACTTCTGTCATAGGACTGGGGATGTACGCCCTCTCTTTGGTGCGAATCCACTCGCGCATCCGCTGACTGCCTCGCCACACCACAGTTTTAAACACGCCATGCTCTTCGCACTCTTTGTGCATATAAGTAGTAGTGTCTTCATCGTACATGTAAGCATCCAGTTTTCGCAAACAGATGGGGCACAAGCTTTCAACGTGCATCAAAGATGGTAATGTCATCGTCTATCCTCTGTTTCCATATTCGTAACCATGGGCGAATACAATCTCATAAACCTTGACGTATGCTTGTTTAATCATATCCGCGCATTTAAGTTTATAGCTCGTATCGCTCCCTCTAAAATCTGTAATCCCAATAAGCTCAGCGCAGGTTGTAGCACCAAACTCCTCACGAAACCACGTGTGAAACTCTTGAACCATCTGTGCAAAATCTTCTTTGGCACTCTCTTCTTCTTTGGCTTTGGCAGCGTACAGTCCTAAAACACCAATGCCACCACTGAGAACGCCACAGGTTTGCTGTGTATCGGCGATGCCACGGCAGAGCCCTTGAGCCGAGCGCACCAAATCATCGTTTTCCTTTCCTTCATCATCAAGTGCTAATTTATACATAATCTGCGCACAGCAAAATCCTGCTGATGAGAGTTTCAATAAACGTAAAGATAATTCATCCATTTTTCGCTTCTCCTTTTTGGGCTATCATCATAAAATAGCCCGGTTTGCACTGTTTAATATTTGCTTCAAAATGACAACACGTTTGAGCAGCTTCGCCTTCAATGGTTTTGCTCCAAAAGCTACTCATAGAGCCGTGCGAGAAGATGATTTTGACCATAAGCTCTTTAAGCAGTTGAGAGCAATCTTCCAAAAGCATGACTTTAAAACCCATCGATTCCAACGTTTCTTGTAAAACAGGCAAATCATGCATCCCTCGCATACACGACGTGATGGCAAAATTGTCCATCTCTTTAAGCGTCTGGGGGTTCTTTGCATACACATCATTGATCACAAACCAACCCTCTTTTTTTAAAACGCGGTGTACCTCGCTTAGGCTTACATGTAAATCATTCATGAGTGAGAGCGTACACTCCGACAAGACACATTCAAAGCTTTCATTCATAAAGGGAAGCGCGTCACCTGATCCTTCAACAAAGGTTCCAAAAGGATTTTTTGCTTTTGCCATATTGAGCAATTTTTGGGAAGGATCAATTCCCACCACGTTAATCGCGTAGTTTTTATGAAGATACGAAACCGTAGCACCCATGCCACAACCAAGATCAAGCACATGATCGTGTTCATTCAAAGCGCAAAAACTCACCGCTTGATCGGTCAGTTTAAAGCCTCCAGGGCGTAAGGTTTCACCGGTGGCTTCTTGCATAGGAGCGCTTTCATATACGTTGGTCACGTTATTTGTCCTCCAAGCTTTTTTCAACTTCGAGGATTTTGCCTAACGCCAAATCTTCGCTGATAAAGACCATATTACAAGTAGGACATTTTAAAAGTTCGACTTCAAAATTTCCCTCAAGGTAACGTACTTTGACCTTTTGTGCCACTAGCGCTTGATGACATTTGTCGCACATCCATGGTATTTTCGTATCGATTTTAGTTTCCATCTCAGCCCTCCACCACTTCCATGCGGTGCGAGTAAACATCTTTCACCGTGATGTCACTGCCCTTCTCTTCGTATTTCACCCAATAGGTCACATTTTGAACCCTCAAGCGTGCAAGAAAATTCGATGTTTCAGGATTAAAAAATCGCTCTTTACATGTAAGCGAATGATCCACCACTTTTTCAATATCACTTAGCAAAATAAATCGCTTTTCCATGAGTGAAACGATCTCATCGCTCATATGCAACGTAAAATCATAGGTCGTGTCCACAGCATGCTCCTCCTCTTCGTTCCATATCTCTTTTAAGAGTTGACGTTTGAGTCGTTTTCGATTGTTTTGTCGCTCGGAAAGTGTTGGCATTTTTTGAGGTATCTCTTGCGTACCATAGATAAGATCTAAGATGTGATATGCTTGTTTATAACCCTTCACAATCGCATCTTTACACATCGCGCAATAGACCAAAATATCTTGCTCACTCTCGTGAATTCTATCCTCTACAAACTCTTCCGCTTGTTCAGGGTTTGCATTTGAAACTAAACCACCATAACCACAACATTTTGCTTTCTCTTTGGAGTATTCAAGCTCCTCGATGCTATAGCCTAAGGTTTTCACAATACTTCGCACACTCTCATGAACGGCGGTATTATGTCTGCTAGCACACGCATCGTGGATGCTTAGTACACGCCTGCCTTTTTTAATATCCGTCGTAGGCAAACCGTATTTATCCAACACTTCCCACAAAGAGATCGTCTTGATCATCGGTAGGTATTTTTCAAACGTTGAAGCACAACTCGAACACGCGAGTATAAACGTAGGCTCACCCATCTCTTCCCAGACGGTGTGAATCTTTTGCACACTCGCAGGCATCAGATCAAGCCTGCCAGCCCAATCCGCAGGAGCGCCACAACATCCTAAGTAAAGCCCCACATCGTTGTCCGCCTCTTTTGCTTTGATGACACCGACCACATGTTTGTAAATCTCACCAATAATGTCCGTATGCGTGGCACTGAGTTGGCATCCTGGGTAAAAGAGATACCCCGTTTTCCCAGAGCCTTTGTACAAACCTCGTGCATAGCCTGAAAAAGCAATGACAGGATAGTAAAAAAGATTTTTGGATTGTTCTTTGCTTGGTTGTGGACGCACCAGTGAAAAAGCGTCGCTTTGGCTAAATTGCATATCTTTAAGAGCAAAATCATGCGCAGAGAGCGGCATTTTGCCTCGTTCGACCATACTTTCGCGTGTTGCATGAATGATGTCAGCCATACCAATGCCGATAGGACAGACCTCTTTACACAAACCACACTCCGTACAGGAGTTGATCATCGTATTGGCACTTCTGTTTCCTAAAACGATACGTTCATTATGGTTGATACTCCTAATGTAACTATCAGGGGTAATGTTAAAACGTTGCATATGCACACACGCCTTGATACACGCATCGCATTGGCATTTTAGGCATCTGTTGGCTTCTTCTTTGGCTTCAACTTCAGAGTAAAACGTGGATATTTTCACCATGGTATCAAGAGGTTTGATGGTGTCAGTTTTATACACTAATTTTGTCTCAAAAATACCTTCGCGCTCCCTAGAAGCGGTCATGGAAGTTTTGTTAATATACCGATCAATGGAGACAGCCACACGTTTTCCTGAACTGACAGAGCCAATCACAGAACGCTTAGTCGCTTGAATTTTTCCACCGATAAATAAAGAGAGCGCATCTGCTTGAAAGGTATCGGGATGGATCGTATAGGCTTTGCTCCAAGACCCAGCCCCTAAGTAAACAGCGTCGTATTTTTCGATGTAACTTTGAAGAGTTTCTTCTGTTACTTCGGTGTTATAAAAAATGCTCATGCCTTTTTTCTCAATCCCCAAAAGCTCTTCTTCTATAACGGAGGTTTCTAAACCTTTGCCTTCATACTCCCAAAGGCTTCCGCCTAAGCGGTTTGATTTTTCATAAATGGTGACTTTATAGCCTTTTTTATCCAACTCAACGGCGGCGACACTGCCGCTTAAACCTCCGCCGATGATGGCAACATTGCCTTTATTTTTGGGTAAGAGAAAAGGTTTTTTAGGTGTAGCGTATCCCAAATCAATGACGGTTTTTTCAAGTTCACTGATGCGGATGCTTCCTCCAACATCTTTTCTTACACAATGTGTTTCACAAGGATGGTCACAAATTTTTCCAATGAGTCTGCTAAAAGGGATTTTAGCTTCCATGATTTTATACGCCCCAGCAAAATTACCTTTGTCTATTTCTGACACAAAGGCGATCACGTCCATATGAACAGGGCACGATGCCACGCAAACAGGAGGCTCTGAATGAATGCATTGATTGCCAATTTCCAATAATTTATCTAAATCCATTCGTTTTCTCCTTAGAGTATCGCATTAAAAACAAAAGCAGAAGTGAGATACGCAGGTATCTCACTTCTTACATGTAAAGCTACTACGCTATAGCTGCTAAGACTTTCTCAGGACGTGCTGGTAAGTGCGTAATTCTCGCACCACACGCATTGTAAATCGCATTAATAATCGCTGCATGCGGAGCGGCAAGAGGCATTTCACCCGCACCTGAAGCGCCGAGTAAGCTATTAGGTCGTTGGTGCTGGGTGTAGATAAGATCTAAAGAGTCTGGAACATCTTTGATTTTAGGGATACCGCAGCCTGTTAAGGTCGTGTGTTTTTTCAAATCATCAAAGTCTTCACTCAGTGCTAAACCAATACCTTGAACCAAACCACCATACATCTGTCCATCCACAACCAATTTATTGATAATCGTCCCAACGTCCGATGCCAACGTCATTTTTTCAACATTGGTTTTACCGGTTTTGGTATCGACCTCAACTTCAGCGATACACACACCGTACATGTAAGCGGCAAACGGATTGCCTTGTCCATCAGTTGGCGGTGTATCGGTACATGGAGCTGTCCATTTACCCATGTATTTAAGCTCTCGTTTTTCAGCCACCATCTCATCGTAACTTCGATACGTTCCATCGTCTTTTTTCATTGCTTCAAGCAAATTGCGACATGCGACAACGGTTGCATTTCCGGTGACTACGTTGGAGCGACTTCCGCCTGCTGGTCCACTGTTCGGTGTTTTGGTCATATCGTTCAAGACCAAATCAATTTGTTCTGGTTTAATATGCAAAGGTTTCAACGCTTCATGCGCAAAGGTTAAGGTCGCAACATCCGCACCTTGTCCATGATCTTCCCATGAATTTCCGACACTCACACCTTTTTTAGTCAGTTCAGCCCACGCTTCAGAAGAGTCTGGACCATCCAAACCACAACCATAAATGTTTGTTGAAACGCCCACACCGTATTTTTTACCAGGAGCAGCACTCGCATTCTTTTTCGCCGCTGTCTTTTTCGCTAATTCATACACAGGGCGACTTTTATCAAAAAGTTCTTCTAAACAATAGACATCGGGTTCACAACTGGTTGGCGTAGTGTCGCCTGGTCTGTAAATATTTTTATAGCGGAATTCAAATGGATCCATTCCCACTTTTTCGGCTAATTCATCCATCAATACTTCAGAAGGGAACATGATCTCAGGAGAGCCATACCCACGAAATGCTGAACCCCAACCATGATTGGTACAGACGGTACGTCCATTACCACGAATATTAGGGATCATATACCCTGCACAGCCAAATTGCATACCACGTTGGGTCAACAAGTCGCCAAATTCGGAGTAAGGACCATGATCAACACTCCAATCAGATTCCAACGCTAAGATTTTGCCCTCTTTATTCGCAGCCAATTTCATCGTTGTCCAGAAAGGTGAACGTTTTCCCGTATAGGTAATTTGTTGTTTCATATTAAATTCAAGGTACACTGGTCTTCCCGTCGCCATCGTTGCAACAGCGAGTAAGCCTTCCATCGTTGGACTAAATTTATAACCAAATGTAGCCCCCGTATTGTTTTGAACAATATAAACATCTTCTGCTTTCATACCCACACCCTCAGCAATCATCAAGGCATGGAAGTGAAGCGCAATACTTTTAGAGTGAATAATCAGTTTGCCATCATCATCCATATACCCAAACCCAACATCTGGCTCAAGGGGTAAGTGGGGTTGACGTTGTGTATAGAAACTATCTTCGACGACATACGCGGCTTTTTCCATAATCGGCGCTGTTTCAGCCCCTTTACTGATGTGATTGGTGAAGTAAACATTTGGAGTGCCTGGGTGAATCTCAATCGCATCATCAGCCATTGCATCTGGAGCGTTCATGTATGCAGGTAACACTTCGAGTTCGACTTTGACTTTGTCAACACCCGCATGGGCTGCTTTTTCATTTTCCGCTAAAACAATTGCAATCGCATCGCCGTATTGGAAGATTTTGGTATCATTTAAGATAGGACGATCGAGTCCATCCCCTTTGTTCGTTGGAAATGCCAAACCATTAATACGGTTCGTACCTTTGACATCTTTATAGGTTAAAACTGCCACAACACCCGGAACTTTTTTAGCCTCTTCCGTGTCTATTGAGAGAATATTCGCATGAGAGACTTCGGCTTGGACTATTTTGGCATGCAAGGTATTCAAAGGCAGTTTCAAACCTAAATCTGCACCAAAATCCCATGTTCCCATAACCTTCGCCAGAGCAGAAGGACGAATGTAAGAGGAACCCACTAAAGAAGCACCTTCTGGGATTTTTTTCCAGAAATCTTTGATCGCCAATTCGCCTCGAATGATTTTTGCAGCATCCATAACCGCATCAACAAGAGGAATATAGCCTGTACAGCGGCAGAGGTTTTTATTTTTTTGGAACCAATCACGCACGTCTTCGCGTGTTGGACTCTCATTTTGCTCTAGTAAAACTTTTGCGGAAACGATAAACCCTGGTGTACAATAACCACATTGTGCTGCACCATGAACCATCCACGCAATTTGAAGGGGATGAAGCTTATCTTTCGTTCCCACACCTTCAATCGTAATAATTTCATCGTTGTCTTCAATCTTTTTCATCTTTGTAATACATGATCTTACGAGTTTACCATTCAAAATAACCGTACATGTACCACACTCGCCACTGTTACAACCAACCTTTGTTCCGGTAAGTCCTAATTGTTTTCGAAGCACATCGGATAACTTATCTTCTACATCTGCAACCAACGTTGTTTTAACGCCGTTGATAACTAACATTTTCTTTAACATAGTTTTCCCCTTATAAATTCGTATTTGCAATATCTAGTAAGGTAGGGAATATGCCCAAATAGCACATTCTAATATATAAGCTTTCTGAAAATCTCATTTAAATCCCTATAATATGTGTATTTTGCATATTACACACGATGAACCATCAAAAAACTCACCAATTTACATTCGCTATGAAGCACGTACATACCAGTGTATTATTCATGTTTTATAGAATTTTCTTTGGCCTCCCATACTCTGCGTGTTTTTTGTTGTCTTAACTCTCACTGAAGATTATATACTAGGAATATAGCATGAGTATAGCATCAGTATAGGTTGAAAATTCGCCTGATTCTAAAGAAAAATTTATGAGTAAATAAGTAATATGTTTACATGTAAAGCTTGATTTTGATGACATAATGGCTCACAGTAACTCTTTGAAAGCTGCCATTAGGTATCGTAATTTCAAGGGCACATTGGTAACGGGAGATATTTTATGAAAACATACAATTTTTGTTATGAAACGGGTTTATTACAAAATATTGTCGATTTTTCATTATTTGAGCATGAAAAAAATGTTTTGATCCAGATTTTTTGCGGGCAAACCAAAGAGATACTCACCTACATTAGTGACACGCTTCTCAGTCACATCCCCCACGCCATTTGTATTGGAACGACCACCGATGGAGAAGTATTCGGTGATGCTATCACGACCCTGCGAACCATCATTTCTATTAGTATTTTTGAAGACACCCGCATTAAAACGGCCTATGCGAACGATGATGATTCCTTTGAATGTGGTATGAAAATAGCCTCTGATTTGATAACGCCCACGACAAAATTACTGATTCTTTTTTCCGATGGTACACGCATGAATGCGGAAGAGTTTTTAAAAGGGATTGAGTCTTTTGATGCGACTGTGCCTATTTGTGGTGGTATGGCAGGAGACAATGGAAGATTTGAGCAAACTTATATTTCATCCCAACACACCCTCTTGAGTAAAGGCGTGGTTGGAATCTCTTTAAATTCGGATATTCTCAAAGTTGCAACCGATTATAAATTTGATTGGAAACCCATTGGATTAGAGCATACCATCAGTAAAGTCCAAGACAATAGAGTGTATCTGATCGATGGCATGAAGGCTGCTTGTTTTTACGATAAATACCTTGGTGGGAATTTCTCACAAACAGAATTTCCCTTAATCCTTGAAAAAAATGGCGTCATCATGGCACGCGCCGTCATTGCAAAACATGAAGATGAAAGTCTCAGTTACAGTGGAAATTTTAGCGAAGGGGATAAAGTCAAAATTGGCTTTGGGGATGCCGAGTCTTTAATGAAAGATCCTATTGACGTTTTAGAAAATTTACACTCCATCAATGTGGAAACCTTTTTTATCTTCTCCTGCATGGCACGACGAAGGTTTATGCCGTTTCTCATTAAGCTGGGCATTGGGTCTTTTTCAAAAACAGCCATGACATCTGGGTTTTTCACCTACTCAGAATTTTTCCATCAACATGGTCACAATAAACTCCTCAATCAAACACTCACCGTTGTTGCCTTAAGTGAATCACTCCAAAGTGTACCTTCTTTTTGCAACATCAATAAAGAGGAAATTAAAAAAAAGACCCCTTATTCTAAAACGATTGAATCACTGACCCATTTAATTGAACAAAGTGCGCGTGATTATGATGAACAGTCCAAACGACTCGAAAAGCAGATGAAGTATTCAAGGGAGCTTTTGGCATCGCATAAACAGTTCTTACGTTATACGGTTCATGAGATGAACTCACCGCTGAGTGTCATTTTGAGTAATATTGATCTGTATGAAATGGAATTGGGGAAAAATCCTTATTTGGAAAATATCGAAGTCGCCACAAAAAGCATCTTTTCCATGTATGATGATTTGAGTTATTTGGTTAAAAAAGATCATATTCGTTATATGAAACAAAAGATAGACCTCGTTGATTATATCCGTAGCCGTCTGGAGTTCTTTGCAAAAGTTGCGGATAAGGCAAAGTCTATGTTTATCTTTGAGTCCAATTACAATGAGATTTTTATTTTATTTAATGAAACAAAATTGCAGCGTATCGTCGACAATAATCTTACCAATGCTATCAAATATACGTTTGAAAATGAAAAGATTATTGTTTCATTGCATCAAGAAAATGGCAGTTGTCATTTTTGTGTCGCATCGCATTCTCGAAAAATTAAAAATCCAGAGAAGATATTTGAAGAATACTACCGCGAAGAGCAAGTCCAAGAGGGTTTTGGATTGGGGCTCAATCTTGTAAGAAGCATCTGTAAGGAAGAAAACGTGAAAGTTATACTGCTCTCCGATCATAATTTAACATCATTCTCGTATGAATTTAAAGTTGAAAACGCATGAAAATTTTACTCTTAGAAGATGACATTCTCCTGAATGAATCGATCACAAAATACCTCTCAACCATTGGTCACGCCATAACTTCAGTCAGAGACGGCAATGTCTGTTTGCAGATTTTAGAGAATGAAAAATTCGATCTGCTCATTTTTGATATCAATGTGCCCAATATTGATGGCTTGAGCATTTTGGAAACCTTGCACAGACACAAAAAAATTATGCCAGTTATTTTTATCTCGACGCTCATTGACATCGAAGATATCTCACGAGCATTTGAGCTTGGGTGTTATGATTATTTGAAAAAACCTTTTCACCTCAAAGAGCTCAATCTCAGAATTGATCGCATTTCAAAAACGGCTAAAAAAGATATGCATCATAAAAGACTCTCCGCTTCTTACAGTTTTAATTGTGACACGATGGCGCTTTATTTTCATGAAGAGCCCCAAGTTTTATCCAAACGTCAACTTCAAATCATCGAGTTTCTGACTCGGAACCGTGGATTTGTCTGTGGCTTTGATATGTTTCGAGAAAACGTCTGGAATGATTTTGATATGGATGTGGATGATGCAACCATACGAACAGAAATCAATCGCTTAAAAAATAATTTGAAAGAAGATTTTATTATCAATGTACGTGGTATGGGCTATATGATCAAAACGCCTTCACCGTAAAACGTACACAAAAACGTTTACATGTAAAGGTCTATTCCTCTGGATTTTTATTAATAAACAGTGTTTGTGTTGGGTAGGCAAATTCGATTCCTTCTTTTCCAAAGGATTCAAAGATCGCTATATTAATCGACTGCTGAATGTCCATGTAGAGAGTATAATCTTCACCATTGACGTAATAGACAAATTCAAAATTCAGACTCGAATCGCCATACGTTGCAAAATGTCCTCTCTCATACGTGGTATTATCGATCATCGTAATAATCTCTTTGACGATGGTGGTTATTTTTTTAAGTTGCTCTGGCGTAATCTGATACGTCACACCCAAAGAAAAAACAACTCTACGTTTTTCCATTCGTTTATAATTATGCACCCGTGAATTGGTCAAATCGGTATTGGAAAAAACCAGTTGTTCTCCACTTAAGGCGCGCATGCGTGTTGTTTTGATGCCGATGTGTTCCACAACGCCTATTTTATCGCCCACCATGATAAAATCACCCGACTCAAAGGGTTTATCAAAAAAGATCACAAAATAACTAAAGAGATCTCCAAGCACGGCTTGAGCAGCCAAAGCAACGGCAATACCACCAATCCCAAGACCTGCAACCACGGCGGATATTTTGACCCCAAGATTGTCCAAAAGAAACATAATCGCAATAATCCAAATCGCAAAACTCACCAGTCCACTAATGCCTTTGAGTTGGTCTTTTTTTTGCATCGAATCATCGGACTTTTGTAAATAGCGTTGCAAACTATAATGCGCAATAGCAATCACAATACGCACAGAAAACATCGTCAATAAAACAATCAGCATCACATCAAGAACATGCTCTATTTTTGAAGGCAATTCAAGAAATTTAAGCGAAAGATAAAAAATAGAAAAGTAAAAAATAGGAATAAAATAGGACTCAATGACACTGATAAGTAACCCACTCACTTGTGTAGGAATCGCATTGATCCATATTTTAAGCTTTGCCAAGATGTAATGTTTAAAGAGAAAAACAGCCAAAGTGCCTAATGAATATAACCCAAAGGCAATACAATAGTCTAAAAGCGTATTGCCAGCAAGACTATAATTCAAAAGTGTATGGAGCGTCATTTGAGCTTACTACTTTTAGGAACAACGGCATGCATAAAGCCCTCGCCCCACGTATGCACATCGTTACTTCGCACAATCGCATTCATTCGTGACATGCGGTACGCTCTGTCATCTTCACCTAAGGTGAGAGCAAGAAAGAGCGTCTCTTCCATGCTTTTAGGATCGTACGGATTCGTAAGCAGTGCGCCATGTAGTTCCACCGCAGCGCCCGCAAATTCGGAGAGAACCAGTACGCCTTTGCCACCAAGATGCCCTTGTGTCGCCACATACTCTTTCGCAACTAAGTTCAGTCCATCACGAAGCGGAGTGATCCACGCCACATCTGCCACGCCATAATACGCGATGACATCTTCATACGCAATGGAGCGGTAAAAGTAGCGTACAGGCGTCCAATCCAGTGTTGAAAAACGCCCATTGATACGTCCTACCATTTTGTCAACATCCACGCGAAGAGACTCATACACTTCCATGCCAGCAGCAGC
>Ga0302286_10002668_pt1 | contig 12295 bp, 10 predicted proteins | sample III_Fen_E2_3_FD_198765 | JGI IMG/M metagenome (GOLD analysis project Ga0302286, IMG submission 198765) | Peat permafrost microbial communities from Stordalen Mire near Abisko, Sweden - III_Fen_E2_3 | ecosystem: Environmental > Terrestrial > Soil > Wetlands > Permafrost | place: Sweden: Abisko...
AACTTATCTTGTACATCTATTTTAGTAATATCATATTTTTTGTCCGCAATAAAATCCCCTGAAATATCTGTACTTGTATAATGGATATTAGGGATTTCTTTCATTGCCCGATACTGACATCTTGATGGAGAAAAATCAAGAACTGTCATTCCATTTTTCAAAATGTTGTTTGTTAATACAGTCCAGAGTCTCCTGTTTCGTGAAAGACTTCCACAATAAGGACAAAGCTTGTCATTATCAATTGGAATAAACGTACGTAAAGTCTTTTGACATATCGGACATTGATAATGACTTCCTTTATAAAATAAATACCAAAACCATCGAAATACCAATTCGTATTTATACAATATCCGTTTAGGGATAATTTGTTTTACAGAATTCTTAATTTTAAGGTACATTGATTTAGAGAACATTATACTGCATTTAATATAATAATGAACGAAGTCGTTGATATAGAAACAGTACAAATACTCTTTGCAATTTTCATTGATCTTTTTTAATTTGTTCTCTGTACGAATCGACTATTTCTTTGGCTGCTTTTAATCCCAATTGCAATTCCGTTTCTATAACAATAATTGCTTCAACGGGTTTATGAGCTTTTAGCAAATCAATTACCTCCATCTCAATTTCCTTACCAAGTTTTTGCATAATGTAATTTTTAATTGTGATTTATGTCGTATAACTAATTATCAACTAAATGCTAAAAAAATCTCTTACACTATATATCGATTTTTATTAATCGACAAATTCTATATATCAAATATACAAATCTTTCCTCTTCAAAAGCTGAATATGATTCTGACAATAATAGTAGCAAATACAACATCTTAGATTCACCAAGACTTAAGCCTTTTTAATATTTTACAAATAGTTAGACTTAATTAACTGGAACGATTTGGTCATCAATGATCGCTTTACCTTTCATTTTATCTTTCAACTGTAACTTCCAAAACCAATATATTCCACCTAATGGAATTCCAATAGCCCAATATGAATGAGCATATCCCATATAGCTAAAACTAATACCTAGCAATAATTGGATTTTCAAAAGACTTATTGAAAAACCTCCAATTGCGTTATACAGTATTGCTGGAGCATTTAAGGATAAAATGGCAAGATACTTTAACCATTTCTTTTTAAAGTCCGAATTTCGAATCAGAATAATGATGTAAATATTAAAGGTTGGAATTAACAACATCAAAAATCCAATAATCCAAAACGTAACCATATTTGGAATTGGGTCTTTTACATCAAGAATTTCAATATTTAAAATCTTTTGTGAAACGTCGTCAAACAAAACCTTGAAAACGCCAAATTCTTTGCCATTTGTAAATTGAATATATGCTTCAGTTGTATTTGGTGGTATATCTAAAATTTTAACGGTTGAAATTCGTTTTTCCGATTTCATAAGAATAAAAGTCAATTCGGTTCCAAAATTCTGAACAATAACACCACGAAGTCCTGTTAATCTCTTTTTAAGAATTTCGATATTTGTATTCTTGAATAAGGTATGTTTCAGTGCAAAACAATTAACACTTTTCGTATAATCTTCCTTAATCATTGTTTCTACCAATTCGCATGTTTTGTCTTTATAGGTGAATGAATTCCTTATAAAATCACAACTCGTTACAATTGATAGAATGATGATTAATAGAAATATTTGACGTCCTCTTTTCATAAAAGTAAAATAATATGTTTCGCAAATCGACAATAGAGTCCTACATAAATCCATCCCAATCTTTCCAAACAGCTTCAAATCCGTGAGCCTTGATGACTTTCTCAATCTCGGCAGCCGAACGATCGTCGTTTACCGCAAACTGCTCTAATTCTCTGTTTTCAACAGCATAACCACCTGGTTCGGTTTTCGAGCCAGCACTCATTGTTGTAACTCCAAGTTTTAGGATATTGTCGCGATATAAGGCACTTTCACGAGTTGAAATTGATATTTCCACCTCATTATTAAAAATACGATATGCACATATAAGTTGTAGAAGTTGCGCATCGGTCATTGGATTATGTGGTTCAAACGAACCTTGGTGTGGACGTAATCGGGGAAATGCAATTGAATATTTTGTTCGCCAATAGGTCTTTTCAAGATAGTTGAGATGCAAAGCACAGAAAAATGTATCGGTACGCCAATCTTCCAAACCAGCTAAAATTCCAAGTCCAATTTTATGAACCTTAGCTTGTCCAAGACGATCGGGAGTTTCAAGTCTCCATTGGAAATCTTGCTTGCGTCCTGCATGATGATAGTTCAAATAATTATCGCGGTTATAGGTTTCCTGATAAATGTACACCGCATGTAAACCCATTTCAGTTAGCTCAGCATATTCATGAGCTTCCAAAGGCTGTATTTCCAAAGATATTTGAGCGAAATGAGGTCGCAAAGCTTTAAACACTTCACGGAAATAGTTCATTCCCGATCGATGGGGAGCTTCACCCGTAACCAATAAAATATGTTCGTAACCCATAGCTTTGATAACCTCAACTTCGGCCATTATTTCATCGAGCGTTAGTATTTTACGCTTAATGCTGTTTCCCGCATTGAAACCACAGTAAACACAACGGTTTTCGCAGATATTCGACAAATAAAGCGGAATGTAAAGCTGAATAGTTTTACCAAATCGTTTGCGAGTTAGATCGGCACTACGTTGAGCCATTTGCTCAATGTAAGGCAAAGCAGCTGGCGAAATAAGAGCTTTAAAATCTTCTAAGTCGGGTTTTGCCGATGCAAGTGCATATTCTACATCTTTGGCTGTTTTTGCAAGTATCGACTCATGAACTTCTTTCCACGAGTATTGATTGAGAACTGATTCGAACGACATGATTTTTACATTAACAGAAAATCAAAAATCTTGAATCTTTCAATTCTCAATTTTCAATTCTCAATTTTTATTACAAAGTTGATAAAAACCCCGTCAATGGGCTAGTAGCATGAGCCTGCGAACTTCGGGGAGCAAGTTTTGCTTCAAAAGCCAAACGACCCGCTTCAACAGCTAAACGAAATGCTCGTGCCATTTGCACAGGATTTGGCGATGCAGCAATTGCCGTATTAACCAAAACTGCCGAAGCACCCATTTCCATTGCTTGTGCAGCATGCGATGGTGTTCCAATTCCAGCATCAACAACAACTGGCAATTTGCTTTGTTCTATTATAATTTCAAGGAAACGACGAGTTTCCAATCCTTGATTGCTACCTATTGGCGAGCCTAATGGCATTACCGCAGCAGCTCCAGCATCTTCAAGCTTTTTACAAAGTATCGGATCGGCTTGAATGTATGGTAGAACAATGAATCCACGTTTTGCTAATTCATAGGTTGCAGCCAATGTTTCTTCGCTATCGGGTAAAAGATATTTAGGATCGGGATGAATTTCTAATTTCAACCAGTTTGTTCCCAAAGCTTCGCGAGCAAGTTCTGCTGCAAACACAGCTTCTTTAGCATTGCGAACACCCGATGTGTTTGGCAAAAGATTGAATTGTGGATGACGTAAATGTGCAATGATATCATCATTATCGTCATTAAGATCAACACGTTTCAAGGCAACGGTTACCAACTGCGATCCCGATTCAAGCAAGGCTTCTTCCATTTCTTGGTTCGAGCCAAACTTTCCGGTTCCGGTAAACAATCGCGATGTAAATGTTTTATCTGCTATTTTGAGTGATTGCATGATTTTTTATTTTAAATGCTTTAAAAATGCTTATATCAGTTACAACTGATAAAGTAATTATTCTATTTTAAAAATGCTTCGACAAGCTCAGCATGACGAAAGTCTCACCATTTGTCACCCTGAGCTTGTCGAAGGGTTTTTTCATGTTTTTTAGTTTCAGCCTTACTATGTTCGATTAAAGCACAGCCTTTGTTTGGTTTAGGTTATACCTAAACCATTTTTATTTTTACAGGCTCAGCCTGTTTTCATATTAACGACTGAAGCACAGCCTCAGCCGAACCATCGAACTGCTTTACCTCAAGGCTTTCCTTCTTTATCTTACTTCCAATAAAGACCTCACAAAAGTACTAAAAAATCAAGCAAGTGCTTTTTTCAAGCCTGCTATTAACGATTTTTTATCAACAGCATTTGCTATATAACCCGAAAAGGCAAAGCCATAAATACCCGTTTTCAAAATATCGGAAATGTCATCGCCTGTAATTCCGCCAATAGCAACAATTGGCGTAGAAATCCCATTCTTTTTACATTCTGCAATAATAGTTTTATATCCGTCAAGGCCTAATATCGGACTTAGATTTTTCTTCGTTGTGGTAAATCGAAATGGTCCTAAACCAATATAATCGACTCCTTGAGCAACGAGGTTTTGAATATCATCAAAGGTATTAGCCGTACCACCAATAATTTTGTCATTACCCAAAATTGTTCGTGCTTCCAAAGGCGACATATCATTTTTACCAAGATGTACTCCATCGGCACCCGATTCTAAAGCTATATGTGGATTATCGTTGATGATGCAAACAACATGTTGTTTCTTGCAAATATCAACAGTACGTTTAGCTACTGCAAGCCATTGCGTTTTATCAAGATCTTTTACTCGAACCTGAGCCCAATCAACACCAGCATCAATAACGTTTTGCAGTTCGTCAAAATAGGTTTCGTTTTGGTATTGAGGGGAGATAAATTGTATTTTCGATATTTTCATTTCTACTAATGTTTATAGCCTGAAAGGCTTATTTAATTCAGCCCAATGGAACGCATTGGGGTATTTAAAATCAATCCCCCAACCCTCTTCGCCAAGGGGGCTTTGCTTCACTGGCTGTTTGAGCCCTCTTGGAGAAGAGGGTTGGGAGATTGACTATTATTTATAGAGTATCATTACTAATTAATAAAATGATACGCCAACAACCCATCATTACTAGCAATTGCCTTAGTCACATAATCTTTCCCTTTGCGACAAGCTTCTATAATCGACATTCCTTTTGCCAAATTACACGCTATTGCAGTCGAAAGTATACAACCTGTACCATGCTTTTGATAACCTGCTAGCTTATTGCCTTCGAATACATATTTCTCCGACGCAGTAATCAACACATCATTACACTGATCGCCTTCGGAATGTCCTCCTTTTACAAGAACGCTCGATAGAAATTTGTTTGCTATCATTCGTCGAATTGCAACTTCGTCGGTAGTTTTAAATATTTGCTGAGCTTCGGGACGATTGGGAGTAATTAAGGTAATTTCCTTTAAAACCGTAAACCAGTCTTCCGATTTTTCGGCATTATGAAACTCAAAACCCGATGATGCTGCTAGAATTGGATCCCAGATGATTGGTGCATCGGGAATTGTTTCTTGCACATACGAAACCACCGTTTGTAATGCTTTAACATCGCTGATTAAGCCAATTTTTATTGCCGAAAAATTAATTCGTTTTCTCAAAACCTGAATTTGACGGATGATATGTTCGGTCGTAATCCAATCGACATCTTCAAAGTCGGTATCGTTTTGATAGGTAAGTGAAGTCATTACGGCACAAGCATAAACGCCATTGGCTTCGGCAGTTTTTACATCGGAAAGCACACCTGCTCCACCACTTGGATCAAAACCTGCAATTGATAATATATTTGGAATTGTAGCCATTGTAATAATTAAAAGGCAAAGGTCGCGAAAAATTTAAAAAACCAATACAAACATCACTCTAATTCCAAAAGGAGAAATATTTGGATGATCGAGATAATTTAAACGCCACAGAGCATCTACACGCATTACTTTAAAAATATTTTCTATTCCTACTCCACCTTCCATATATGGTCCACGCGACAAATCGCCTAATGTTGTTGGCATTACCGAATAGTTCTTATTGGCATTCGACAATGATCCCATCACACCACGAGCCTGAACCACTTCGCGAAGTTTCATTCGACGGAACAATGGTATTTTATTGAAAAAGAATCCATCGAAATGATGTGTTAATGCGAGTGCTACATATTTATCGCTCACAAACTCGTAATAGTTCATTAGGTTAAAGGTCGATTCATCAAAAGCATAGGTTTCGTTCCCACTATGAAGCTCGAGCAATGGATAAGGCAAAGTTCCAAATATCTTGCCCGCACTTAGCGAATAATTGAAACGACCAAACGGACCAATTGGCACAAAATGATTTATCGAAGCATTACATTTTAGATATTCGTAATTGCCCAGCATTTTTTGCATCACACCAAGCGATACATTTAGGTTGATTACCGGATATCGTGTTCCAACGCTTACTCTGTCGAAATCGCCATAAATAAACCGTTCATTCCATGCAAAATGAGTATTTAATCGAAGCTCAAGCGTTTTGATATCGGGGATTGAATATTTTGCATTCGTTCCTTTGTACAATTCAAAAGGTATTATTTTCGATGGTAAAATGGTTCGTTGTTTAACGGCTACGGTATTCGAAAAGCCAGTAAACCACTCTTTCATATAGGTGCAACTGTACTCGGTTATCCAAGTTAATTTATCATCGGGATTGCGACGAAGAAAAGAGTTTAAAAAGCCATGATCGCCAAAAGCATTTTCCGATTGACCAAGTTGAACCAAATCGTGTTTATAGCCAAGATGAATATTATGTCGAGGCATTTTCTTAAAGACATAGGTAACTCCAGCTCCATATTTCCACGCTATGTCGGTCGATCCGAATGCCAAATAGGAGTCGAACATAAACTTTTCGCTTACCGATTTCTTTGTTCTTGCACCAATTTTAAATCGGTATCCTTCAATTTTATTAAATGTAAATGTTGAATAATAAGGACCAAATTTCACATATTTCATCTCCTTATATCCGGTGTAAAACATCTTGACTAATGTTAGATATGAGTGAAACAATGGAATCTTTTGAATGGTGTCCATCAACTTATAGGTTGCTGCTTCTTTTTCAGTCAGATTATTTCCACGAGCAGCTTTCCAGTATGCATTGGTTTTATCTTCGGCACTATCAAGAACTTGAATTCGTTCCATGCCAAGATTTCGGTAAAATTCATCGTTACGTGGTTTATTCACCACATAATTATTGTAAGTCGTTGTTTTTTTACCAAACAGACCACGAGCTTTTTTATTTATTTGAAAATCGATAAACAATTCCTCTTTCTTCAACACCCACACCGAATCGTTTTGAAGTTCGAACTCGTTGCTTTGCACCAAATCGTTTATGAAATTGATGTTTGCTTTTTCGTTTATTCGCATTTGATATTTTACGATACCAAAGCTTGAATCTTGCACCCAAAAATCACCGGTAAAAGTTGGTTCTTGGCGACTTCGTGGACGAAACGTTACATGATAGCAGGTTCTGTTTTGAAATTTTGCTGTGTCAATTATTAAATATTTGTAATACAACAAACCCATGTTCGACACCGGACTAATGAACTGTTTGCGAAATATATCGATATAATTATCGTAAATGTTTGTTTTCAAATACATATCGCCAGCAAATTGGGTGATACTTTCGTTCTTCAAACCCGTCATTTTCGAAGCTTTTATTTGCTCCCGTTCAAGCTTTGGATTTTTTCGCATGTAGAAATCCGATACCGTTTCCGAAAGAAAAGCTGGTAGATACGATTTGCCATTAATCGCCGAAGTATCGATATAGTCGAAAATAACTTTAAACGGTTTTAACACCGCCTTTTCGCGAAAGGTAGAATCGATATTGCTAATGTCGAATTCCATTTTGTTGTACACCTCGCACTCGTACGACTCAAGCTTATCGATATTATTGAATTTCTTGTTTTTGATGATTTTGCGAAACAGAATATTTGCTGGATTTTCGCCAGGTACAACCACAACCTCGTCGAGCAAAGTGTTTGTTGGCGTAAGCTTAATATTTATTTCTTGGAAAATGCCTTTTTTAACCTTTACTTTTTGTGGGTAATAACCTAAAATGGTAAAAAGCAAAGTATCGCCAGCATTGCGTGTTTCGATAAAGTAATTGCCATTTTCGTCCGAAAGGGTTCCTACATTTGTGGCCTTAAAAACCACATTTGCAAACATTATAGCTTCTCCTGTTAAGGCATCGGTAATTTTGCCCTTTATCTTTGTCATCTGCGAAAACGAAGCAAACGATAGAAAGCAAAACACAAGTATTAGCCAAGATGTATGAGACGTATTTTTAATCATGTATAAGGTTGAAAACAATTGTTTTGCAATATACCTAAATAACATGAAATCGATTTCATTGGAATAATAAAAATGTTGAATCCCCGTAGAGACGCGATTCATCGCGTCTCATTAATCCCGTCACATTAATTGCAATTGCCTGTAGAGACGCAAAATTTTGCGTCTCATTGATATCATATACAATGCAGAGAGACGCAAAATTTTGCGTCTCTACGATATATACCCATAATGCAGAGAGACGCGATGAATCGCGTCTCTACAATAAATCAATCAACAAACACAGGAAATACCGGATGTATCGAAGGTTTTTCGTCATCATAATAAACATGATCGAGATACAATCCCGATGGTGGTGCAGTAAGCTGTGCAGGACGTTCCGATTCTTGCGTCATAAACTGATTGACATCGGCATTAGTCATTTTTTTACGACCAACCTCAACCAAAACGCCAATCATTCGTCGCACCTGATTCCATAAGAAATGAGAACCAATGATATGAATCATAATCGTGCTACCTTGTTGATGAATGCCAATATGTTGAATCTCAACTTTTGTCGATTCATCGGGTTTTGCGGTACGACCAAACGAACGGAAATCTCTTAATCCAATAAATATTTTTGATGCTTTACGCATTGCTTCAATATCGAGCGGATCTTTTATCCACCATACATTACGTTTAAATAATGCAGAACGACGTTGCGAAATAACATACACATAACTGCGAGCAGTTGCATGATGTCGTGCATGGAAACGAGGATTTGCAGGTTCAACATTTAAAATATTGATAGTTGCTGGTAACACATCATTTATTTTATGCTGAATTTGAACTGGTTTCATCGTTGTTTCAACATCGAGATGAGCAACTTGTCCTGTTGCATGAACCCCAGCATCGGTTCTCCCTGCACCATACAGTTCCATTTTCTGAGAACCAAACACTCTTTCACAAGCTTCAAGCAATTTGCCTTGAACCGTTGTTTCTCCTTTGTTCATTTGCCAGCCTTTATAGGCAGTACCTTCGAATTCGATAGTTAGTTTGAACCGTGCCATTTCTTTTTTTTGCAAATGTCGTTAAAATATAGCAACTTTGAATATACAATATTGGAAACACATGTTGTTATAATATAAACTATCTTTGATTTACAATTAACTCGAACCAAAATGATAAAAAAAGGTCTATTATTTCTCGCTTTAGCAATACTCATTAGTAGCTGTTCTATTCAAAAAAGCACAATGACAACAAACGCTTCGTTACAAACAGGAAATTTTAAAATAGCAGGAATAGCTCAAGGTTCGGCAGGTACATTTTACTTCTTTATGCTTGGAGGTTTATCGAAAGAAGGCCTTTTGTTTAAAGCCAAACAAAACCTTTACGACAATGCAAAACTAAAAGACAATCAAGCATTAGCTAATATTACAATCGACAATATTTGGACTTACGCATTTCCTCTTTTCATTCGCCACGATGTATATCTATCGGGCGATATCATTCAATTTAAAGATTCGGGAGTTGGCGGTAAAGTTGATATGATCCAGAAATAATAAACGTAAATAAAAAACCTCGATGCATTGAAAATATCGAGGTTTTTTTATGATATTTTGATGTATTTAGATTAGACTATAAACCTATGTAATTGGAGTCCTTGCTGCGTTGAAACCCCCGAGGTTTTCAAAACCTCGGGGGTTTGTCCGATGTGTTTTTAGATTTGGTATAAGATACTTGTGATAACCATTTCTAAAGATTATTTTACAATCAACTGTTTTGTCTGTACACCATTATTCGTTTTAATTTTTACCATATACATTCCACTAGGAATACCTTCGAGTGAAATGATTTCTGATTTTAAAATTTGTTGGTCTTTCAATAAAATTCCAGTTGTTGAATATATTTGAATTATTGCTTCATTTTCTATTCTTACAGCTATTCCTTTGCTTGCTGGATTTGGATACATAATTATTGCATTATTTTCCAACTCAAAGGCACTTGTGATTGTTGCATCTTGAGTTACAGAAATTATTTGCTGGGTTAAAGCCTTTTTGGGAATTATTGCTGTCGATTCAATGGTAATTGTTCCTGTACGAACTATTCCAGTTGTATTTGAATCGGCTGTTACAACCAAAGTGTCATTGCCTGTGCCTGTTGCTGGGGTGAAATGTAACCAGTTTACATCTGCACTCGCCGACCAAGGTGAATTAGATGTAATTATAATTTGCTTTGATAAAACCGTATCGGTAAATAAAATATTTGTTGTTGATACTTGAACGGAAACTGGCGAAGCTTCTTGATTTATCGTAATAGTATCGTTTACACTATTTGTAGTAATAATAATTTGAGCTGTATGTACACTAATTGAATCACTTGAATCGGCAGTAAAAACTAAGTAGTTATTCGCATTCCCCGTTGTTTTGTTTATATGTAACCATGAAGTATTAGTAGATATCGTACATACACTATTGGGAGATACTAAAATTGAATCCTTTTTTCCTATAGCTGCTATAGTAAATACGGTTTTGCGACCACACTGAGTAAATAATATTGTATCGGAATTAAAATTAGATGTTAGTACAATCATTCCTATTCTGCTTAATGTATCGTTATTAGCTTTTACTTTTATTGTTACACTATCGTTGCTATTACTACTAACCTGCGACATTTGTAGCCAAGGAACATTTACAAAAGCTGTCCATGGTGTATGACTTGGTTGTATTTTAATTGAAGTACTCTGACTTGAAACGGTATATGTTGATTTTGAATTAGGTTTAAGCACTGATGCAGGCATTTCCTTAATATTAAAATCAGCCCAAAGATCAGTACTTTTATATGCTTGAACCTTACCAGCAGGAACAAATAATGTGCAATTTTGTATATTTACATTATAAAAAACTGTTGAATTTGTACTTATCATTGTAGAAGGAATAGGTGGAATTGGATTATAGCAATAAATTGTTTTTAAATCGGTTTCACTAAATGCACCAGGACCTAGTTCGTTAACAGAAACAGGAATTGAAACAGATTGTAAGTTATCACACCAAGCAAAAGCACCTTCTCCAATTAAAGAATATGGTTTAGGTATATAAACAGAGCTTAATTTTGAACAACCAGAAAAATTACCATTCCTCAGATAATCTTCAGATGAATTAATTGATAGAGATGTTACTCCACTGCAATTCATAAAAGCACCAAAAAAAAGATACGTAACCGAAGGAGGAATCATGACTGATGTAAGCCCAGTACAGTAACTAAAGGCTTCTTCATCGATTGACTTAACCGATGGAGGAATAAATACATTTGTTAATTTATCACAATATTTAAAAGCAAATACCCCAATAGAATCTACTGATGTAGGAATATCATACTCCTCTTGTTTTGAAACGGGACATCGTATTAACTTTGTTTTATTTTTATTAAATAAAACACCATCAACACTTGAAAACGATGTATTTTGGGGATCAACAAAAATATTCCCATTAAATTTACCAAATGCATCATATCCGATTGTTGTAACTATAGGAGAAATAGTTATCGACTTTATTGATTTGCATGAGTAAAATGCTTCCGAACCTATAACGGTTACAGATAAAGGTAAATGTACTGTTGTTAAAATTGAATCATTATAAAAAGCACTGGCTGGTATTTTATTGTCAGTTACTGATGCATTTGTTAAGGTTAAATCATTAAGCTTAACCATCGACTTCATAGTACTAAAGTCGCTACTATTTATAGTTCCAGTTACCGTAAGGTTTGAAATTGTTGCCTTTTGGTCTACAGTTAGCAAAGTACTTAATGTCCCTGGGGTAATTACGTTTACTGTATCAAAAACTTGTGCTTTCAGTGATAAAGCTATGCTAATAGTTGAAATGATTAATAAGAGTTTTTTCATATCGGTGTTCTTTATGGTTTGTTGTGGGGGTAAAGGTAAAAAGAAAATGGTAGTTTGGGAAAAGGAAATTAATAAAAAAATAATATCCCCAAACCCCTTGAAAAGGGGCTTTAACAGATTTTCTATGATTGGAATTGCGATAACTTGTTTAAGTATTGTAATAATAATGTATTGCGAAAGCTTATAAATCAATTTGTGTTTACACATAAAATATTAAACTCCCTAATAAATGCAACTCCCTATAACATCATCGCAGTTAAAGCCCCTTTTCAAGGGGTTTGGGGTTCATTTAAAACATCTATTAGGTTTCGAAAACCAATC
>Ga0302286_10002672_pt1 | contig 12282 bp, 10 predicted proteins | sample III_Fen_E2_3_FD_198765 | JGI IMG/M metagenome (GOLD analysis project Ga0302286, IMG submission 198765) | Peat permafrost microbial communities from Stordalen Mire near Abisko, Sweden - III_Fen_E2_3 | ecosystem: Environmental > Terrestrial > Soil > Wetlands > Permafrost | place: Sweden: Abisko...
GCCGACACATAAATACCCTAAAGAAAGAGATAGAGACACTTACATCATATAAAGACCAACTTGCTGCCTTGCAGAGTTCATTATCGTGGGGCGTCACGAAACCATTGAGAGCTATTAGGCGCGTGGCAACGAGACTCGCCGGGGGAGTGAAGTAAATATGGCCAACAACGCACATAAAAAAGTCTCCATTGTTGTACCGGTCTACGGTGATTGGCTATCGCTGCACGAAAACATTGAATCACTAAGAAGACACTACTCTAATAAAGATTGGGTTGAGGTTTACTACGTGAACGACTGCGGACCAGAGGCAGATATTCTAGAAAGCAAGATAAAGAAGTCTATAGATGGCCTGAGCAATTTTTATTATTATCGCAACAAAGAAAACCTAGGTTTTATAAAAAACGTTAATAATGCCGTATTTAATATAGTTGAAGATAAAAAGTCCGACATATTACTGCTCAATAGTGATACTCGAGTAGAACCTGATGCCATAGAGAATATGTTGCAACTTATGAACTCGCACAAAGACCTTGGAGCGATCAACCCGAGAACTAATGATGCAATAATGTTTGGCGGCGTCAGTATATCTGTGCCACTGGATGCTAGTTTTGCGTTAAAACCTGACAAGTCCTACGAATTGTTCAAGAAAAACACACGAAACACGCCAGAGTATAATATCTTGCCAGTTTTCAGCGGATTTTGCGTACTTATTCGTCGCGAAATTATCAACAAAATTGGCCTGCTGGACGAGATATACGACAAGGGATATTTTGATGACAACGATATGTCTATGCGCATTCGAGAATTGGGGTACAAATGTGCTGTGTCAAACCGTGCATTTGTAACACACTTTAAATCCAAAAGCTTCTCTGATCATTATAGGGTGCATCGTAGTGAGGTTAACCAGAAGATATTTATAAAGAGATACCCTGACTATTTTGATTATATAAATCAATATCCAGAGACACTGGTAGTCACAAGAAATAAAAAAATATCACCTGCGGTAAAAATGCTAGAGCTAACCGCAAAAGTACTGCGTTACGGTGATGAATACGGTTACAAGAATGCCCTTAAGAAAGGCGTGAAGTCAGTTGTTAAGAAAAGGCTTCCGAGCAAATTAGACAAGCGGCCAGCCATGGTACATGTCTGGTTTCACGAAATCACCAACACTGGGGCGCCACTAGTTTTGTTGGATGTTCTACGTGAATGGAAGAAAGGTAAATTCCCCAAAAATGTTGCCTATTTTTACCCTCCGCATGTGACGGTCGATAGCGAAGCGATGCTCAATTTTATAAACGAAGGCATACATCCCAACGTTGCAAGTATTATTGATTTAGACTTTAGGGTTGGCGATGTGGTGATTTTAAACTCAGCACTGCCTGAATGGCTATATAACAGCGTGTTTACGAGCCTTAATAACGGTATTTTGAAGCATGCTTATTTGTACCTGCATGAAAACAACGAGCTTTACCTATCAAAACACACGGACGAGCTACTTAAAAAGAATCTTGAACTCCTAAAAAACGGCAAAATTACTATGTATGTACCAAGTGAGGCCACGGCTAATGGGTGGAAAAACAGTCTTGGTGTAAACAAAAATGTGTTTGTAATGTCAGGCAGGGTCAAACTAGATCCACGTATGTTTAAAGAAAAACACGCCGAAGACTTTAACGAAATAAATTTTGTGTCTTCTGGCAGTAGTGTGCCACGTAAGGGTTATCTGAGTACGGTGTATGCCTTTATAGCCTTTTATAACAGTTTTTACTGCAACAACCCGTCAGCATACCGAAACTTTTCACTAAACATATGGGGAGTGTCCAGTGACGATTATTTTTATAACGATTTTCTTGAAAATGCAGCAAAAGGCCTGAGCGATCACATAAAACTACTGCCCAAACAGCAATCTATGGATGCTGTTTATGATTTTTATGCAAAAAATAATTTTAATATAACCTATTCGATTGACGAAACTTATTCCATGGTTACTATGGAAAATATGTCGTTTGGATATCCGATTATACGTTCTGAAGTCCCCGGGCTAAAAGAGCAGCTAATAATTGGTAAAAATGGCTGGCTTACACCAACAACTGATTGGTGGAGTTTGGTTACGGCGATAGAAGAAATTTTAAATAAAGATAAAACATCCAATGAGAAGCTAAAAACAATGTCGGATATGTCTATGAGAATTGCCAAAGAAAGCATCAATAGAAAATACCGCCTGTTAGAGGATATACAAAAGGATCTAGCATGAGGCGTATACTTCTGTTTGTAAACTACAACCAAGGAGATACTTTAGAAAATCGTACAGCATATTCTTTGAAATATCTTAAAAAACTTTATGACGAAATAGTGGTTATTTCTAATAGCAAGCTCTCTAAGGTCGACGAAGCCAAAATTAAAGGGCTTTCGGGCGAGATTATTTACAGAAAAAATAGCGGTTACGATTTTGCTGCCTGGCGCGATGGCATCAAACAAATTGGCTGGGATAAGCTGACGACATACGATGAGCTGACCCTCATGAACGATACGTGCTATTTTCCAATCTTTCCGATTGAAAAGTATATCGACAAATTTGGAGATGACGAAGCGATTGATTTTTGGGGTGCTTATATGCACGCAGCAGCTCCACATGGTATGCCTGGAACGGCAACGGTAGACTACCCGGGTGATCCCATACCCGAGCATCTGCAAAGCTATTTTATTACTTTCAAAAATGATGTTCTAATATCTGGAGTCTTCCAGGATTTTTGGAATAATATAGAAGAGTATTCTAACGTTGATACGGTCATCCGGGAATACGAGACGCAATTAACAAGTAAACTAAAGACGACGGGATTTAAGTACGACGCAATATATAAGGCGCATAATAATTACCTGTATCTACATCCTGAAAAAATGTTAAAGCAACATTTCCCGTTCTTGAAGATTAAAGCAGTTCATTACTACAATATTAAACATATCAAGAGAATAATAAGAAAGCTTGGAAGTGAGTATTCCGCGCAGATCATTACGCCCATCGCAGAAGACAAACACCTTAAGCTCATAATAAGGTCGTTTCTACCAGGAAGTGTTTGGGACGCGATTCGATGGCTTAGAAAAAATGCAAGATATATATGGGCGGTGGCGGTTACGTTATGCGTAGCGTATTTGATAGTGAGAGGGTAACTATGACACTGTTTAAAACAAATAGATATCTATTAGCTAGTCTAGCTGTTGCTGTCGTACTGTCGCTGTTTGTTGGGTCGTGGCCACTATTGTTATTTGGCCTGTGTGTTATTACCATGGCCTTGCCGCTGCCAAAAAAGATATCTAGTATGGTGGCGTTTAGAGTCTTTCTATCAATTATGCTGATTTTGTCTCTCGTACAACTAGAGGCAGTGATTTTTTATGTCGCACATATTCATGCGGATGTGTTTGTATATAACATATTAAACGCCACAATAGCAAGCGTTATATTTATTAGATATGGCAAGCAAAAGTTCAGCTTCTCTCGAGATGATGTTGTTGTTTTAATAATCCCACTGATTGTAGTAGCCGCCCTTGTCGCAAGTATGTTGAATGTGGCGAGTAAAGAAGGTATAGACGTCGCAATAGTGCAAAAAATTACATCATCAAGCGATGAGTCGGCACACCTAAATTTATTTGCAACCGAGATAAACAACGGTTCAAACATTCCCAACATTTCATATCCCGCTGGATGGCATACGGCTACGTCTGTCGTAGTGTCTAGCGTCGTGAACTTAAAAGACGATAACTTTCAAGACACAGTGCGGGCTTATTGGGCGATGAAGTTGTTTACTGTATTTCTAGCGGTCATGGCGACCATAGCGCTATTCATAGTAACATCAAGAGCTATACTTAAGAATAATAAACCTTACTATCTACTGTTTTCACTGATAACAATATTTCTGGCCGGAATCACTATTATTCCTAATATGGAAATCAACGCTTTTTTCAATTACGTGGCGCAATACGCCTATGTATTAACCGCCTTTGCTCTAATATTTGCCATAGATAATGATAGTAAGAAAATAATATATGCCAGTTTGGCGATTTTAGTTGCGGCTGCGATTGTTTCGTGGGTATTAATAGGCTTAATTCTATTGGCGATAGTATTAGCAGTATTGCTAAGTGATGCTAGAAAAGTACTCGAGAACCGGACTATTCGTTTATTGTGGCAACCGGTATGCGTCGCCGCTTTGGGGCTTGGGATAATCCTACTGGCGACTAATAATGTATTTAGTACACAATTCGATAAACTTGAACATCCTGAGGGATGGATAGAATCTTTTAACTTTGTCGTATATATTGTGCTTGCTGTGTTTTGGTTTGCACTACACTTTTATAAAAACTTGTATAAAGACATGGGAAAGACGATTCTAGCGGTTGATATATACTTTTTTATAATTGCAGGTCTATTAGTTGCAATTACCCTTCGTCAATATGGAACTATAACCTATTACTTTATAAAAATGATGATGCCAATAGTCTTAGTGGCAACGCCTATTATGGTCGTAGAGCTCGTAGCTATAACTGAGAAGAATAAGAATGGTCAGATTGTGCCGTACTTCATCCTGGTTCTTATTGCTTTGTCTGTCAGTGGTACTATCGGATCGCGGATTATTAGCTTGACGGGAAAATCAATCTTAAATCAGACATATCTACACAAAACAGCCGATCTTGGCAGGGCGAAACAGTTAAGTGATGTTTTTAGTAAAAATAAGTTTGATTCTTATAAATACGTATACGTATATGACGTCGACTCTGACACTACGCTCGATCAGATGGTCTACCAGCTTATGGCTGCAGCAATATATGACAGAAATAATAATATATATAAAATGTGTAACGTATGGCCCGGTAGTGGGTACTATGGAGACAATAGTTTTTTGCTTGGAGCCATCAGCGAGAAGTATATAAAAAACGGCTGCATTGAGCGACTAAAGGTTATTGTTAGCCCCGAGACTTATCCGGCGGTCAAACAATATATATCAGATAAAAATATCATCGTAATCGATAAGTAGTATAACTATTATATAGCTACGCGGCCTTCTTTCTGGCCGTAGTTAATGTAGTGCATATAGTAATCCGGTAAGTAGTTGCCAAAGGCGTTCTGTAAATCGCTATTGTGGTCCTTATACGTAGATACGCTGAAGGTCGTATTGGCCTGGCGGCCTTCTTTCATGCCATAAGTTACAAAATGCTGCAGTATCGCGACGTCATTCAAACCGATGGCTTTAGCTACGTCCGGCTGATGCGTGTAGTAATAGTTAAAGTCGTATACGGCAGAGTAATTCACGCCGTTTAGTATGGTCGTACCACCATAGTAGTCCGTATCCGCTACGCGTCCCTCGCTTTTCCCTTTTGTTAAATAGTGCATATAGTACGCCTTAAGATTGCTACCAAAAGCAGCTCGTAAATCAGGGTATCTGTCGCGGTAATAATTGACGTTGAATTTGGTGCTGGCAACGCGTCCATTGTCCATTCCGCTGTTTATGAAGTTGAGAAGTGCACCAGTATCATCGTATGCATCGCCGAGAGCATTCTTAACGTCGGGGTATGATGATATGTACGTTTGATAATCGTAAATACTGGAATAATCAGTACCACCATACCAAGCGATGGGGGTGAAGTTTGGTATGCCAGTGGCAATACGACCTTCCTGCTGTCCAATGTTTACGTAGTGCATGTAGTAAGCGGGTAGATTCATGCCAAACACCCAGCGCAGGTCGTTATAATTCCCGCGGTAGGTATGGACATTAAAGCTAGCCTTAGCTTGGCGGCCCTCTTTCATGCCATAAGTTATAAAGTGCTGTAAGGCACCGATATCGTTTAATTTGCCGATCAAATTAGCCAAATCGGGATTATTATTTTTATAATATTCGAAATCATAAATAGCAGAATAATCTACGCCATTCAACTTCACTATTGGACTTTGAAGTGACGAAGTGCCAACGGCCACGCGACCTTCCGCTCGCCCGTTGTTTATATAATGCGCTACATAGTCAGTCAAATTATTTCCGAAAACTGCTCGCAAGTCCGGGTATCTATAAGCGTATGATAATATGCTAAAGTTGGAGCTAGATTGACGTCCTTCATACAGGCCATAGCTTATAAAATGGTTGAAGGCGCATATCTGATTATTACTACAGGCCGCTGCTACATCTGAATTGTTGGTAAGGTAATATACTGGGTCGAACACTGATTCATAGTTGATGCCGTTGGATACAAACGCGTACGTCGATCCAAACCAGTCTGTAAAATACAGATAAAAATTACGATTTCCATATGAGCTACAGCTATCGCCAGTACCATAACCGGCGCTCAAAGAAGCCTGGTTGGGGCGATAGGGCGTATAGTCGTATAGGGCTGCCGTTGCTAGATTTTGTATGTAAACAGTTGAGCTTCCACAAGAATCGTTTGGGCTCCATTTTATTGAATTATTACCCAACACGTAAGGTGAGTACCACGTTGGACTAGATACTATAACGGAATGGAATAATTTTGCGGCATTATTGACTTGGTTGGTAAAACCAAAATATGAAGAGTTGCAAACTCCGGGCGTACTGTCGGGGCATCCATAACCGGTTGCGCTTTTATACTGATAGGAAGCCGGCCAGGTGTCGGTTATCAGCGCCTGCTCTTTCTGGAGTAATACCAGCAAAACCTGGGGATTAATATTGTAGTTTTTGGCAGCGTTGTAAACTATCTGAGCTGCAGTTAAGTTGTTTTCGGTATAGTCCTTAAGGCATGTGAAGGGCGGGCCATACCAAGTTCCACTAGACCCATAGAACCCTGCATGATTTGTGTCGCAAACGGGGACTTTACTGTTAAGAAAGTTCTGAATTTGTGAAACACTCATCGTATCAGAGTTTGTCATTACTACATTGTCCATTATATTGCCAGGATCAAATCCAATAACCGGTGAAGCATGGCTTATGGCGGGGCTTAATATTATTGAAAACAAGCATAGTACACTAAAGATAATCAGACTCTTCGTCTTTGTCATTTTTATATTTAATGTCAGTATATTCATCTTGTGCTGCCTATATGTCTACATCTTGGCTGGCTGTTCCCGATAATGCATTGCTTGAGTATTGAATTTGTGCTTTCCAGATACCGGCAGAAAGTTCCGATAGCGGAACATCAAACCCGTTGCAGGTAGAAATACTCGCCAAGGATTGCGTGCTAGCGGTTTTAGTAACCATAGACCTGCCCGGGCTTGTTAGCGTAAGCGTGCAGACACCGGTGTCATCAACTGCGCCTATTTGTGCTCTGATTTGAAGGGGTCCATTTGGACTATTCGAATTAAGGGACGTAATAGATACCTCAACACTCTTTTTGCTACTACCAGGTATTGGTGTTGGCTTGGGTGGGGTGTCGGTTGTCGAACCAGACTTTACGCTATCGCCGGCTTGTTGTTGTTCTGGTGTAGCGGGGCCATAATTAATAGAATCATTATCTACGTTAGTATTCTCGATTGTCGGTTTTTTCCAACCAAACAGACTGCCATTAAATGCATAAACATAGGTCAGGGGGATCGCAATAAGCAACAGTATAGCGCCAGCTATTAATGATAGCTTTTTGTGGTTAATTGATCTTTTTGTCTTTTTTATTTTCATGTGCCTATTTTTGTCTTTTTACTAGTAGTAACTCTGTTTATAATAACACAAAATATGCACTTTTAAAATATTGAGCCTGCGGTACCTGGCGGGATAGAATACCTAATAATCTATAGATTTGCTTTCTTTGCTATAATTAGACGACAGACTATTAACTATGGTAAATAATATAAAAAGAGATTATTTTTGGAACACCTTGGGGGTATTTGCTCAGAACGCAATTTCACCGCTACTACTCATAGTGATTACTCGAGTTAATGGTATTGGCGATTCAGGATTGTTTTCATTTGCATTCTCATTGGCTATTGTTTTTTGGACACTTGGAATGTGGGGAGGAAGAGTGTACCAAGTCTCCGACATAAAGCAGCAATTCTTACACCGCAGCTACATATTCGTCCGCTGGACTTTAGCTGTAGTAGTGGTATTACTAGCGCTGTTGTTTTGCTTATTAAATCATTATACTGCGGTAAAGACGGCAGTCATTGTTGCTTTAGTATTGTTTAAGGCGCTTGAATCAATCGCCGATGCAATATATGGAGTATTACAGGTGCATGGGAAGCTCTTTATAGTTGGTAAGTCACTTTTATATAAAGCAGTATTAAGTTTTGTAGCATTTACACTACTCAATTGGGCGACTGGTAGTCTATTGATAGGGTGTTTGGGAATCGTTTTAGTAAATGCGGTTATGATAGCCGCGTACGACAGGAAAAATGCGCAAAAGGTTGAAGATATAAGTATACACTTCAGCGCATTGTCTTCCTACCGAAAAGAAGCTGTAAATATACTTGTACGCACGGCACCGGTATTTTTAGTGTCTTTACTTTCTGTATTGTCGCTAAATATACCACGCTACTTTATAGACATTTATAATAACAGTGAGATTGCCTATTTTGGTATATTTGCTATGCCCATTACTCTAATTGTATTAGTAGTATCATTTATACTACAGCCGAATGTTGTGCATTTATCAGAACTTTACGCTCATGAACGTTTTAGAGAATTTGGCAAAAATATAAAGCAAATATTATTAGTGACATCTTTAGTTAGTATTACAACGCTTGTGGGCGGTGTTATGGTGGGAATACCAATCTTGAACTGGATTTTTGGCATCAATTTATCACATTATTATAATGTGCTAGTTATTATGCTGTTTGGCGGAATGGTCAATGCATTTGTCGCTGTTTTTGCAAATATACTTACCATCATGCGCCGCTTGAAAAGCCAGGTTTATATATTATTTTTCACTGATACTGTACTTTTGCTCGCATCCCCATTAATAGTAAAGACTTCTGGGTTATTGGGCGGAGCACTGGCGTTTGCTGGTGTATGTATACTGCAGCTTATCTTACTGTCGTTTGTGTATGTAAGTTCCATGACGGATAGTAATAAATAGAATGAAAACTATTAGTGTGATCGTCCCAATATATAATGGCGAAAAATATTTAGAGCGTTGTATAGTCTCATTGTTACAACAGGTAAACTTTAATATCAAAGAAGTGGAAATCCTGCTTATAAATGATGGGTCCAAGGACGGCTCGTTCCAAATAGCAAAAAAGTATGAGCAAAATAACCCTGGAGTCGTTAAACTTATAGATCAAACAAACGTTGGCGTCTCAGAAACGCGTAACAAGGGGATTGATCTAGCTCGTGGCAGATACATTATGTTTGTTGATCAAGATGATTTTGTTGACCAAGATTTTTATGTGACATTATATTCATGCGTCATCAAGAATGATCTCGATGCAGTCTATTCTGGTATGAAAAGGCCAGACATAAATGGCAAGATAATTACAAAAGATGTTTATGAGGATAAATCTTTTTCAAAGTATATGTGCACTTCGGTTTGGGCAAAAATACACAAGACGGAATTTCTAATAACAAATAATATTAGATTTCGTAAGAATAAACACGGAGAAGATGTTGTATTTTCATTCGAAGAATTACAGAAAACAAATAAAATCAAGGTAATAAATTACTGTGGCTATAACTGGTTCTATAATCCTGAAAGTGTTTCTAACACAAAACAGGTAGGACTATATGATGAAAATATTGATTCTATCTTAGACACTGAGAATCAGTTAATTAATCTAGATACGCGCAGGTCGAAAGTTAACGAGTATTTTATTACTATGATTATCGCGTATTATTTATTCTTTGCAGGAAAAATTGCTAAGCCAGAACAGTTTGTTGAGGCGACAAGTATTTTAATGAACAATCTTAAAAAAACTTATCCAAAATTTTATAAAAATAAATATATATGGCTTTCACCTGCGGGAGTGTTGCCGGTATTTTCTATTGGCTTGAAGATTTTTATATTATTGTACAGAACACATTTGTTGCCTCTCTTTGCCAAGGTGTACTGCAGGGGAAGGCAACACAATGGATAGTAAAAAAAAGATAAGTATAATCATACCTATTTACAATGGAGAGCAGTACCTTGCTCGCTGTATCGAATCGGTGTTACAGCAAGAACACTTTAATACAGATGCGCTTGAAATATTTTTAATAAACGATGGCTCAAAAGATAGTTCTGCAACAATTATTAACACCTATCAACAGCAATATCCCGATATTATACGTGGTATGCACCAGCAGAATATTGGTGTAGCCAGAACACGCAATAAGGGCGTGCAAATGGCTAGGGGTGAATATGTTATGTTTCTTGATCAGGATGACTGGCTTGATAAAGACTATTGCCAAGTATTTTATGAGGCAGCTGTAAAATCGTGTGCGGATGTGGTATACGGTGGCTATCGCCGCCCTGACGAAAGGGGTAATATACACCGCGTCGAGAAGCCTGATGCCCGTGAGTATGGTAAATATATTATTGTTGCTGCGTGGGCAAAGATACACAGAACAAAATTCCTAATTGAAAATGAAATACAATTTTTTGATTCAAAGTACGGTGAAGATTGCGTTTTTACGGTACAAGAAATCGCACGGACCAAAAAATGGCGATGCATAGATTACATAGGCTATAACTGGTTTGACAACTCGGTTTCTGCGTCAAATACAACACAACGTGGCCTATCGAAGGACAACAAACCTATTGAACTACTAGCTATGTTGATAAAAAGTGCAGGGCCGAAGAAAGAAAGTTACGACTTTCAGTATTATGTATTGCGAACGGCCGTCCACCATCTTTTATTTTCTGGTCGGCATGTAGGATTAGGGCGCTTTATGGGTGAGTACGGTAGTATATTCAGTTGGATGCACGAGTACGTAAAAGGTGCTTTAAGATTTCGGAATATTGTAGGTCAACAAGGTGAAAAAGCAACAGTACGAATTATTGTTGGTTTTTTTCTACTGCTTCATAAAATGCGTCTTGTTACTATCTTCGCATATTTTTACGCAGCGCCCTAAGAGAGTTTAGACAGGAACTGGTGTGCTCGAGACGTGACGTGTAGTCTTGCTGCTCGAGCCGCTTTGTTCCAGCCTTGTTCTTTGAATATTTTAGCGAAGGTCTCATAGACTTCGTCTTCTTCGTTAAACCTTACTCCGCCTTTGGCTTTTTCTTTGCTTGATAATGAATTGGCGAAACGACGATATTTAAAAGTTGTGGCTGTATCAAGGAATAGCTTTCCACCTTCCTTGATAATATCAAGCTCCAAGACGACATCCTCAACAATTTTGTATTTTGGATTGAGTCTATAGCGTTTAAGGGTTGAAGTCTTCCAGGTTATTGACGGAAAATATAGCCAGTTCCCATGGCATAGTGAAACGGCAAGGGTCTCGCCGGAGTATATGCCTGTCTTTTTGGGTCGAAGTAAGCGTTTAACTCTATCGGACAAGGGAAGGTAGGTTTTCCCCCTACTGTCTATGATTTTAACGCAGGGTTGATAAAAGTCATTGTCTTTTATGTTTTTTAGCGCGGTTTCGACATAGTTTGGCATTAAGATATCGTCGCATCCAAGTATCATGCAGTACTCGGCGGTTGCTTTTTCTATCGAAAAGTTGAAATTGTTTGTTATTCCGATGTTTTGCCTATGCCGATAGTACGTAACCCTTTTATCGTCTATTTTTTTACAATAGTCTTGCGCCTCGAGCGACGGGTAGTGGTCGTCAATTATTGATAGTGTCCAATTGTTGCTCGTTTGGACTAGAACTGATTCGATGGTTTGCTTGAGGAGTGAGAACTCTCCCCAATACGGCAGCATTATATCAATGGTTTTCATTTTTCCTTTACGGACAGTTTGATTGATATTTCTTGATGCAAGTCTCGCATCATCCGCTCGTTCTGCTCGATTTGCTGCCTTTGGCGGTTGATGACGTAGAGCATGAATACTAGAGCTGTTGTTTGAACGATATCAAACAGACTTAGCTCTTTTGAGTCCAGTGGAGGGTTGCCGGTCAGCTGATTGTATAGAGGGAACGAGCAAATAAGCAACACCAAGATAACTGACCACAAGATAATCTGATGTCGAAAACGGGCCTTACTGACCTTCTTCATTTTATATTGCGTCAGAATATTTACGAGCGCCAGCAAGATAATAGGTAGGTTCAGCAGTACTAGTATGACGTATCTCATTCAAACAACTCCGTTAGTCTGCGCTTCAGTAGGCTCTTTAAAATATTAACGGCGTTCCAGTTGTTCTGCCCCTTGGACCTCGAGTAGTCTGTGTAAATAGCTTGGATTGGGTATTCGCCAATCGTTAGGTTC
>Ga0302286_10002676_pt1 | contig 12269 bp, 7 predicted proteins | sample III_Fen_E2_3_FD_198765 | JGI IMG/M metagenome (GOLD analysis project Ga0302286, IMG submission 198765) | Peat permafrost microbial communities from Stordalen Mire near Abisko, Sweden - III_Fen_E2_3 | ecosystem: Environmental > Terrestrial > Soil > Wetlands > Permafrost | place: Sweden: Abisko...
TTTTTAAGCGATTCGTTGTGCCACAAACTGATAAAAGTTCCGTTAACTTTCTTTACTTCCAGCATTAGTTCTTCAATCATTTGCCAGGCTGTTTGAGGGTCGAGGTGCAGATAATTCTTTAAGGTTGCGTCCATTGTTTGGAACGGATGGATTCGCAATTCAGTACTTTCATTCCGACTTAAATCAAAAAAGTTAAAAGGGGTGCAAGTTCCTGCCCTAAATCCTGCGAGGCTTGCAAAACCCATGGAGTAATCGTCAGAAATACCAGACTTTATTGCGTTCTGGTAGGTTTTCGGGAATTTTAGTTTTAAATAATGCTGGCGGCTTTTAGTAACCGGTTTTTTAATAACATTTTCAAGTCTTTCTTTTTCGGTTTCGAATAGCCAGGGTTTTTCGTTGGAAGAATACGACGGATGAATGCCCACTTCGCAAACAGAAGCGATGTCGGTAATGAGTTGTCTGAAAGATTTGTTCTTGTGCGAAATATTTCTGTCGTATTTGTCGCGATCTCCAATCAAAAAGAAAAACAAGACTCGGTTCATCTGTCCTTTATAGGTTTCGAGAATGTATTTGTAGGTATCGTAAGGATCGTTTCGAAGTCCGAGAAAAACCACCGCTCGCTGTTTCAATTCTTGCACGCGTACATGAAGAATCGCTTTTAGGATTGCTCCAATTGAAACCAACAGACTTTTGTTCTTGAATGCCCATGCATTGTCGATGTCGATGGTGGTGATCATCTGAAATGTTCGTTTCCTGATCTTAAATTCCCGGTATTTTGATGTAACTTTTTCTGCAATCCAATAAGCCATCTGATCAACTATGGGTTTTTGATGCAAGCCAAGGCGAACCAAAATATTTTCTGAATCGGTAAAGCGTTCGTGTTCGTCTGTATTTTCGCTCAGGTATTCCTCAAATCGAGTAACCAAGTAGAATGCTAAGGCAAACGGATCAAAAGGTAGAAAGGAGTCATCAGAAGCAGGGAAAAACAACTGCATCTGCTGGTATTCAATCGTTTCTATTTTCTGAACATCAATACTTTTTTCAAACAAAATCGGATGAGCTTTCAGAAATAATCCGGACGAAAAATTGGTTTGTGAATAGTTGATTTTTGGCAATGCAGATTGCTTGTATTCTTCAGGATTCGTGGAAAAGTCAAGATCAATTCCAAGAATATTCCGGAAAATCAGATCAAACGAATATTCGATCCGAGGATTAATTTCGGGCACAAAAATTAGGAGCGTTGTTTGAGTTGTCATATTGAAATCAGATCAGTCCTTCGTCTGCGAAGCTAAAGTACGCATGATTCCCGATAATCAGGTGATCGAGAACTGGAATATCCATATGTTTTCCGGCTTCTTTAATTTTTCTGGTGATTTCTTTGTCGGCTTCGCTCGGCACCAGGTTGCCGGAAGGGTGGTTGTGGCATAAAATAATGGAACAGGCCAGCTTGTCGAGCGCCATTTTCAGAATAATTCGTACATCGATAACTGTCCCGGCTAATCCACCCTGACTCACCATCATTTTATCAATCACTAAATTGTTTCGATTGAGCATCAGCACCCAAAATTCTTCGTGTGGCAAGTCGCTAAGGATGGGTTTGAAGATGGAGGCTGCATCGGCGCTGGTAACCACTTTGGGCTTTTCGTCAGGTTCCGATTCTTTTCTGCGGCGGCCAAGTTCTAAAGCTGCCATAATGGTGATGGCTTTTACTTCACCAATTCCTTTGAATTTCTGCAGATCGTTGATAGTTTTTTTCCCAAGTTCGTTGAGGTTGTTATTCACCGATGCCAATATTCGACGAGACACTTCAACTGCCGATTCCTCCAGATTGCCCGACCCAATGAGGATGGCAACCAATTCAGCTTCTGAAAGCGAGCGGATTCCTTTAACGAGCATTTTTTCTCGTGGACGATCTTCGACTGCCCATTCTTTGATACTTAGCTTCTTATACATCACGTTTGAATTATGCTTAACTAAGTTATGAAACTGCTAAGAATTTGCCAAACAGGGAAGAGAATAAAATTAATGATAGAATGAAAAGATATCTTTCGGAAAGGAGTTGTTGGATTCCATTAAAAGATGAAAAGCGGTGGAGACCACCGCTTTTCATTAAACAAACAACTAAAATTACCTTACGAACTTTGCTTTTTTAAAAAAAACCAATCAACCCAAAAAAGTTCAAAAATTAAATTTGCAAAGTCAATTGTAAATACGGTAAGTACCCTGTCATTGTTTCATAATTGTAATTAATTAACAATTATTAGTAGTACAGCCTTATGATTGACTTTTAATAACTTTTAGAATGAATTTTATTTTGTTTCAAATGCTTTTATAATCTTTACATATTAATCAAGTATTAGACATGTCATTTCTAAATGAAATAATCATTTTTCTTGCAGCCATGGTCGCTGGATTCATCAATGCAATTGCAGGTGGAGGAACATTGGTGAGTTTTCCCACATTACTGGCTGTTGGAATCTCACCTATAGTTGCCAATGTTACCAATACCGTAGCTCTTGTTCCCGGAACCATTGGCGGCATGTGGTCGCAGCGAAAAGATTTTCAATCGCAGCGCAAGCGTCTGTTAAAACTGCTGCCAGTTGCTATTGTTGGCGGAGTTGCCGGTGGTTTACTCATCTTAAATACCAGCGAAAGTGCTTTTCGAAGTCTCATTCCATATCTGATTTTAGCAGCCACACTTCTTTTGGGTTTTCAGGTTCGAATTAAAAATTGGGTGGTTTCACGCATTGGTCATGCTCACACCGAACATCACAATCCAATAATTATGCTTTCGTTAGTTTTAGGAGCATCTATTTATGGAGGATATTTTGGTGCTGGCTTGGGTGTAATCTTAATGGCTACCTTAGGACTGGTAACCGACGATTCACTTACACGCCTGAATTTTTTGAAGCAGGCGCTCGGGTTCGCCATTAATCTGGCAGCAGCTATCTACTTTGCTTTCTCCGGAAAAGTGGACTGGATGATTGCCTTAATCATGATTTTTGGTTCACTAGGTGGAGGACTAATTGGCGGTAAGCTGGCCGGAAAAATCAAACCAGAACTTCTGCGTTGGATTGTCGTTTCAGCCGGACTGATTGCCGCAACTGTTTTCTTCCTGAAAGACTGATTTTGATAATGATTCGTAATTACGGTTTCGTATCCGATTTATTCGGTTAATTCATTATTTTTGAGCAACTGACAATTCCGGATTTCAACTATGAAACGAACATGACAATAATTTCGGCTTTTGATACCGGCGGATGGCTAAATTTTGTCATGGAGTTCCATCTGACAAATAAAAAACAGATTTTATACAGATGAAATTTATCGCGATATACTTTCTGATTCTTTTTCCGTGTTTTGCATTTGCGCAACTCTTTCCAAAGATTGATGATTTCAAAGGAAATATTGAGTGGGTTATTGAGAAAAGATATGGAAAAGCAGATCGAAATCCGGATTTTCGCAAAGCCAAATTAAAGACGGGGGCTTTCTCCGGATGGAAATATACCTATTGGTTTGATGAAAATTCGCAACTTGTAAAACGGATTAATACTTTTCAAAGAGATATAGTAGCTGAATACCAATATCAGCGCGATACAGCCAATAATAGATGGATCGAACGCGAAGTTTTTACCGCCAAAGGAAATGAACAGACGGGTGATTATATCGAGCACGAAAACTTCAGAAACAGTGCTGGCCAGATTGTAAAAGTAAATTACTGGGCATTTGATGCGAAAGAACACACGCGTAGTTTATACCTTATTGAACAGGATGCCCAATACAAAAACAACCAACTTAGCTCATTTACCAGAACGCTGATTGACGAAAATGGCAATGTTTCAGGCAACGAAAAATGCAATTTATTTTACGACGAATCTGGTAAATTAATAAGTATAGAGCGTATTGACCAGGACTCGGGTTTTAGAACAATAATAAGTAATGAAATGGAAGGTTCCCGCATGGTTAGCCATTATTCGGTCGACCTGATGTTGGAAGTACAGGAATTCGGTAAAAACCAGATACAGGACATCTATTATAAGGTTGACAATAAGGGCAACTGGAACCGGATGTACTGGAAATCTGGAAATAAAACTTATCTGGAAGCCAAACGAAAAATCAAGTATCGATAATTAATTTAAAGATTGATGAGCTGATAGGTTGAAAAAAGCATTTTGGCAAAGAACAATTTAGTAGAACTTCAGGGAAAGTATTTAAGTGGCCATTATTCTTAAATCGGTGTCGAAAAAATGGTTAAGCGCTAAAGGCAATTGTTCCATCACCGGGTTGATAGATTAATATAGTGTACATTTGACAAAATTAAATCGTTTATGCATGACACTAAAATATGGAATCTCCTATCAAGACATTTGGCAGAAGATGAGTCAGCAGAAGATCAGGAAATGTTCTTAGAATGGTTCAACCAAAGCGAAAAGAATAAAGAGTATTTCTATAAAGTGAAAGGGATATGGGATCATTCTGAGCTCGTAGATGAAGAGTTTCTGAAAATCAAAGCATCCTGGACTTTACGTGAGAAATTTTCTTTTCTTAGTATAAAGAAGTTTATCTTTCGACAAGCGCTCGGGAATCTGGTTGGTTTTACTGTTGGAATGTGGGTGACGACTACATTTTCTCACAACGTTTTAGAAAGAAGAAACATTAAGAATCTTTTTGGGATAGTGAAGAGAAAAGATGTTCTGGTCAATGATATTCCTCATTGGATACAAGTCGGGATATCTATTTTAGTTGGTTTTATTGTGCTTGAGTTAATTAATTATTTCTTTCAAACTAAACAATATTTGGTTTTGTGGAAATATATCAGGAGGATTGTAAAGACTTAATTCTTCCATTTATTCCCCAACTCCCTCCAGCACCTCTTTTGCCTTTTTTACGCTTTTCACTTTATCAAAGGTGAGCGAAAGACGGTTGTTTCCTTCTTTCATACGGCAGGTTTGTGGATGGGTTTGCACATACCGAAGAACCTGACTAAATGCGGGCGACTGGTAAAATACCGACTGCGGATCGGAAATGAAATGGCAAACCATTTTGTGGTTCTTCAGGATAATCTTTTCCATGCCCACCTTTATAGCAGCCCAACGCAGGCGAACCACTTCAATCAATTCAATGCTTTCGTTCGGTAATTTGCCAAAACGGTCAACCAGACCGGCTTCGAACTGCACCAAAGCGTCTTCACTTTCCAGGTTGTCCAATTCGCGGTAAAGCAGCATGCGTTCCGAAGTGCTTTGTATATATTTATCCGGAAACAGCAATTGCAAATCGGTATCAATCTGGCAATCGCTGCCAAATTTCACATTCAGGAAAGCTTGCGACGAATCTTCTTTTTCGTCCTTGAAAATCTCTTTAAAATCGGTTTGTTTCAACTCCTGAATGGCTTCGTTCAGGATTCGGTGATAGGTTTCAAAACCAATGTCGGCAATAAAACCGCTCTGCTCCGCACCCAACAAATTTCCGGCGCCACGAATATCCAAGTCCTGCATGGCAATGTTGAAGCCACTTCCCAGTTCCGAAAATTCTTCGATGGCGCGTAAACGACGGCGTGCTTCCGTGGTAACCGTTGAAAGTGGTGGTGCTAACAGGTAACAGAATGCTTTTTTATTCGAGCGGCCAACCCGACCGCGCAATTGGTGCAAATCGCTCAAGCCAAAGTTTTCTGCGTGATTGATGATGATCGTATTCGCATTCGGAATGTCCAGCCCCGACTCGATAATGGTGGTTGAAATCAGTACATCGAATTCGCCGTTGATAAAATCCATCATCACATTTTCAAGCTTATCACCCTCCATCTGTCCGTGCCCGACTACAGTTCGGACACCCGGTACAATCTTTTTGATGACCGCCTCAACCTCGTAAATATTCGAGACCCGGTTATGGAGAAAAAAAACCTGTCCTTCGCGAGCCATCTCGTATTGAATTGCTTCGCGTATAATATCTTCACCAAATTCATGCAGTTCGGTCTGTATTGGGTATCGGTTGGGTGGGGGAGTTTGTATAATCGATAAGTCACGGGCGCCCATCATCGAAAACTGTAAAGTTCGCGGAATCGGCGTAGCTGTTAGTGTGAGCGTATCCACATTCAGCTTCATTTGTTTCAGTTTTTCTTTTACCGAAACACCAAATTTTTGTTCCTCGTCCACAATCAGCAATCCCAGATCTTTAAAAATAACCTGTTTGCCAACCAGTTTGTGCGTACCGATCAGAATGTCAACTTTTCCGGCTTTGGTATCCTCCAGCACCTGTTTCACATCGGCAGGTTTCCGCAATCGGCTGATGTATTCGACTCTCGCCGGAAAATCTGCAAGTCGGTCAGTAAAGGTCTTGAAATGCTGAAGCGCCAGAATTGTCGTTGGAACCAAAATGGCCACCTGTTTGCTGTCAGCCACAGCTTTGAAAGCTGCTCGAATTGCAATTTCGGTTTTGCCGAAACCCACGTCGCCGCAGACCAGCCGATCCATCGGAATTTCCTTTTCCATATCTTCTTTTACCGCAATGGTCGATTTCACCTGGTCGGGGGTGTCCTCGTATATAAACGAAGCTTCCAACTCGTTCTGAAGGTAAGAATCTGGTGAAAAAGCAAATCCTAGTTCCTGGCGCCGGGCGGCATACAATTCGATCAACTCTTTGGCAATGTCTTTTACCTTTAATTTGGTGCGGTCTTTCAGCTTTTGCCATGCTCCACTGCCTAATTTGCTGATATTTGGCTCAGTGCCATCCTTGCCTTTGTATTTTGAGATGCGGTGCAGGTTGTGAATGCTCACCAGCAACACATCGTTATCTCTGTAACTTAGTCGAATGGCCTCCTGAAGTTTACCATCTACTTCAGTTTTTACCAGACCCATAAATTTTCCGATACCGTGGTCGACATGGACCACCCAGTCGCCCGTATGCAACTTGTTCAGCTCTTTAAAAGTAATGCTGTCGCGCTCGGCTTTGCGCGTTTTGATTTCGAAGCGGTGGTAGCGTTCAAAAATCTGGTGATCGGTGTAACAACAAATTTTCCGGTCGTGATCAATAAATCCTTCGTGCAAGGTAAAATTGACTGGACGAAAACTCACATTCAGCCCTTTGTCGTCGAAAATGGCTTTCAGGCGGTCGGTTTGTGAAACGTTAGTCGATAAAATATAATTTGTGAAGCCGAAATTCTGATAGTCGATCAGGTTTTCGGCAAGCATGTCAAAATTTTTGTGGAAAACAGGTTGGTGATTGGTATGGTAGGTAACGATTTTCGATTGCTTGAAATAGATTTTTTGCCCAAACTCGGCACAGGTGAAACGCTTAATATCTTTGGAGAAAACTTCTCCTGAAAGTAATTTGGCGAACCATATTCTACGCTCTTCTTCGGTTTCGGCCTTTTCGATAGTCTGATCGAAATTGTATTGCATTTGATCGATAATCAGCTGAATGTCATTCATGAAAAGCAATGTATCTTCCGGAATGAAATCGAGAAAGCTGATACGTTCTTCGCCTTTTAAATCCTGTTGAATGTTGGGAATGATGCTGATTCTGTTTAGCGCCTCCTTCGAAATCTGGTTGTCGAGATTGAAACTGCGGATGGTATCCACTTCGTCGCCAAAAAAGTCAAGGCGATAAGGATCTTCGCTCGAAAAGGAATAAACATCGACAATACTTCCGCGAATGGAATATTGGCCGGGTTCATACACAAAATCAACCCGTTCGAAACCATATTCAAACAGCACTTCATTCACAAATTCGATGGATAGTTTATCGCCTTTCGATACCTGAAAGGTATGCGAGGCAAGTCCTTCACTCGAAATCACCTTTTCGACCAAAGCTTCAGGATAAGTTACAATGAGCAACTGATTTTCAGCTTTTAACCGGTTGAGGACTTCGGTTCGCAAGATGATGTTTTCCTGCTCGATGGTTTCGTAATGCACCGATCGTTTGTACGATGAAGGGAAAAACAGCACCGGAAATTCAGGAAGAAGAATATTAAGATCATCGTAAAAATAGGCCGCCTCTTCCTTGTCGTTCAGACAAATAACAAATGTTTTTTGTATTTCTTCGCAAAGTAAACTGGTTAAGATGCTTCGCGATGAGCCAACGAGTCCCTGCAGGTGAATCTTTTCACCCGGGGTATTCAATAAATTGCGCAATTCGCTGGTGAGGTCGTGCTTCCTGAACAGACTCCTAAAATCCTTCCGCTCCAAAATCAAAATATTAGGGTGCAAATGTAGTCATTAAAGAGGAAAAGTGTTCGTAGGAAGTTTAAGGACTCCATCTTTTTAAGAGAGATGAACGCCATGAACTTCATTGTTGATTAACTGTTTGATATTTTGTAATTTTCAGGATATTTAGTTCTGACTTTAAAGCAACACACCATGGGTAAAGATTCAGATAAGAAACATTCGAGGCATGAAGGCATACACCTTAAACATGTTGAACCTGAGAAAAAGGATCACCGGCTGATCAGCAAAAAAAGATACAATAAAGAACTGCGGAAGCTCGAAATTGAGTTGATCAAACTTCAGGAATGGGTGAAATTCAAACAGCTCAAGGTGGTTGTTTTGTTTGAAGGCCGTGATGCTGCAGGCAAAGGTGGCGTAATTAAACGAATCACCGAACCATTGAATCCACGTATTTGTCGCATAGCTGCGTTGGGCACTCCTACTGAAAAAGAAAAGTCGGAGTGGTATTTCCAGCGATATGCAAAGCACCTCCCGTTTGGCGGCGAAATCGTTTTGTTCGACCGCAGCTGGTACAATCGCGCCGGAGTTGAACGGGTGATGGGGTTTTGTACTGAAGATCAATACCAGGAATTTTTCAGAAGTTGTCCTGAATTTGAGCAGATGCTTATCCGTTCAGGAACAATCCTGATTAAATACTGGTTTTCAGTTTCTGACGAGGAGCAGGAAATCCGCTTTCAGGAACGGTTAAATGACCCGACAAAATCGTGGAAACTGAGCCCTATGGACGTTATTTCGCGCGAAAAATGGGTTGAATATTCCAAAGCAAAAGATGAGATGTTTAAATATACCGACATGAAACAATCTCCTTGGTTTGTGGTTCCGGCGGACAATCAAAAACTAGCCAGACTGAATTGCATCAGCCATTTGCTGAGCCAGATTCCGTATGAACATGTTCCGGTTGACCCCATCGTTCTGCCCCCAAGGAAAGAAAATCCAGCGTATGTAAGACCGCCAATTTCGGATCAGACTTTTGTGCCCGACCGGTATGGCCCTAATAAAAATGCTGATGAATCCGATTCGAATTGAAAACCATTAGAAAGCTTGTGATTGAAAAAACATTATGCTTATTTTCGCATCCAAACTTAATTCAATCCGATTTCAATAATGGCACGATTTCTAAACGACCGTAAACAAGCTTTAGGTAAAATACCTGGTTCACTCATCCATCTGGGAATCAAAAAAATTGAAAATCCACTGATTCGGCTCATCAATTTTACAAATGAGACTCTAATTGAAAAAGAGCCAGAGCATTTGGAAGATTGCATGCCTTATCTTTCAGAAAATACGGTTAGCTGGATTAGTGTCTATGGTTTGCACGATGCTGAGATGATTCAGAAACTAGGCGAATTATTTGAAATTCATAGCCTTTTGCTCGAGGATATGCTCAATACCGACCAACGGCCCAAGATTACCGAAAACGATAAATTATTGATTATCATCCTGAAAATTCTGGATTTCGATGAGAAAACCAAAGAATTGACCTCCGATCAGATTTCCTTGATTTTAGACGACAACTACCTTATCACACTTCAGGAAAAAGAAGGACATTACTTTGATACCATTCGCGAACGGATGCGGAAAGGGACTGGTCGAGTGAGGAGGAAAGGTGCAGATTATCTGACATATGTCCTGCTGGATACCATTGTAGACAATTATCTTCTCAACATTGAAATACTTGGCAGTATCATCGAAAAAACTGAAGGTCGGATTTTTATCCCAAAACAAAAGGGATTGATTGAAGAAATATACAAGCACAAAACTGAGATCAATTTTCTGCGAAAAAATATCCGGCCGGTTAAAGAAATCGTTCACCACCTGATTGAAAACGAATCGGGTTTTATTGAAGAGGAGAACATGAAATACTTTCGTGACCTGAACGATCTGGTTGTGCAGGCCACTGAAACCGTTGAAATTTATCAGATTATGCTGAACGACCAGATGAATATATACCATGCCAATCTGGATTTGCGGGCGAATGAGATCATGAAAGTGTTAACCGTTTTTTCGGCATTCTTCATTCCTCTTACCTTTGTGGCAGGCGTTTACGGAACTAATTTCGAATACCTTCCGGAAATTAAGCTCAAATTTGGATACTTGTATTTTTGGATGGTTTTGGCATCGATTACCATTTCGCTTACTGTTTATTTCAAGAAAAGGAAATGGTTTTAAGAGGCTTTTTGTTAACCGATAGAGTAACTAGAACCTAAGCGAGTTAATTATTGGAGGCGACCTTATGAGGAAGAACAACATGAAAGGTGCTTCCCATATGTTCGGTACTTTCGGCCCATATTTTGCCGTCATGTCTATCGATAAAATCTTTACAAAGGATTAATCCAAGACCGGTACTTGGTTCGCCATTAGTTCCCTGGCGACAATTTAATTCATCTATTCTGAAAAGTTTTTCAATCATTTGTTCATTCATTCCTATCCCGGTATCTTTTATGGAGATTTTAATATCTCCATTGAATTCAGATTTAGCAGTAATTAAAATTTTGCCTCCTTTTGCGGTATACTTAACTGCATTAATTGCTAAGTTTCGAATCGTCGACTCCAACATATTTTCATCGGCGTAAACTATCGTACAATCTGGAATATTAACAACGATTTCAACACCTTTATTTACTGCAATTTCCAACACCGAATGCATGCTATTATTCACTTTTTCAATTAAAAGGAAATGGTGTGGATTGAAGGCGACCATCCCTTGTTGCAGTCGCGACCACTGCAATAAGTTTTCGAGCAAACGATGTAAATTAGTTGCTGATTCGCTCATCAATAAAGCGATTTCCTGAATATTGTCAAGCTTTAAAGTCGGCAGATCTTGCACCATTAATTGAGTCAATCCAAGAAATGCTGCAAATGGACTTCGCAAATCGTGTGCAATAATTGAGAAGAATTTGTCTTTTTCAGCATTTATTTTTTGAAGCTCTTCATTTTTTGTTCGTATGCGCTCTTCAGCCAGATTTTTTTCGGTAATGTCTCGTGCAGTTGCAATCAATACATTTTTACCAAAATACTTGCCTTTATTCACAAATACTTCTTTCGGAAAGATTTCTCCGTTTTTTCGAACTGCCCAGAAATCGAATGATGCGGCAGTTCCGGTTTTATAAACATTCTTCAGGATACTCTGGATTTCATTGATGTCGTTTTTTTCCGGAGCACTTAAATGTTGGGTAGTTTTTCCAATAAGTTCATCTTTAGAGTATAGATACATCTTTTCTGCTCCTTTATTCACATCGATAAAAGTTCCCGCTTCGTCTAAAACGTAAATGGCCTCCGAAACCGAGTTGAAAATATCCATATAGCTTTCGATAGCCACGTTTAAGGATTCTTCAACCTTTTTTCGTTCTGTAATGTCACGAACGATGGACAATACTTCCTTATTTCCACAGGGTACATATCTTGATTCGAAAGACTTCAACTCATTGCCGATTTGCAATTCATAAGTTGAATAATCAGATTCACCTGAAGTTAGGACCGCTTCAACTTTTTGTCTGGTAATTATCACAACTTCGTGAGGCAATATCTCTTCAACAAGTTTACCGAGAAATAGGTCCGGATGCACAAGCAATTGGTCATGTGATTCAGAGTGAAAATCAACAATTTTGCAGTTTGCATCAAAAACAAACATCAGATCGGGAATTGCTCCCAGAAGTGCAATATTTCGGTTCAAGGTATTCTTTAGCTCTTCTTCTGCACGTTTTTTATCACTAATATCACGAATAGTTCCCTGTCCAACATATTCGCCCTTTAGCTTAATCCGCTTAACGTTGATCTCTACATCAACCGGATATCCATCTTTATGTTGGATTTGGGTTATCATATTAAAAAGTTTTCCGTCAGAAAAAACATTCCCAAGTTTTATAAGGTATTCAGGAACAATTTCTTTGGTCAATAAATCGGCAAACATCCGGCCAACAACTTCTTCTACTTTATACCCAAGAACTTTTTCAACTACATTGTTAAAGAAAATTTGTTTTCCAAATCGGTCGATAATAAAAATAACATCTATAGTTGATTGAGCAATAACCCTGTAATTTTCTTCGC
>Ga0302286_10002679_pt1 | contig 12264 bp, 12 predicted proteins | sample III_Fen_E2_3_FD_198765 | JGI IMG/M metagenome (GOLD analysis project Ga0302286, IMG submission 198765) | Peat permafrost microbial communities from Stordalen Mire near Abisko, Sweden - III_Fen_E2_3 | ecosystem: Environmental > Terrestrial > Soil > Wetlands > Permafrost | place: Sweden: Abisko...
GTGTACTTAATTGAGCCATTTTGTACGATCATATGCAGATCCATTAATGGCATTAGCGAGTTGGAATAAGCTCCTTTTATTTTGCCTTCTGAAGAAATCAATCCATCGGTCGACTCTATATTTTTTAAATACGACCGGTATGATGAAGGTACCAGAGCTAGAAAATCCGGTATCGGCCAGGACTTAAATTGATAATTCAAGTCCATAAGCACTTGCTGATGAATGGCATCGTTTGTAAATGATCCACTAAACGTAAGATCATGTTTATTAACGGTAGCTTCTGTTTGGCTGAAGGCAATTGATTGTTTTGATAGAATAAACCGGGCATTGGTGGCGAATTTTACCGCAGTGTTTTGCAGATAGTTTGTGCCGTCATAGTCGAGCGAAACCGTTCCTTCTTTGACATTCAGGATAGAGTTGACTGTATCCGAACTTAATGATCCGGAGAATTGCCCGGTCAGATTTTCAATTTTTGCCTGAAGTTTTAACGATTGATCAATGTACCAAAGGTTGATATTGTCTATGGCAATACTGTTAATGTTGATCAGATGAAATGGTTTGGCTGCTTTTACTCCATTGGCGGATTGAACCATGGTGTCTGCGCGGGCAATATCATAATTGGTATGTCCCAAACTATCGATAAATGCATTTATAGTTCCATTTTTGAGCTGAAGTTCAGTGATGACAAGCTCATTCCTACTCCACCATGCTGCCAAATCTACGATTCCAACAAATTGTTGGGCGCGAACCAAGGTATCGGCTGGAGCATTAGGAACCTCATTTATCAAGGCTAAGCGGTTCACTTTTAAACCAAATCGTGGAAATGTGCTAAAAAAAGTAAGTTCTACGTTGCCTATTTCTGACTTACAGGTGAGGTATTTGGCCACCTGTGTGCGAACGATTGGTGTTAACTTTTCGGGTGTAAACACAAACCATACAGCAATACCAATAGCTAATACCACGAGCAATATCAACGATAAAATCAGTAGAACTATTCTTTTATAAAGCTTTTTCATTCCTTCTGGTTTTGCAATTATTTAGGCAACCTAACGACTTATTTTGTAAATGAATACGTTTTCCCAAAGCTATCTTTAAATTTCAGAGAAGTAGCAGTAAGCTCTGTAATTGTGTATACTTTAGGTGCAGTTCCACCGGTTTCGAGAATGTGAATAAGTGTTAACTCCGATTTGACTAATGACCATTTAAATAGCTGGCCTTCAGCTTCTGTTACATCATCACTGATGTCCCAGGTTGCACCGGTGTAATTACTCGAATACTTATAATGAACGGTACCCGATACCCATGTGCCTATCAAAAAAGACTCCTGAAAAGATTCCTGTTCTTTTTCACATGAACTAAAAATCAACGACATTAAAACAACTAAGCAAACAACTAACTTTTTCATAAACATCATATTATATTATCAAAATATTTTTAACGAATAAGGAAACACGATCATTAATTGGGTCGTGTAAAAGCTTTAACTCCGAATTTTTGACAAAAGTATCATTTTATGATTATTCATTGGATGGTGCATTTAAATTACGATAAATTAATATATTTATCCCGGAACTTTCAGTCTCTTGTGCTGCTAATTGGGCCACGTATTATTATATTATGTTGCGGCACGGTTTATGTATGAGAGAAAAAAATCAAATTTATTAATTGTTAACGCAAGAAACATGAAAACAAGAATCACAATTATCTATTCGCTTATAGCGCTTTTAGTTTTTACATTTTCCGCATGTACAGACAAAGAAGTACCAGGACGCGATGGACAGGATGCAACTGTTTATTATTCCGAATGGTTTTCGCCAACAGTGTGGTCGGGAACTTCCGGTGACTGGTTTTTTAAAGCTTCAGCTCCTGATTTGACCAAAGATATTGTAGAGAACGGAGTCGTTATGGCTTACGTGTGGTTGGGAGGCGATATCTATGATTCAAATGCGGTAAGGCCATTACCTGCTTATGCAGTTGATGCAAACTGGAGCTTCTTAATTCACGAGTATGGAAGTATTGAATTTACTTCAGATATGATCTCTAAACCGCTAACTACAAGTAACCGCTTCCGGTTTATTGCCATCCCGGGTACTATCCCTACTTTAAAATCAGCCTCCTTAAAGAACAAAAGTATTGAAGAATTAAGAAAAATGTCATACAAAGATGTTTGTAAATTCTATAACATTCCGGAATAGTTTGGTAACAAACTACTGTTTTGAAGCACAAGTAGTTGGTATTTTCTGAAAACTACTTATTATTCCATTAAAGGCCTGATCAGTTTTATAACTTATCCCGATTTAGTTGTGCTGGTGGTTTTATACTTAAAAAATCATGATCATGCTGAATTGATTTCAACATGACCGTGATTGCTGATAATTTCAAAACAAGTTTGGAATACCTTTGCGTAATTAGATACTTAACAAAGCGTTAGCGATTACTTGCTAAGTATTTTTCGCACTGCTTTTACAAGCCGATCAATTTCGTCTTTGGTATTGTAAAATGCAAATGATGGACGAATGGTAGCTTCAACGCCCAGACGACGTAAAGCAGGTTGCGCACAATGGTGTCCGGCACGTAAGGCAATACCTTCCAGATCAAGTAGTCGCCCGGCTTCAGGAGTTGGGATATTATCCAGAACAAATGAAACTACGCTCACCCGATCTTTGGGATTGCCGATTAAGTGTAACCCTCCAATTTTAGCAAGTTCCTGACGGGCATATTCCGTTAATTCATGTTCGTATCTCGAGATGTTTTGAATGCCTATTTTGCTCACATAATCGAGAGCAGCACCAAGTCCAACGGCATCAGCCACGTTCGGTGTTCCGGCTTCAAATTTAGCTGGGGGTTCGTTGAAAATCGTTTCTTCAAAAGTCACATCCTTAATCATGTTTCCGCCACCTTGCCAGTGTGGTAGAATTTCGAGCAGTTCTTTCCGGCCATACACTACGCCAATTCCGTTGGGCGAATATATTTTATGACCCGAAAAAACAAAGAAATCTGCGCCCAACTCCTGAACGTTGATTGGGGTGTGAGCTACGGATTGCGCTCCGTCGATCAATACTCTTGCACCCCAGCGTTTGGCTGAATCGATAATCGCTTTTACCGGAAGGATTGTTCCGAAAGTATTGTTTACTTGGGCAATCGATACAATTTTGGTGCGAGGGCCGAGCAATTTCTCAAAATCTTCGAGAATAATATCACCGTTGTTATTAATTGGAATGACCAATAATTTAGCTTCTTTTTCTTTGGCGAGTTGTTGCCAGGGAACGATATTGGCATGATGGTCGAGCGTGGATACAATGATTTCGTCACCCGGTTGAATAAATTTCCGGCCAAACGTTTGAGCAACCAAATTAATCCCTTCGGTCGTTCCACGAACAAAGATAATCTCATCGGTTGACGAAGCTCCAATGAAATCTTTTACTTTTTCGCGAGCTTTTTCATAGGCATCGGTTGATCGGGCAGCCAAAGTATGAGCCGCACGGTGAATGTTCGAGTTATCGGTTTCGTAAAAACGAGTTACTGCGTCAATTACCGAACGAGGTTTCTGGGTGGTAGCCGCATTGTCGAACCAGACCAGATCGTGTCCGTTTACTTTTTGGTTCAGGATCGGAAAATCTTTGCGAATGGCAGGAACATCAAAAGTTTCGCGTCCGTTATATTTTAACTCTTGATCGCGTCCAAAAGAATATTCTGAAAAGGTAGACGAATCGAATCCTTTTTCGGCACCCGTTTGCAAATTGTTGTGATTCGGTTCTTTATTCAGTAAAGCCTTTAGTTCGTTGCCAACTGGTAAGCCTACCGGGAAAATTTCCGGATTAAATATGAGCGATTCCGGAACATTTTTTTCAATTCCGGAAAGGTGAGCAAATGATTCGAAAACATCTTGAAGATTTAGTTCCTCGTCGAATAACGCTGATGCTAAACAAGGAGTATCCTCGGTTTGATGTAATTGCGCAACAATTTGCTTAAGCTTACCGATATTGGGAACTTCATTTTTTACATTTGTATGGTCAAAAACCTGATTTTCAAATCCCATGATATGTTGAATTAAACTTATTTTTCAATGCTGTTACGATGAAGATAGTCGTGGTAATAGCCTACTTCCACGTTCTCGAGAACAGCAATAGCATCGTCGGTTAATGAAGCCAACGAGAAATATTTGGTAAGCAGGTAAGATGCAACGCCAAATTTATCCAGTCCCATCAGACGAGCCGACAAACTTGGTGCAATTTCACCCGGAATGCCTGACTGCTGTAATCCAACAACGCCCTGTTCGTTTTCGCCAATGCGTACCAGAATGATGCTGGTCGTTCCAACCCCACGGTTGGTTAAGTATTGTCCTTTTATTTCAAGTTTATCGCTAGGAATAATTGGTACGCCCCTCCAATTGATAACCGGAACTCCGAATAAATTGGTAGTTACCGGTGGAACTCCACGCCAGGTACATTCGCGTTCAAAAGCGGCAATAGCACGCGGATGTGCGATGAAGAATGCCGGATTTTTCCATACTAACGACAATAATTCGTCCAGATCGTCGGGTGTTGGGGCTCCATAACGGGTACTGATACGATAACCCGGTTCAACACTATTTAGAAGTCCGAAGGTTTTGTTGTTGATCAGTTCCCATTCCTGACGCTCTTTAATACTTTCGATGCTTAGTCGCATCTGTTGTTCGAGCTGGTTGTAAGGATTGTTGTACAAATCGGAAACCCGTGTATGAACACGCACAATCGTTTGAAGGGTATTGAGCGAATATTCTCGCGGGTTTTCTTCGTAATCGATGTATGTTTCAGGAATGATATTGTCTTCTTCGTGACCTGAAACCAAGTCAATATGTTTTTCGCCATGAGTATTTACTGTGGCCTTCAACCGCAAATGTTCATCAACGGCTTTTTGAAATTGTTCACGAAAATCCGGCACCTCCTTCGTAATGGTTTCCAGCTCGGTGCTGCTGAGGGTAAAGAAAACACCAGGCGTAATTGAACGAACAGTTACTGACGAAGCTTTGTCAGATATCAGATCAGCTTCACCAAAATATTCGCCTTCCGACAGCAATCCAATTCGTAGATCTTCACCGTGAGGGCCATTGCTGATGACTTCAACCTGGCCTGAAGCAATGATGAAAAATTTCTGTCGGTCCTCCCCTTCGCTGATTAAACTGTTTCCAAGTTCAACTTCTTCCACAACAAAACGTTTGGCCAGTCTATTAACAATTTCCTCTTCAATATTCGAGAACAGTGGAATTCGGCGTAATGAGTCGGCCCGGAAAGAAGGAATTCCTTCGAGATATTCAATTTCGATTCGTTCAGCTTTTTTAAGCTCAACCTTGGTGCGGTTTACCCGATAAGTTCCAGATTCCACCTGAACCCAAGGTAATAATTTCAGGAGTAGCCTCGGGGTGATTGACCCCATCTGCGGAGCCGTTTTGGTAGTTGTTGCAAGTTGCCTTGCTGTTGCGGTAGTTACACTACGCTGTAAATTGTTTTTTGCCATGATTATGTAGTTATCGGATTGTTTATAAGTTCTGTACAGATCTGAATTTCTTCTTTTTCAACCACCCCATTTTTTATCCGGAAAGCTTTTATATCCGGAATTTCAGCGGCCAGAGAAATAATCACATAACTGATGTTTGGGTCAAAAGCCAGCCGAATATCTTCCGGAGAAGGTCTGGCTGGAGTTTCGGGATGACTGTGGTAATTAGCCAGTATCTCTAATCCGGCTTTACGTGTTTCACGAACAGCCAGAAACTGCTCAACCGGATCGAATGAAAAATGTTCATTGCTGTGATCGCTATTGGTTAACCGAAATCGAAGGGTAACTTCCCGGCCATTTCCAGCCAGGTAGCCACAAACTTCTTCAGGCAAGCCTGTTCGGGCATGATCAAAAAGATCATTGATAATTCGTTGTGGTATTTGAAGCATTGGCTGAATCGTTATTTCTGGATCAAAACTTTATGAACCGAACCATCAACATGCGATACTTCGAGTACCTTGTATCCTTGTTCACTAGCACTTTTGGGTACATTTTCAAGTGGTTCGCCTTCACTAAGTAAAACTTCAAGAACATCGCCGGTGTTTAGTTTTGATAGTTGAATCTTGGTTTTTACAAATGTCATCGGACAATGTTCGCGGGTAATATCTAATTTAAATGTTGACATGGTTGAATGATGATTTATTAATGATGAATGCAGCTTCTGTCAATGCTTTCTAAAATTTCAGAAGAAGTCCAAAATGATACTTTATTTTAGTCGATTATATGAATAGCGTTCTGCCTCCTTCGGATATTTCGAGGAAAGTGGCAACCCCAAGTACATCTTTCACTTCGTGGATGAAATCGTTTTTTTGAAGTCCCAAAATATGCATAGCCATTTCACAGGCATAGAGATTAATTCCCAAAACTTTGGCAGCGTCAACCAATTCTTCGAGTGTGGCTACGTTTTTCCTGCGCATTAGGTAACGGAATATTTTGGGACTAAGTCCACCAAAATTTAATCGGCTAACCGGAGCACTTTTCAAGCCGCCCATGAAAATGCCAAACAATTTTGGCAGGAATCCTTTGCCCACAAAAGCACGACCCTGCTTCTTTTTAATCGCATCGAGTCCCCAAAAAGTAAAAAAGATGTTTACTTCATAACCAACAGCTGCGGCACCTGTAGCCAAAGTAAATGTGGCTACCAGTTTATCGAAATCACCGCTAAAGCTAATAATCGAAAGTTTCTTTTGTTCTTTTGTTTGTTTTCCTAATGCAAAGTCAGTTGCTCCCATAGTTTTATTATTTACAAATTCAAAAATTTACGAATGCCTGTTTTTAATTTCACAGGTAGCCTGTTCGTAGTCAATTAATTCCGTAATTGTTGGTTGATCGCCGCAAACGGCACATTGATGATTGTGTTTTACTTTAATGGTTCTGAATTCCATTGTTTTGGCATTGAAGGTCAACAAGCGATTGGTTAACAAATTACCAACTCCGGTTAAGTATTTCAGCACTTCGGCTGCCTGAATGGTTCCCAACATTCCGGCAATGGCTCCCAGAACTCCAGCCTGAGAACAGGTTGGCACAGCTTTGGGTGGTGGTGGTGCATGAAAAATACAACGATAGCAGGCCGTTCCGGGTAAAACCGTGATGGTTTGTCCTTCAAAGCGTAAAATTCCACCGTGAGAAAAAGGTTTTCCGGCCTTAACACAAGCATCATTAATCAGAAATTTTACTGGGAAATTATCAGTTCCGTCAACTACAAAATCGTAGTCTTTAATAATTTCCATAGCATTGGCAGCAGTAAGAAAGTCGTGATGCGTAATTACCTTAACATCAGGATTTAACTGATTTATTTTCTCTTTTGCCGATTGTACTTTGGCCTTATTCACATCTGCAGTGAAATGGATAACCTGACGTTGTAAGTTCGATAAATCGACCACATCCCCATCAATAATTCCAATAGTTCCTACCCCAGCAGCCGCAAGATAAAGTGCGACGGCTGCTCCCAACCCTCCAGCACCCACAATCAGCACTTTCCCGTTAGTAATCTTTTCCTGACCTTCCACACCTACATCCTGAAGAATGATGTGGCGGCTATAACGATGTACTTGATCTTCAGTAAAGTTCATAATTTTATATCTTTAATTTAGAGCCTGAAGTATGTCGTTTTTCAGATCTTCAATATCTTCAATTCCAAGCGATAACCGTAAGGTAAGGTCACTCACCCCAAGGCTTTCCCGGATGCATTTGTCAAAATCACAATATATTGTTGAAGCCGGATGAATAATCAATGTTTTATTGTCGTAAATATTGGTTGCCCGTTTAATTAATTCCAGTTTATTCAAAAAAGTAAAGCACTTTTCTCTGGAGGCAAAATCGAAGGTCAGGATTGCCCCTGGAAATTTGCCGAACTGATGTTTACTGATCTCATAAAATGGAGAACCTACTTTTCCCGGATAGTTCACCGCTTTTACTTCAGGAATCGTTTCAAGGAAACGGACCAACTTCTGACAATTTTCGGAAGCTTTCTCGAATCGGAGCTGAAGTGTTTCCAGACCTAAATTTTGCAGGTAAGCTGCAAAAGGCGAAAGACAAGCACCCAGATTTCTGAAAACTTCACGTCTCAATTTTTGATTGAAGGCAAATGAGCCAAAACGTTTTGCCAGTGAGGCTAACTTTTGCGATTTGCCCCAGTCGAAGGTTCCGTAATCAACAATGAGTCCACCGATGCTGGTTGCACCACCTGAAATACATTTGGTACTTGAGATTACCTCGATATCCACACCAAAGTCCTTAGCTTTGAAAACATTGGGCGGCGTAAGTGTAGAATCGGCAATTAGCGGAACATTATTTTCATGAGCAACACGCGACAATTTTTCAAGATCAACAACTTCCAGCTGAGGGTTTGTAATTGTTTCTACAAAAACTAATGCTGTTTTATTGTCAATGTTTGCCTGGACTTCTTCGGTGTTGGTTAAATCGCAAAACCGGATTTCGATTCCGAAATCCTTAATTGTTGACTCAAAAAATACATAGGTATTTCCGAACAGATGTTTGGAAACAAGGATGTTGCTACCTGCATAAGCCAATACAAAAATAGTATTCGAGATTGCCGCCATACCCGAACTAAGAGCCGTTACATTCAAAGAACCTGTCATTTGCTTAATCCGAAGCTCGAAGTTCTCGACTGTTGGATTTGAAACGCGTGAATAGGAATGAACCGGTAAACGACCTTGAAATGACAATTCCATTTGTTCTGCTGATTCGAAATCGAAAGCAGAATTGCTATAAATAGGTTGGTGTAATGCTCTGTTTACGTCATCTTTCGCGAATGGAGAATGTATGAGTTTGGTAGTAAACCCAGTGGGTTTCAACATCGCGCCCCTCCTCCCATAAAGTATAGAAAATCAACTTCATCACCTTCATACAAGAGTGTCGTAGTAAAATTTTCGCGTGGTAGAAATTCTCCATTTATCTGTACCGATACCATATCGGGTTGTTCTACATTGTTTTTCTTAATTAATTCGAGCAGTGAAATTGGTACTTCAATTTCCTGTTCATTTCCGTTTACCTGAATTTTTCCCATTTCTATTGTTGTTGTAAGTTTTATCAATTGTCAAATCACTGTGTCGTCTTCGGAATCTGATTTGGGAATTTCAACTACTTTTTCCAGCTGGTAAAGCGGAGTTGACAAATAACGTTCTCCCGTATCCGGAAGAATAACTACGATACGTTTATTCTTATTTTCAGGGCGTTTGGCGATCTGAATAGCAGCATAAACAGCTGCTCCTGAAGAAACTCCGGCCAGAAGTCCTTCTGTTCTGGCGAGTTCACGGCCAATTGCATAAGCATCTTCGTTTTTTACTTTGAAGATTTCGTCATACACGTTGATGTTTAATACGCTTGGTATAAATCCTGCCCCTAATCCCTGTATTTTATGAGGTCCGGGTCGGCCACCGGAAAGTACCGGAGAATCGGCTGGTTCAACGGCAACCACTTTTATTGCCGGATTTTTTTCTTTTAATACTTCGCCAGCACCGGTAATTGTACCTCCTGTTCCAACGCCGGCAATGAAAATATCCACCAGTCCGTCGGTATCAGCCCATATTTCCTGAGCGGTTGTTTTTCGATGGATTGCCGGGTTCGCGTGGTTATTAAACTGTTGGGGAATGTAAGCCTTCGGAAACGTATTTTTTAATTCAATGGCTTTGCGTATTGCTCCGCTCATTCCTTCAAATCCTGGACTAAGAACGATCTCGGCACCAAGAGCTTTCAGAATATTTCGCCGTTCAATACTCATGGAATCAGGCATGACTAATATCAGGCGATACCCTTTTGATGCTGCAACAAATGCCAGAGCAATACCGGTATTTCCACTGGTTGGCTCAATAATGACTGTGTTTTTGTCAATCCAATCTTGTTTTTCAGCCACATCAATCAATTCAAATCCCAGCCGGTCTTTTATGCTTCGGGCTGGATTAAATGCTTCGAGTTTGGCAATAATTTTGGCTTCCAGATTAAATTTTTGTTCAATCTTTTTCAGTTCTAAAAGCGGGGTTTTCCCAATTAAATCGGTTATGCTTTTTGCAATTTTTGCCATAATTTCAGTTTAAGAAAAATGAATTATTTCTTGCGAAGGTGGCTAGAACGGCGATTTATTGAAATCCCCCAAATTTGGCATTTTATATCCCGCAAATATGGTATGTTAACGTATGAGGAAGCTGTGTTGGCTCAGAACATCTTATAAACCAGATTTTGCACGTAGTTGGCCCATTCCTGATGAGTCTTTGATTTATCAAATGTTTGGTGCGAAATTGGCTTGCCTATTTTTACCCGGATTATTTTATTTCTTTTGTTAAATAGCTCGTGAGGTAGAAGAGCCAATTCCAAATTCGCTTTAATTCTTAGGAGCTTTCGAAGCATAAAAATTGTATAAAAAAGCTTGGAATTCCTTCCGTAGAAATAGAATGGAACCACATCACGCTGGCATGAAACCGACTTTGAAATAAAACTTTTATGCCAGGTACTGTCAATAACTTTTTGGTTTTTAATTCTCGAAACCAGACCTGCCGGAAAATGTGTTATTGGGATTTCAGACTGGAAAATTTCATCCAGCGTTTTAAGATATTCTTTGGAATTTGTCCCAAAAACATTCACTGCAGCTAATAACGGTCGCAACTGAGGAATGAGAACGAAAACTTCGTTTCCAATCGCTTTAAAATCGCCATACTTTGCAGCAACAATATTGGTGAGAACCAATCCATCGGCAATTCCAAACGGATGGTTGGCAATAAAAAAATATTTTCCGGATTCCGGCAGATTTTCCAATCCTTCAACCTCGACATGGATATTTAATTCCTCCAGAATTTTAGGAAGAAATTCAACCCCTACGGCATCTTCGTATTTCGTTAAAATCCGATTTATTTCGTTCTGATATGTAATTTTAACTAATCCGTCGATTATAAAATGAGGTAAACTTTTTAATAAGGCGGATTTGCTATTTTTAATCTGAGCTTCAATGTCTATAATTTTCATTCCTATAAATATTTGTTCTTTAATCTGGATTAATGAATTGTCATTTAATCCGGATTTCCTACCAGCGATCGGATAAACAGTAGACTTGGCTTATTGGTTATTGTTCCGTTCTCAATAAAAGCCGGAAATTCGAATAGCGGATCTTTTATGGCGGTAAAAGCCAGATCATCCGGAGATAAGGTAAACCTGGACCATGTATATCGGATTTTCCAATCCACAAAATCGTAGGCGAGATAAACTAATTCGGTACAGGTAATTGCTTCCGGAGACTCAATGTCGAAGTTGAAATCATAATCTTTACCCAATTGCTTATAAATATTGTGAACAATGTTTTCCTTTAGTTTTTCCGATAAATTTACAGGTCGGATAATCAGAAAAATGTCGCCATCTGCAAAGTCGTGCATGGTGCTGATCTTTACACCACTGCGCAAAACTTCGACCATAGCTCTGCCTTTAATACTATCTTTAACGGTGGTTTTTCCTTTCATTTCGGCAGCCAGTTCGCTTCCTAACCAGATTCCTACGTGGCCAAAATATCCGGGAATAAATTGATCGGTTAAGTGATGCGGCGATTTCATCAGAACAATGTCAAATGGTTGCAGTACTGAACGTAAGAGCTCTGCATTTTTCTGGCGGTTTGTTGCCAGATGAAATAAGCCTATTGTATTTCCGATTACATAGCTCCCTCCATAAACAAAACCATAAATACCTGAATGCAACCGATCGTTGTTATGAAAAATATTGTTTTTAAGAGCTATCCATGTATTAGTTTTGGGTAATTGGTTGACAATACTGTCGTTTTGCTGATTATTGTACAGGAGACTGTTTGTCTTCAATTCTTTTCTGATTTTCTGATTGTACAGGAATTGATTGCTCTTCCAAAGAATTTTTTTTGGAATATTGTTCCCACGATCCCCTCGGTTTAAACTACGGCGAACCAGCCTGTTTTTCTGGTAACTACACTGATAATTTTGGGCCGAAGAAAGTAATTCGAGAGCTGCCCGGTATTGTATCGGATTTAAACTATCAGCTTTTATCTTCGGTTTTTGAAGTATCTCGTAAAAATATTGATCGTTGTTTAATTGTTCTCCGAAGAGATAATACAACTGATTAATTACAAGCCCATTCAGGTGAAAATTGTGTTTTTTTTGTTCAGAAATGATGTGGAGTAAGCTATCGGCTTTTGTTTGGAGAAATTTCCTTTTTGTTTCGGAAAGCGTAAAATTTGGCTCCGGATTTATTCCTAAATCA
>Ga0302286_10002687_pt1 | contig 12228 bp, 11 predicted proteins | sample III_Fen_E2_3_FD_198765 | JGI IMG/M metagenome (GOLD analysis project Ga0302286, IMG submission 198765) | Peat permafrost microbial communities from Stordalen Mire near Abisko, Sweden - III_Fen_E2_3 | ecosystem: Environmental > Terrestrial > Soil > Wetlands > Permafrost | place: Sweden: Abisko...
AATTATGCGGAGATCCTGAAAAACGGATCCGGTTGGTGAGAAATGATTCCCTTGATTTAATGGCACCTTGCTGTGACCGATACAACACTCATCTACTTCGTAAAAAGTAATGCCAGGTTCCCGGTTTATAAATGTTAGGTTTCAGAAGATGTCACGAAGAAAAGAACTAGAAAGAAAAAATTGTTATTGAGAATGTGTTATGAAGAAAAAAATTGTAAATCAATCGCTGGCCCTGTTGGTCATAATAGTATCCCTAGGTTTGATCCAGGCGTGGAGAGAATCGAGAAACCCTTTTGCATTGTATTCGAATACTAAAAAGATGATTGATGAATCCCATTATTTGTCGGACAAATCAGTCAAAAACGATACCATAAAAGAGTATCAATCATATTAGTGACATTCAAAGAAAGATACTTGTATCTCTTAAAGAAAACAGTTTCTAAGAGTAAAATCAAATGAATTACTTCCGTTATACAGTCACTACCCGGCAGGAAGAGTACACGACAGAAACGAATGTAAGCAAACTGACAATCAAATTCTAAATTTATCCGAAAATAAACATTTATCTGTACTGCTATGAAAAGTATTATAGAATTCATCATTATCGTTTTGTTCACGATCAGCTGTACTGCACAAAACGATCCGCAACCGACACCTGTACCTGTTGATGCCAAACCAATAGCATTGCGGGCCGGTCTTGAAAAACGTGCCAGCCAGGACAATGAATTTGCCATTGACTTGCTGAAGAAAACAATTACCACCACCGGTGAGACAAATGTCTTTGTATCCCCGCTAAGCGTCAGTATTGCCTTGGGCATGGTCTGGAACGGAGCCAACGGAACCACAAAGACTGAAATGGAAACAGCTCTTAAAATGAGCGGCCTGTCAGCAGCAGACATCAACGATTATTACAAAATCATGCAGTCGACCTTGCCGAGTGTGGACCCTACCACCAAACTAAGCATTGCCAATTCAGTGTGGTACAAGACCGGGTTTATAGTGAAACCTGACTTCCTGAAGGTAAATTCAGATTATTACAATGCCTATATCAAAGAACTGGATTTTACGAAAGCTTGGGCGGTGGACACCATAAACAACTGGTGTGCAAAGAAAACCAATTCATTAATTCCAACCATCATCGAGAAAATCCCCTCGAATGCAGTCATGTACCTGATGAATGCAGTCTATTTCAAAGGCATCTGGCGTAAACAGTTCGAAAAGAAAAATACATCAGTGCTCAAGTTTACAAACGAAACAGGGAATCAAGCGGATGTGAACATGATGTACCAGAAAGGCACTTTTGGTTACACAGGAACTGAGACAGCTCAATACCTGGACCTTCCCTACGGGAACAAAGCATTCAGCATGACTGTAATCTTACCTGTTACCAATAAGACAACAGCGGATGTGTTGAATACACTGACAACAGAAAGCTGGAATACCACATTAAGTCATTTCTCTGAACGGGAAGTCATGGTATATTTACCCCGGTTCAAGGTAACCAACAAATTCAAACTCAACGACGAGCTTCAAAACATGGGGATGAAACTTGCTTTCAGTGATTTTGCCGATTTCACGAAAATGACGTCTATCCCGGTACAAATTTCGGAAGTAATCCATAAAACCTACGTCACGGTGGATGAAGAAGGAACAGAGGCTGCTGCAGTGACTTCGATTGGAATGATAACCACTTCTATGCCCGAAATAACCGTTTTCAAGGTTGACAAACCATTCCTGTTCGTAATCCGGGAAAAGAGTACAGGTGTGATACTCTTTATCGGGAAAGTCGGGAATGTAGAGAAATATTAATTCGCTTAACGATATGCTGCTATGAAAAAAATCCTGTTTTTATTTAGCCTGACCCTATTGGCATTGACCGGTTGCGAAAACAAAGTAACCGAGACGGTAACCTATAAGATCAACGAACCTGTCTTTATGGCAACATCAACATTCCGCAATTCAGTAAAAGTGACTGCCGAACCCCATAAGATTACAAGCATTGGCAAAATGTGCTTGTATAATAACTACCTGTACATTTCCGAACCTGAGAAAGGAATCCACATCATAAATAACACTGACCCGGCAAACCCACAGATTATCGGATTCATACAGTTACTGGGAAATGCTGACTTAGCCATCCGGAACGGAATGCTTTATGCCGACTCGTACATTGACCTGGTATGGTTTGATATTACAAATCCTGCCATGCCGGAATTAAAAGGAAGGCTGGATTCTATCTTTCCAACTGCCATGCCTACGATCCAAAATATCTATGGATATGATTATTCAAGTGTTTATTCAGGGAAAAACAACGGAATCGTTATTGGCTGGGAATTAAAAGAAAAGACAGAAGAAGTGACCCACTATACCGGAAGTTGGGAGAAAGGGGGCGCCCTGTATGAAGGAACCGGTATAGCCCTGAATTCACCGGGTGGGAGCAGTAATTCCACCGGAGTAAATGGTTCCATGTCACGGTTCAGCATTTACAACAATTATTTATATTCAGTGATTAACAATTATCTGAACATATTCGACCTGAACAATGTAATCCCGAAGAAAGCAGGGAACGATTTCTATATCGGCAGAAATGTAGAAACCATATTCAGTTACAAAGACAACCTGTTTATGGGAACACCTTCCGGAATGCTTATTTATTCGGTGAAAGACCCTGTAAAACCGGTATTCCAATCTTCTTTATCGCATGTATATGGCTGCGATCCGGTAGTGGTAGAGAATGATCTGGCTTATGTGACCATACATTCGGGCAATTTATGCGGACAGAGCAGCAATGAACTGTTTATTGTCAATGTGAGTGATGTCAAAAATCCAAGGCAAATTGTATCGTACACCATGACCAATCCTAAAGGTCTGGGTATTGATAACGGCAAATTGTTTTTATGCGATGATGGGCTGAAAGTATACAATGTAACCGACCCGCAAACAATTATGTCCAACCAGCTGGCTCATTATTCAGGCATGGATGGGTATGATGTCATACCTCAAAACAATATCCTGATGATGATAGCCAGCGATGGGCTGTATCAGTATAATTATTCCGATATCAATAATATCAAACAAATCAGTAAAATTCCGATAGAGGAATAAAGTTAACCAGCTTTTATCTTTAAATGCAAAATAGAAAAAGAAAATGAGAGTATTAAAATTGAGAAATTACCTTGCTACATTATTGTTGATAATACTCATCCAAAGTTGCGATCAAAATGATGTGACAACGATTGGTGATAAAAATTATCCTACGACCTATAAAAAACTGGATGCCACTACTCTTAATCAAATGCGAACGGACTTTGGCAAGGCCAACCCTTTCCTTAGTACCACAATTACTGATTTTGGTTTTTGTGGATCAACTGAAAATTATATAGCAACTCCATGGCCAACCCGCATTCCTGATTTAACTAAGAAAGAGGCAATCAATGCTACTAAGTTTTTTATTTCTCAAAATTCTACACTTTTAGGAATTAAAACAACTGATGATATAACCTTCTCCAGAGTGGATTCATTTACTATCTACGAAGGAAGTATTAAATGGTATATTTCGTCTAATACACAGAAAATTGGTGGCCTAGAAGTCTCTGACACTTATCTGACTTTCAGTTTGACAAACGGGAAAATAACTTATTGCAGTGGAAATTGGTATCCATATATTTATATCCCTGCTAAAATAAATATAAATGAAGAAAAGGCCAAATCGATCCTGTTAAACAAAGTAGTTTATTTATCGGACATTGCGGGAAGACCCATTCCTATGACCATCACCGCTAAAAGTCTTGAAACTACTGAGTTTTCCAAACTGATATATCCCCTCAAAACTGCAGATAAAATTGAATTACGCGTTGTATGGGTTGTGAGTATTCCTGAGGTATTCTATGTTATTTATCTGGATGTAATGACCGGAGAAATTGTAGGAGGATATCCAACTATAGTGTCATAAGCGAATGGGAGCAGCTCTTCTCAGCATTTTGCGCCACACTGCTGAATACTGGTCACAGGAAACCCGTGGACTAACAACTGGCTGAATCAAGCATTGCCCGTTAGACTATAAAAAAAACAGGAAAGCAATAGACATTGCTTTCCTGCTTTTTTTAAGAGAATTAAGAACGATTATCCGTAGATTATTTTCCCATTTTCATCTTTAAAATCCTCGAAACTTTTGTTGTATTGTTCCATGGCACGATAACTCATAGCCATGCTGGAGAAACCACCATCGTGATACAGATTCTGCATCGTCACCTTACGGGTAAGGTCACTAAACATCACGACACAATAATCGGCACAATCAGCAGCAGTAGCATTCCCTAGTGGGGACATGCGTTCTGAGAAATCAAGCAGACCTTCCATACCCTTCACACCACTACCGGCAGTTGTCACGGTAGGTGACTGGGAAATAGTATTTACACGTACATTGTGTTCACGCCCATAAATATAGCCAAAACTCCGTGCAATGGATTCCAATATCGATTTGGCATCTGCCATGTCGTTATAACCAAACACAGTACGTTGTGCGGCCATATACGATAAAGCTACTACCGAACCGTATTCGTTGATAGCATTCATCTTCTTGGCTACCTGTAGCATCTTGTGGAAAGAAATTGCTGAGATATCAAGTGTTGAAGTTAGCATATCATAATCCAGGTCATCATAAGTCCTTTTCTTACGAACATTTGGTGACATACCGATTGAATGTAATACAAAATCAATTTTACCTCCCAATGCTTCCATTGATTGTGCAAAAACCTGTTCCAGGTCTTCTACACTGGTTGCATCAGCCGGAATTAGTTTTGCGTTCAATTTCTCAGCAAGTTCATTTGTTGTTCCCATACGAACAGCCAGTGGAGTATTCGACAAAGTGATAATTGCACCTTCTTCGACTGCACGTTCCGCCACTTTCCATGCTATGGACATATCGTTCAACGCACCAAACACAATACCTCTTTTTCCTTTTAATAAATTGTTACCCATGTCTTTTTTATTTTTTAGGTCCATTGAATTAAACATCACAGAAATAGAATTGTTTAGATTCAGAACCGAATTTTCAGCACAAAGATACTAAAAATGTGCAATTAATAAAAATGTTTGATTTAACATTCAACCTTTTTTTTCGTTATTATGTTGGACAACATGAATTTAGTTTATTTTATTTATTGTAAGATATCCCTTAAAAAAGTATCATCATTCTATGATAACTATTTTCGAAGACAGATTATTCCTGCTGGTATTGATTTAGGGTATGGGAAGATTACAGGTATTGAATCACCGGATTTGTTTTGGGAAACACTCTGCGAATGAAGCCAGCACACAGCAAAGCACGGCATTCTGAATTGTTGCTTCGTGAAATGGAATGTCGTTTAAAAAGATAGAAAGATCTCAGCAGCGAGAGAGTTCCTATGTTGTATGTGATATAAACAGCAGAGATCCGAATATAACAACGGTGATATTTCAAGGATAAACAGTGTGATGAATATTATTACTTATTCCATCGAATGCATCGGATTAGAAAAGAGTTATGCTCATCCTGTAAAACTGAAAGTAGCCTTCAAAACAGGTTGTTTTGAAGGCTACTTTATGACAGTCAGGTTTTATCCTGTTGATTAGTTCACTTTGAACTTAGCATTTCCGTTTTTGATAAAATCTACTATTTGTTTAGCAGCTGCAATACCGGCATTGATATTTGCTTCCGAAGTTTGGGCACCCATCTTCTTAGGGGTTGCAAAATAACGTCCGGCAAGCTTTTCAGCCATTTCAGTTTCATTTGCAGGTGCAATATCCGTCACATATTTGAAATCAGGGCGTGATGCCATGAATTCAAGGATCTGAGCTTCGTCAATCACTTCCTTACGGGCTGTGTTTACCAGGATTGCTCCTTTAGGCAAGCGGCCAAGCAAGGCTGCATTTATTGATTTTTTAGTTTCAGCGGTTGCCGGAATGTGTAAAGAGATAATATCACAGACAGAATATAATTCTTCCGCCGATTTAACGGGTTTCACAGCATCCTTTTCCATAACAGAGTCGGGACAGAAAGCATCATAGGCATAGATCTCCATACCAAAACCTTTGGCTATGCGGGCTACATTGCGACCAACATTGCCATAAGCATGGATACCCAGTTTTTTGCCCATTAATTCTGTTCCGGAAGTTCCGTTATAGAAATTACGCACGGCATAAACCAACAATCCGAACACCAGTTCTGCCACAGCATTTGAATTTTGTCCCGGTGTATTCATTACACATACCCCGGCCTTGGTGGCTGCTTCCAGGTCGACATTATCATAGCCGGCACCTGCACGGACCACTATCTTCAATTGTTTGGCAGCTGCTAAAACCTCTGCATCAATCAGGTCACTCCGTATAATAATAGCATTGGCATCGGCAACAGCATCCAACAGTTGTTGTTTCGATGTATATTTTTCCAGTAAGGCCAGTTCGAAGCCAGCGGCTTCAATTTCCTGACGGATACCATCCACTGCAACTTTTGCGAACGGTTTATCAGTAGCAATAAGTATTTTCATGTTATTTGGGGTTTGAAAGGTTTGATGTTTGAAAGGTTTGATGTTTGAGAAGTTTGATGTTTGAGAAGTTTGCTGTTCATGTAACTTTTCAAACTCTTCAAACCTTTCAAACACTTCAAACTTTTTTATTTATTTTCAAATTCATTCATGCAATCTACCAGTGCCTGGACACTTTCAATTGGCATGGCGTTATAGATAGAAGCGCGGAAACCTCCTACTGAACGGTGACCTTTGATGCCTACCATTCCACGTTCGTTTGCCAGCTTTTGGAAGTCAGCTTCCAACTCCTGGTATTCAGGTTTCATGACAAAACAGACATTCATGCGTGAACGGTCTTCTTTAACGGCTGTTCCCACGAACATTTTGCTGTTATCGATTGCGTTGTAAAGCAATTCAGCTTTGGCAATGTTTTTCTTTTCCATTTCCACCAAACCACCATTGGCCTTCAACCAACGCAATGTTTCCATAGCACTGTAAATAGGCAATACCGGAGGGGTATTAAACATGGAACCTTCGGCAATATGAATTTTATAATTCAACATGCTTGGGATATAACGGGATACCTTACCCAACAATTCGTCTTTTATAATCACAAAGGCCAAACCGGCAGGAGCCAGGTTCTTTTGTGCACCACCGTAAATCAAGCCGTATTTCGATACATCCATTGGACGTGAGAAAATATCAGAGGACATATCGGCAATCAATGGCACCGGCGAATCAAGGTCCGTAAGGATTTCAGTTCCGTAAATTGTATTGTTTGTAGTGATGTGGAAATAATCCGCATCAGCCGGAATAACATAATTTTTAGGTATAAAGGTATAGTTGGCATCCTTCGAAGAGGCGACTTCAATCACTTCGCCGAAACCTTTTGCTTCTTTCATGGCCTTATTTGCCCAAACGCCTGTATTTAAAAAGGCTGCTTTCTTTTCTAAAAAATTAAAAGGAATCATACAGAACTGCATGCTCGCTCCACTTCCTAAAAATAGTACCGAATAACCTTCGGGAATATTCAGCAATTCTTTGAAAAGCACAACTGCTTCATCGATAACAGCCTGAAAATCCTTTGAACGATGGCTGATTTCCAATACAGATAATCCGGAACCATTAATCTCCAATACCGCCTGTGCTGTCTTTTCAATAACTTCACGGGGTAATATGGATGGTCCCGCACTAAAATTATGTTTCTTCATACTCAATTAACTTATATTTGTTTGATAGTTTTATTTTCAAAATTGGAAGCACAAAAGTACTATTTTTTTTACTTTTGACCATGTAAAAATGTGTTTTTATAATCTTTTGGGTAAGATATTATATAACCATTCACAAGTGACTCTTAAAAATACATTTTTATGCACAATTCCAAAACCCCTGTGCAATAGAATCGGAAGTTATTTCCCGGTAATGATTCTCTTCACTTCATTCAATTTATTCAGGGCGGCAATCGGGGTCAGGTTATTCACATCCAGGTTTTTGATCTCATCACGGATTTGTTCCAGGATAGGATCATCCAGTTTGAAAAAGCTGAGTTGATAGCCTTCCCTGTTTTGGGCAATCTCACCTACCGGTTTGGCAATCCCCGACTGGCGGTTATCTGTTTCCAGCTGCTGCAGTATCTTTTCCGCCCTTTTCACAATGCTCTGTGGCATACCGGCCATTTTAGCCACGTGTATCCCGAAGCTGTGTTCACTGCCGCCAAGCACCAGTTTACGCAGGAATATCACTTTCTTATCAATCTCTTTCACCGACACATTGTAGTTCTTGATCCGGTGAAACGATTTCTCCATTTCATTCAACTCATGGTAGTGCGTTGCGAACAGTGTTTTTGCCTTGCACGAGGGATGTTCGTGTATATATTCCACAATGGCCCAGGCAATGGAGATTCCATCATAGGTACTCGTGCCGCGTCCCAGTTCATCAAAAAGAACCAGGCTTCTGTTCGACAGGTTATTCATAATGCTGGCGGCCTCATTCATTTCCACCATGAAAGTAGACTCGCCCAGTGAGATATTATCGCTTGCCCCTACCCTGGTAAAGATCTTGTCCACCACCCCTATCCGGGCACTCTCCACAGGCACAAAACATCCTATCTGAGCCATCAGGGTGATCAGGGCTGTCTGACGTAGCAGAGCCGACTTCCCCGACATATTCGGACCGGTAATGATAATGATTTGTTGGGTGGTACTGTCCAGGTACACATCGTTGGCTATATAGGTTTCACCGATCGGCAATTGTTTCTCTATCACCGGGTGACGCCCCTGTTTGATATCCAGCACGTCGGTATCCGTAATTTCAGGGCGTACGTATTTGTTCTCTGCCGATACTTTGGTGAACGACAACAGGCAATCCAGTTGCGCTATCAGGGTTGAATTCAGTTGTATGGCAGTGATGTAATCAATCAGGCTTAACACCAGTTCATTAAACAACCGTGTCTCAATAGCCAGTATTTTTTCTTCAGCACCCAGTATTTTTTCTTCGTATACTTTCAGCTCCTGCGTGATATAACGCTCGGCATTCACCAGAGTCTGTTTGCGGATCCAGGTTTCCGGCACTTTATCCTTGTGCATATTCCGCACTTCGATATAATACCCGAATACGTTATTGAAACTTATTTTCAGGCTTGGGATATTGGTCTCGGCACTTTCGCGCTCCTGTATTTTTTGAAGGAAGTCTTTTCCCGAATAAGCCAGTTGACGGAGCTCATCCAGGTCAGCATCAATGCCGGGCTTAATAATTCCACCCCTGAAAATCATATTCGGGGGATCGTTCGTTATCTCGGCTTCAATTTTATCGGAAATGACAGAACATACATTCAGCTGGTCTGCAATTTTGCGTAAGGTCACATTGTCTGTTGCCAAACAGGATTGTTTAATGGGCTCAATGGCTTTCAAAGCTACTTTGAGCTGCATTACCTCCCGTGGGTTGATACGTCCAACGGCTACCTTGGAGATAATGCGCTCCAGGTCGCCTATCAAGGCGATATTTTGTTCCAGCAACAGTTTTAGCTCCGGGTTCTTGAAAAAGTATTCCACCACACTTAACCTTTCGTTGATAGGCTTCACATCTTTCAATGGGAATGCCACCCATCGCCTGAGCATCCTGGCTCCCATGGGGCTGATGGTTTTATCAATCACGTCCAGCAAGGTCCTGCCACCCTCATTCATTGTCCCGTACAATTCCAGGTTCCGTACAGTAAAGCGGTCCAGCCACACATAGCGTTCTTCCTCGATACGCGAGAGCTGGGTAATGTGTCCGGTTTGTTGGTGATGCGTCAGGTCCAGGTAATGCAGGATGGCTCCGGCAGCTACCACCCCGTTGGGCAGGTTGTCTACCCCGAATCCCTTCAGGTTCTTGGTTTCAAAATGTTTCAGCAGTCGTTCCTGGGCTGTATCGGGAGTAAACGCCCAGTCTTCGAGCGCATAGGTGAAAAACTTAGTACCAAAGAGGTTTTCGAAATCTTTGCGTTTTGAACGGTCGAACAGGACTTCCTTGGGTCCAAAACTGTTCAGGAGCTTGTCGACGTATTCAGCAGTTCCTTCCGCCACCAGGAATTCACCGGTCGAGATATCCAGGAAGGATACGCCTACCTGATTTTTATTCATGTACACACTGGCCAGAAAAGTATTTTCACGGTGGTTCAGGGTCGTATCGCTGTACGAAACCCCGGGTGTCACCAGTTCGGTAACGCCTCGTTTCACTATTTTCTTGGTAAGCTTCGGGTCTTCAAGTTGGTCGCAAATGGCTACACGCATGCCGGCCCGTACTAACTTGGGCAAATAGGTATCCAGTGCATGATGAGGGAATCCTGCTAATTCAATGGTTTTTCCCGATCCGTTGGCACGCTTGGTAAGGGTGATTCCCAATATGCCGGCAGCCTTGATGGCATCGGTCGAAAAAGTCTCGTAGAAATCACCACAACGAAACAGCAATATCGCATCAGGATGCTTCGCTTTAATCTCGTTGAATTGCTTCATCATGGGCGTTTCCACTATGTCATTTGCCATACTTTGGTGTTCGGTTGATTGGTTAATTGGTTGATTGGCTGATTGGTTGATTGGTTGATTAACTAAAAAGTCCATCAATCGCATCAGTCATCTTCGACCACAAAAATTTATTCTTTTCAATCTTAATGTTTGCAATCATCTTTTCAGCCCGATGATTGGTAAAGAAGTCCACCATGGCGTCGGCAATCTGGAGAGGCTCTACTCCCACTACATAGCCCACTTTCCCATCGGGTACAATTTCAGCAAGTCCGCCGACATTGGTCACCAGCATGGGTTTCTCAAAATGATAGGCTATCTGGCTTACCCCGCTCTGGGTGGCCGAACGGTATGGCTGTGCTACTAAATCGGCAACACTGAAATAATTGCGTACTTCATTATCCGGTATAAATCCGGTTCTCAATTCAACCAATCCGTCCAGTTTCAACTTAATAATCAATTCCAGGTAAGGTTGCGGGTTTTCATAAAACTCCCCTGCAACAATCAGCCGTATAGGGAATTTCCGTAACCTGTCATCGGCAAATGCCTCCAGCAACAGGTCAAGGCCTTTATAATGGCGTATAAAACCAAAGAAAAGCACATAATCTTTTTGTTCGTGAAGTCCCAGCTTAATGGTGGCTTCTTTTTTGGTCAATGAGTCGCCGTAATGATCGTAAATGGGATGGGGCGACACTATTTTCGGCTTCTGATCAGTATCAAAATGGTTAATGTCAGCAATCACCGAGTCAGCCATGGCCACAAAGCCATCCATTGATTTTACAAAGTATTTTGGGAATAATTTATCCAGGATAGTCGGTTCATGAGGGATCATGTTGTGTATCAATGCCACCATCTTGGTCTTGGGCGAACGGGCAATACGGGCAATGGTCCCAAAACAGGGGGCCATAAATGCCATCCAATAGCAGAAAATAACCATATCAGGCGATTTTTCCTTGATGATCCGGCCTACTTTAACCCAGTTCAATGGATTCACCGAATTAATCATGCGTTTAATCTTCAAATCATCAGGAGCAAATTCTGTTGAAAATTGTGTTTGTCCCGGAAATAAAAAGGCAGGATATTGAAGCGAGAAAGTGATTATTTCTACGTCATTTCCTTGTTTTACATATTCACGTGCGAGTCTTTCATTATAGGCTGCCAATCCACCCCGAAAAGGAAATGCAGTACCAACTATGATTATTTTCATACACCAGTAATAATATTAGATTGATAAACAAAATGTTACCGCCAACCCTTCGCTGCCGGCATACCCTATTATCCACTTTGTAAAAAGAATGCCAACAGAAGTATTAACCTTATGCTTATTTTATGCAAAAGTACTAAATTATTCAAGGAAGTAGGCGTTTTTCCTGACAAATTTTTCACCTGTAAATGCAAATGAATTATCATCTGTTTCGGAAGAAACTGATTTCTGCCGGCAGTCTATTGGAAATTAAAAACCTGCCCGGGTGCCGCAGCATCTTTTTTTCCAATTGAAAAGCTGAGCACCTGAATCAGAACGCACAGAGCGATGTTGAATAGGTCGTTCTCTTAAAATCAGTTATTTTACACCCTGTTTCACGTAAGACCTGAAATTGAATTTCTTATGAATCCTTGAATCATACTGCGTCTAAACCTCCTTTAGACTTATTTTATGTATCGAGGGGGTTGCCTGGGGGTTGCCTGGGGGTTGGCTGGGGGTTGGCTGGGGGTTCCGAGGGCCC
>Ga0302286_10002688_pt1 | contig 12227 bp, 8 predicted proteins | sample III_Fen_E2_3_FD_198765 | JGI IMG/M metagenome (GOLD analysis project Ga0302286, IMG submission 198765) | Peat permafrost microbial communities from Stordalen Mire near Abisko, Sweden - III_Fen_E2_3 | ecosystem: Environmental > Terrestrial > Soil > Wetlands > Permafrost | place: Sweden: Abisko...
CCGAAAGTTATAGGTGCGAGTCCTGTATCCGCATAGAACTATAGGGCTATAACTTAATAGGTAAAGTGTACTGCTCATAACAGTAATTATAAGTGTTCAAGTCACTTTAGCCCTAATGATACTATAAATTAATATAAATTAATTTAAGCCTGAGTGCTGGAATTGGTAGACAGTGAAAACTTAAGCTTTTCTGAGTTATACTCGTGGGTGTTCGAATCACTCTTCAGGTATATTTTATTAATTTATAGGGGATTATATGCAATAACAACTACTTACTTATTATATTAAACATAGAGGTAGTAAGGTCACATAACTTTTTTTTATGTCTGTTTATAAATAGGGAAGATTTATTTCCAGAAATCCCGATTTTATTGGACTTATTTCTTTACATCTGTTGGAGGTATCCAACTTTAAAATACAATTTGTAACTTAATTGGTAAAGTACCTTAGTAATATAAAGTACAAAACTATATATTACTATAATATAGATCAAATAGTGATATATGAATAGTTTCTATTTATCAGCTTATATATAATTTATAATCATATATAAATTAACTTCCTTTTAATTAAGCTGATAGGATTAATCTTGTGTTTAATATATAAGCTTCTATAGCTCAACGGTAGAGCATAATACTGTTAATATTATGATAGATGTTCGATTCATCTTAGAGGCTACTTAATAAGGGGACATAGTTTAATTGGTAAAACTGCGATTTTGCATATCGTTAACTCGAGTTCAACTCTCGATGTCTCCATACAAGCTCGTGAAGCTCAATTGGTGGAGCAGAATATTGAAGTTATTTTGGTTGTAAGTTCGAATCTTACCTCGGGCATAATAAAAAGGAATAAATTGTTACCATCCAATTACTGAATAATGGGCTATATTTGGTGCTAACTTGCCTGGGTCATACTTAAAAAATCTAAGTGTAATCTTGCAGGTTATAATAATTATATGACACTAATTACTTATAATGTATTGAATTAAAAAAATTACGATTAATTACGCTCATTATATTAATAAATGAAAGGCAGGTTAAACAGAAAACATGTTTAGGGTCTTATAAATAAATGTTTACCAGGTCTTTTGGCTTTTTATATTGTATCCCACTGGCTTAAGTTCATATATGATCATGTATAAACTTACTCCTTATGTAAATACTTACCTAAGTCAGTTTTAAATTTCATTAGTTTTTACTATTAGTTTAATTATACACTTATTAAAGGCTTAGCATTCTAGGAGGAGGTAAATGATGCTTATATTATAAAGATTAAAATAATTAATATATACATGATTATCAGCTTAGATCAGATTTAATAAATATAATATAAATATATTTTTATTTATTTAACAGCTCTAATATTAGTAAAAAGGACTTTAGTATAAGGGTAATGCGTATGACTTTTAATCATCAAAATGTAGGTTCGAATCCTGCAAGTCCTATAGTAATAAATAGATATATTTATTATAATTAAATTTAAATTACTAATAATTATTTATTTTAATTTTTAATAACTTATCTTAAGTAAAATTATATATTATATAAGGGTAATGATGGAATTGGCAGACATAAATAGTTTAGGTCTATTGGATTTTTTAATCTTATCCGTTCAAGTCGGATTTACCTTATAATATGTTGTGGACTAATGGGTAAGTCATAAATTTTTGGTATTTACTATTGAGTGTTCGAATCACTTCAACATAATTAAAAGGTGGATATAGTTCAATGGTAGAGCGACTGTATGTGGCACAGTAAGTTCCCCGTTCGACTCGGGGTATCCTCCCAATAAACGCCTAAGTAGTTTAAACGGTTAAAACCTTAATTTCATACGTTAAAGATGAGAATTCGATTTTCTCCTAAGGCTAATTAATAAAAAATTTATGATAATTGCATCTATACTATCAATTTTACTAAGTAATGCCGTCAACATAAGACGAGATTTATCTATTCTATTTAATAGAATAGCTATACTAGTGTTAATATACTGTATATTACATGACATGTCATCTTTGACAATTATAACTAAAGGTGTAGGTTTACATGGTGGATTATTACTTATAACAAATATAACACAGATATTCCATATTTTTGTATTCTCAGTTAGTATATTAATATTACAACTTACTAGTTTTTATCCTAGAAAAGTTTGAGTATCAGAATATTCTTCTATAAAAGATTTATTATTATATAAATTTGTATATTACAATACAAAAATAATAAATAAAATGGGAGAACATTTAAAAATAATAGAATACCCTCTAATTTTATTATTTGTAATAACAGGTGCGGTATTATTAATGTCAACTAATGATTTAGTATCTATTTTTCTTTCAATAGAATTACAAAGTTATGGTCTTTATATATTAAGTACTATATATAGAAATTCAGAATTATCGACTACAGGTGGTTTAATTTACTTCCTATTAGGAGGATTAAGTTCATGTTTTATACTATTAGGTACTAGTTTACTATATGCTAATTCAGGTACTACAAATTTAGATGGTTTATACATTATAACAAGTATAAGTGACGTTAGTTCTACAGATTTGTGATATAAACCTTATTATATAAACTTATCTTTAATAATATTTACTATAGGATTCTTATTTAAAGTAAGTGCAGCACCATTTCATTTTTGATCACCTGATGTTTATGACGCTATACCTACAATAGTTACTACATTTGTAGCTATAATAGCCAAAATATCTATATTTATACTATTATTACAATTAGTATATTATACTAATAATAGTTTTTCAGAAATGAGCTGAACATTTATTTTATTAATTAGTTCATTATTTTCACTGATAATAGGAACTGTAGTAGGTTTAACTCAATTTAGAATAAAAAGATTATTTGCTTATAGTACTATATCTCATGTAGGGTTTATACTTTTAGCATTAAGCATATCTAGTGTTGAATCTACTCAAGCATTTATATTCTATTTAACTCAATATTCTATAAGTAATTTAAATGCATTTATTATACTTATAGCTATAGGTTTTTCTCTATATTGCTATATAAGTGAAAATAAAGAACATGAAGAATTAATGGATAAAAATAATTCACCAATCCAATTAGTAAGCCAATTGAAAGGGTATTTTTATATAAATCCGTTATTATCTTTAAGTTTAGCAATTACTATATTTTCATTTGTAGGAGTACCTCCTTTAATAGGATTTTTTGGTAAACAGATGGTATTAAGTGCAGCTTTAGATAGTGGTCTTATTTTCCTATCTTTAGTTGCAATATTGACTAGTGTTATAGGAGCAATATATTATTTAAGTATAATCAAAGAGATGTTCTTTAGCTTACCTGAATATAAAATAAATCCTGTCTTAGAAAATCTAGTATTAAAAGGTAATGTTTTAATGGCTGGTGCAGAAGCCAATGCCAAAAATAGAAAAATTATTAGAAAATTAAACTTTAATTACAGTAATATAGTAATATCTAGTCCAATTTCTTTTGTAATTTCTATTATTACACTTGTTATTGTACTATTTATATTTATGAACAACGAATGACTAAGCATGGGTACCATATTGGTACAAATTTTATTTAATAATTAAATGAGTAGTATAACTTTTCTTTTTGTATTTGTAACTATTTTAACTATAGTTTTCTTACTTCTTAATTTTGTACTTGCCCCACATAACCCTTATCAAGAAAAATATAGTATTTTCGAATGTGGTTTTCACAGTTTCCTTGGACAAAATAGAACTCAATTCGGTGTAAAATTCTTTATATTTGCATTAGTTTATTTATTATTAGATTTAGAAATCTTAGTAATATATCCTTATGGTCTTAGTGTATATGACAATGGGGTTTATGGACTAATAGTTGTACTAATATTTATTGGTATAATTACAGCAGGATTTGTTTTTGAGTTAGGTAAAAATGCATTGAAAATAGATAGCAGACAATCTAATAATTACTTTTATAAATCTAGAAAATTTATAAATATGTTTACTGAACATAAATAAAATAAATAAATGGATAAATAACTATATATTTTGTAAAATATTAAATTTTTAAGTTTTGTATATGTTAGTTAACAAGAAATTAGTTTTATAAAAACGACCCTTTTAATTTATAAATATGTATTAAAAAATACTATGTTAGAATCATCAAAACTTATTGGAGCAGGATTAGCCACTGTAGGCCTAGCTGGAGCTGGAGTAGGTATAGGAATAGTATTTGGATGCTTAATAGTAGGAGTAGCTAGAAACCCTTCATTAAAAAACCAATTATTCTCATACGCTATTTTAGGTTTCGCTTTTTCTGAAGCCACAGCTTTATTTGCTTTAATGATGGCTTTACTATTACTATATGTAGTTTAATTATTTGTATATTATTTATCTTATTCCGTATAAGAAATAATAACTTTATAAATAACTACTAAAAGCGAACCACAATTCTATTATATTTATATAATTAGAAATTTTTAATTTTAAATTTATATATGAAATACTTATTAAATATGTTTATAAATTTTGACGCACCTATGCCTTGAGGTATATATTTTCAAGACAGTGCAACTCCACAAATGGAAGGATTAGTAGAACTTCATGATAATATTATGTATTATTTAGTGTTAATCTTATTTAGTGTAAGCTGAATATTATTTTCTATAATAAAAAACTTTGCATCAAGTAAAACACAAATATCACACAAATATTTAAATCATGGTACTTTAATTGAATTAATATGAACTATAACACCAGCTGTTATATTAATATTAATAGCATTTCCTTCTTTTAAATTATTATATTTAATGGATGAAGTTAATGACCCATCTATGTCTATTTTAGCAGAAGGTCATCAATGATATTGAAGTTATCAATATCCTGATTTTATAGATTCAAACGAAGAATTTATAGAATTTGATTCTTATATAGTACCAGATTCTGATTTAGAAGACGGTGGATTAAGAATGTTAGAAGTAGATAACAGAGTAATAGTTCCTGAACTAACACATATTAGATTTGTAATTACATCTGGAGACGTAATTCATTCTTTTGCTTGCCCTTCTTTAGGAATAAAATGTGATGCATACCCAGGTAGACTTAACCAGGTTTCAGTATTTATAAATAGAGAAGGAGTATTCTATGGACAATGTTCAGAAATATGTGGAATTCTTCACAGTTCAATGCCTATAGTTATAGAATCTGTAAATATTGATAAATTCGTACATTGACTTTATTCAGTTTAATATAAAAAATTATTATTTATAATAAGGGATATTAGTTTAAGGGTAAAACTTGATGCTACGGCCATTACAATTGTAGTTCAAATCTACAATATCTCTAGTATAGTTAATAATATGATAGCTAATTATACTAATTAAAAAAAACTTTATTAACAAGTTATAGTTAATTATACACATAAACATATATATGTTTATGGTTGCCGAACAATTAGTGGTTTTAGATAAAAACATGAATTTAACTTTAGTACTTTTTTTAATAGGAATCTTAGGATTTGTATTTAATAGAAAAAATATAATATTAATGCTTATTTCTATAGAAATAATGCTGTTATCTATAACATTCTTAATATTGGTAAGCTCCGTTAATATAGACGATATTATAGGACAAACATATGCTATATATATTATAGTAGTAGCTGGAGCAGAATCTGCAATAGGTTTAGCTATTTTAGTAGCTTTTTATAGACTAAGAGGAAGTATTGCAATAGAATATAAATAATGTATTTGAGTATAATAATATTACCTTTATTAGGATCAATAGTGTCTGGTTTTTTTGGTAGAAAAATTGGTGTTACGGGTAGCCGTATTTTAGGTTGTTTAAGTGTAATGGCAACAACAGTATTAGCCATTATTAGTTTCTTTGAAGTTGGGTTTAATAATAACCCTATTTCAATAAATTTATTTAAATGAGTAGATAATGAATCATTTAATATGGTATGAAATTTTCAATTTGATAGTTTAACAGTATCAATGTTAATACCTGTGTTGATAATTAGTTCTCTAGTTCATTTTTACTCAATAGGATATATGAGTCATGATCCTCACAATCAAAGATTTTTTAGTTATTTAAGTTTATTTACTTTCATGATGATAATACTAGTAACAGGGAATAATTATTTAGTAATGTTTGTAGGATGAGAAGGTGTAGGTGTTTGTTCATATTTACTAGTTAGTTTCTGATTTACTAGAATAGCAGCTAACCAAAGTTCTATGTCTGCCTTTTTAACTAATAGAGTAGGTGATTGCTTTTTAACAATAGGAATGTTTATTATATTATGATCTATAGGAAATTTAGATTATAGTACTGTATTCTCATTAGCTCCTTATATTAATGAAAACATAGTAACAATTATAGGTATATGTTTATTAATAGGTGCTATGGCTAAAAGTTCTCAAGTAGGTTTACATATATGATTACCTATGGCTATGGAAGGTCCTACACCTGTATCTGCATTAATACACGCGGCTACTATGGTTACAGCTGGTGTGTATTTATTAATACGTTCATCTCCTTTAATCGAATATAGTTCAACTGTATTATTAATATGTTTATGATTAGGTGCTGTTACAACTGTATTTAGTTCTCTTATAGGTTTATTCCAGCAAGACATAAAAAAAATTATTGCTTATTCAACTATGAGTCAATTAGGTATGATGGTTATAGCTATAGGTTTATCTTCTTATAATGTAGCAATATTCCATTTAATAAATCATGCATTCTATAAAGGATTATTATTCTTAGGTGCTGGAGCTGTTATCCACGCTGTAGTTGATAATCAGGATTTAAGAAAATATGGTGGATTAATATCATTCTTACCTTTAACTTATTCTGTTATATTAATAGCTAGTCTTAGTTTAGTAGCTTTCCCATTTATGACTGGGTTCTATAGTAAAGATTTTATATTAGAATCTGCTTATGGTCAATATCATTTTAGTAGTATAGATGTTTACGTTATAGCAGTAATAGGTGCTATATTTACTACTCTATATTCAGTAAAAGTTATATACTTAACTTTCTTATCTACACCTAATGGATCAAAGAACTATTATAAAAATGCGCATGAAAGTGATATATTTATTAGTTTACCTCTAGTTATATTAGCAGTATTTTCTATATATTTCGGGTATATTACTAAAGACATATTTATAGGTTTAGGTTCAGGATTCTTTGTAGATAATAGTATATTTATTCATCCGGTTCATGAAATAATGATAAATACTGAATTTGGAGTACCTACTATATTTAAATTAATACCTTTTATATTTACAGTTTCTTTCTCAGCTTTAGCTATAATATACTCTGAATTTATGCCTAAAGTTATATCTAACTTTAAATTATCTAATTTAGGATATTATATCTTTGGTTTCTTTAATCAACGTTTCTTAGTTGAATTCTTTTATAATAAATTTATTATTAACTCTGTTTTAGATATAGGAGGTCAAACTACCAAAATTTTGGATAAAGGTAGTATAGAATCAGTGGGTCCTTATGGTTTAGGTATTGTTTTAACTAAATCAAGTAAAATTATATCTAGTTTAAGTAATGGAGTTGTTACTAATTACGCTCTTTATATTTTAATAGGTATTTGTTTTTATTTATCAATATTTAGTTTCGTTTCAATAGTTTCAGATACTGTTAATTCTATTACAATGTCTTGTATTATTATATTAATGATTACAAGTATAACTTTAAAATCTAATAAATATTTAAATTAATCGTATAAATATTTATCAATATTTAAATTAATCGTATAAATATTTATAACTCTCAAATGCGAATTATGCAGTGTGATAGAATATATTAAAAATTCTATTATAATTAATAAGTATATGTATTTATATATTATAATATATACAATAACTTTATAATATATAGATATATGTATATACAAATATATATATTTAATCAATAATTATGAGAACATTAAAAAATAATGCTTTATTAAAATTAGTGAATGGGTACGTTATAGACGCCTCACAACCTAGTAATATAAATTACTTATGAAATTTTGGGTCTTTACTAGCATTTTGTTTAATCATACAAATTGTAACAGGTGTTACATTAGCTATGCATTATAACCCTAGTGTTTTAGAAGCCTTCAATTCTATAGAACATATCATGCGTGATGTAAACAATGGATGATTAATCCGTTATTTACACAGTAACACAGCTTCAGCCTTCTTTTTCTTAGTGTACTTACACATGGGAAGAGGTATATACTATGGATCATATAGAGCTCCAAGAACATTAACTTGAGTTTTAGGTACAGTAATATTCTTAGTTATGATAATTACTGGATTCCTGGGATACGTACTTCCTTATGGGCAAATGTCATTATGAGGTGCTACAGTTATTACTAATTTAATTAGTGCTGTGCCATGAATTGGACAAGATATAGTTGAATTCATTTGAGGAGGTTTTTCTGTGAATAATGCTACTTTAAATAGATTCTTTGCTTTACATTTTGTATTACCATTTGTATTAGCTGCATTAGTATTAATGCATTTAATAGCATTACATGATACAGCTGGATCAAGTGACCCTTTAGGTCTTCCAGTTTATTATGATAGAGTACCTATGGCTCCTTATTACTTATTTAAAGATTTAATTACTATATTTGTATTTATCTTTGTTTTAGGTTTATTTGTATTCTTTATGCCTAATGCATTAGGAGACAGTGATAATTATATAATGGCCAATCCTATGCAAACTCCACCTGCTATAGTGCCAGAATGATATCTTTTACCTTTCTATGCTATATTAAGATCTATTCCTAATAAATTATTAGGGGTTATTGCTATGATTAGTGCTATATTAGTTATTTTATTGTTACCTACAACAGATTTAGGTTTAACTAAAGGTTTACAATTTAGACCATTAAGCAAAGTAGTGTTCTATATATTCGTAATTAATTTCTTAATTTTAATGCAATTAGGAGCAAAACATGTAGAGAGTCCATTTATAGAAATAGGACAATTAAGTACTGTTTTATATTTCTCTCATTTCTTATTTATATTACCCGCAGTTAGTATATTAGAAAATACTCTTTTAGATTTAGAATTACATAATAATAAAAATGTATAATTTATATATTTAATTTATATATAATCAATCTTTTAAATTTAGATTATCTACTCTTATATAATTAAAGTAGATAAAGATTATGATTGTAAAAGGTTTTACACGGTGATTGCAGATCATTTGTACGAGGTTCAATTCCTCCTTAATCTTATTTATTTATACATATAATTACTATATAGTAATTTAATATAGTTTTCTATACCGTACCTTATCAATGATAGATAAACTAATATTTATTAATATAAATAAGTTACTATGGAACGAAAAAATAAGTATAGAATATATTTATTATAGTATTTTACTATAATGATTACTCTTTTTTTACAATAGTAAACTCTTTTTTTATAATAAAATATATAAACATTATAATAAGACTGCTGCACAAGTTAAAGCTAAAGCTCTTAATATTTGTATTAAAAATATTATATAGTAGTACTTTTGTGGTTAAATACTTAAAACATTTATTAATTATAACTTCAATTATAATATATCATAACCGTAGAACAGCTATTACATTAATTAAATATATATTAAATTTATTATATACTATGTTCATAATGAAAATCTTTTTATTATATTATAATATAGTATATAAAATTATTAACTAAGAATATTTGTTAATAACTTTTAAGTAAAAAACTCTGTCTACTATAAGTACTTAAATAATTACCTAACTTTGTCTTTAGATAAGGATTATACCTCCTACATAACATTAAAATCTCAAATGTCTATGGGAATTGAAAGATGATTTAACTCAACTAATGCTAAAGATATAGGAACATTATACTTAATATTTGCCCTTTTCTCAGGATTATTAGGTACAGCCTTTTCAGTATTAATAAGATTAGAACTTAGTGGGCCTGGTGTACAATATATTTCAAATAATCAATTATATAATAGTATTATTACAGCTCACGCTATTTTAATGATATTCTTCATGGTTATGCCTGCATTAATAGGTGGATTTGGTAATTTCTTAATGCCTTTAATGGTAGGTGGACCTGATATGGCCTTCCCTAGATTAAATAATATTAGTTTCTGATTATTACCACCTAGTTTACTTTTATTAGTATTCTCTGCTTGTATTGAAGGTGGAGTAGGTACAGGTTGAACACTTTATCCTCCTTTAGCTGGATTACAAAGTCATAGTGGACCAAGTGTAGACCTTGCAATTTTTGCTTTACATCTATCAGGTGTAAGTAGTTTATTAGGAGCAATTAATTTTATTACTACTATTGCTAATATGAGAACACCAGGTATTAAATTACACAAATTAGCTTTATTTGGATGAGCTGTAGTTATAACAGCTATATTACTTTTATTATCATTACCTGTATTAGCTGGAGGTATAACTATGGTTTTAACAGATAGAAATTTCAATACATCATTCTTTGAAGTAGCTGGAGGTGGAGACCCTATATTATTCCAACATTTATTCTGATTCTTTGGTCACCCTGAAGTTTATATATTAATTGTACCTGCTTTCGGTATAATAAGTACAACTATATCTACTAACTCAAACAAACCAATATTTGGTTATATAGGTATGGTGTATGCTATGATGTCTATTGGAATACTAGGATTTATAGTATGATCTCATCACATGTATACTGTAGGATTAGATGTTGATACAAGAGCTTATTTTACAGCGGCTACATTAATTATTGCAGTTCCTACTGGAATTAAAATATTCTCATGATTAGCTACTTGCTACGGAGGATCTATTAAAATGACACCGTCTATGTTATTCTCTTTAGGTTTTGTATTTATGTTTACAATAGGTGGATTAAGTGGTGTTGTGTTAGCTAATGCTTCACTTGATATAGCCTTCCATGATACTTATTACGTTGTAGCACATTTCCACTATGTATTAAGTATGGGTGCTGTTTTCGCAATGTTTGCTGGATGATATTTCTGAATACCTAAAATATTAGGTTTAAATTATAACTTAAACTTAGCTAAAGTACAATTCTGACTATTATTCATCGGAGTTAATCTTACATTCTTCCCTCAACATTTCTTAGGATTACAAGGAATGCCTAGAAGAATTAGCGATTACCCTGATGCTTTTGCAGGTTGAAATTTAATAAGTAGTATTGGATCTATAGTTAGCGTAATAGCTGCTTGATTATTCTTATATATTGTATATTCACAATTAGTAGAAGGAAAAGTTGCCTCAAGAAATCCTTGATTAACTCCAGGATTCTATACTGATGTTTTACAAGCTAATTTAAATAGATGTTATAGCAGTTTAGAGTGAGGATTATCAAGTCCACCTAAACCTCATGCATTTGTAAGTTTACCTTTACAAAGTAAAATAAGTATATAAATTACGTATTTATTAATAAATAAACTTATTGCATTATAAGATATATATATAATAATAAAAATTAACTATGTTTAATATATTAATTCTATATTAAACAATAATATTTATAAACCACAATTATTTCTTATATTAAGTCTCATTAGCTCAATGGCAGAGCAGAATACTTCTAATATTGAGACCTTAGTTCGACTCTAAGATGAGATAATATAATTCAATACTTAATATAGTAAATATAATTATAACAAATAGAAATATAATTCGATATATTACTGTTAACATACCCTGACTTAATAATAAATAGTCTATTAATTATTAAATATTACTGGCTATTTTTGCTGTCTATGTCATAATGTTTAATTCCCATTACCGCTTATTAAGAGTATTAAACCGTTAAATAATATTTATATACTCTATTATATATATATGTATGCGCAAACTACAAACACATAATTACTACTTAATAATTAAGTAGGAAACAAACGTATTAGATTATTCTATGAATTATTTAATATATAGTATATAATCCTAAAATTATATACTTTTAAATAAAGTTACGATTAAAACATTCTCTAAGAGAGATCACGTATTATAACAATAAATACAAAAAAGTATGAAAAATTTTACAGTTAACCTCCCGTTAATATTGAAAATGGTATATTTATACATAAATACAGATATACCTAAAGCCCACTCATTTTTAAATTTACCTTTAAAAAGTACAATGGCTGAGCTTACTGAAGTATCCTTAAAAATAAATGAATTATTACCCCAACTTTCTGATTTCATAGATCAATTTAATCATCTTGTGTGTACAACAAATATTAA
>Ga0302286_10002689_pt1 | contig 12227 bp, 9 predicted proteins | sample III_Fen_E2_3_FD_198765 | JGI IMG/M metagenome (GOLD analysis project Ga0302286, IMG submission 198765) | Peat permafrost microbial communities from Stordalen Mire near Abisko, Sweden - III_Fen_E2_3 | ecosystem: Environmental > Terrestrial > Soil > Wetlands > Permafrost | place: Sweden: Abisko...
TTCTTTTTCGGATTCTGTGTAAATAGCGACGGTCCTGATCGACAATTTCTTTGCCGAACGTATTACTCTTAAGGCTATTTCACCTCTATTCGCTATTAATATCTTATCCAATAATGCCATTACTTTGCTGATTAATAATATTTTATGATTTTAGTGACTGATTGCAGATCTTTTGTTTACCATCTTGGATTTCTTTTCTCAAGAAAGGCCGAAAAACCTTCCTGTGCTTCTGGTGATACCCTGATCCGTGCCAATAATTCAGGGATTTGCTGCATCTCCAGAGACATCGATTGATCGGTAAGGCTATTAATTAACTTTTTCGATTCGATCAATGCCAATCTTCCATTCGCCAGAATCTCTGAAACAATCGAATCCAAATACAACTCCATGAATTCTGATGATGGAAAGGATTTATTAAGCAAGCCATATTTTACAGCATCCTTACCATTGAAACTCATCGCGGAAAAGATAAGTGCTTTCAGATCGGCAGCATGTACTTTCTTGAGCATATAAGGCGTTATAGACGCGGCAGCCATCCCAATTCGTGTTTCGCTTAACGAAAACTTCGCGTTGTCTATACAGTAGGCAAGATCGCAAGCAGCGACTATGCCGTTGCCGCCACCAAAAACGTTACCATGAACAGCGGCAATAACGATTTTACTGCTGTCATAAATCAATTTGAACAAGGTTGAAAGCTCTTTACTTTCTCTTAAATTTTCCTCATCTGTAAGACTGAAGGCCCTTTTCATCCAGTTGAGATCGGCACCTGAACAAAACGATCTTCCTTTTCCCCTGATTAAAACAAGCCTTATTTCGCTGTTTTCCTCAATCTTTGTAAAAAAGGCTGATAATTCCTGAATCATAATATCATCCAGTGCATTGTGGACTTCGGGACGTGCAAGCCACAATGTTACGACCTGTCCATTATATTCCGTTACTATTGTATTAAACTCTTTCACAATAAATTAGTTTTAAGATACATTTTACATTCTAAAAATCCCGTTTTTGGGCTCTGGAAATTTTTTGTTCGAAGCAATCGAAATTGCCAAACCAACAATCTTTCTTGTATCTACCGGATCAATAATTCCGTCATCCCAAAGTCTTGAACTACTGAAATAAGCAGAGCTTTCTTCTTCAAATTGGTTGATAAGATTTGAACTTCGATCCAGATCATTCCCTTTAATCGAATTTAGAACCTGTTGTGCCTGTTGTCCGCCCATCACACCAATCTTTGAACCGGGCCACATAAACAGGAAATCAGGGTTATAGGCTCTTCCAGCCATTGCATAATTTCCTGCGCCAAACGAACCGCCAAAAATGATAGTTATTTTAGGTACGACTGCTGTTGCAACTGCATGTATAAGTTTGGCTCCATTACGGGCAATTCCCTCGTGTTCATACTTTTTACCCACAATAAAGCCAGAGATATTTTGTAAAAAAAGGATTGGTATTTTCCTGAAATTGCAGATTTCGATAAAATGGGCACCTTTCAATGAAGCTTCAGATGTAAGAAATCCGTTGTTTGCAATAATCCCTACTGGAAATCCTAAAATTCTTGAAAAGCCTGTCACGATGGTTTGACCGTAATTTTGCTTAAACTCTTCAAATTTACTTCCATCGACAATTCGGGCGATAATCTCATAAATATCTACCGGTTTTTTTAAATCGGTGGGAGCAAGGCCGTATAGTTCGATAGGATCGTATGCTGGTTCTTCTGCTAAAACCGTATCGAAATGCTGTGATTCGTTTTGAGGGATCAATTCAAATAGGTTGCGGCAAATTCGGATTGCATCTATTTCATTTTCTGCAAGATGATCAGCTACGCCCGAAATTCCAGTGTGAACGAATGCGCCACCCAGCTCTTCGGCTGTGACCTCTTCGCCGGTTGCTGCCTTCACCAATGGCGGTCCTCCAATGAAAATAGTACCTTGATTTTTAACAATAATGGTTTCATCGCTCATTGCCGGAACATATGCTCCGCCGGCCGTACATGATCCCATAACAATGGATATCTGCGGAATTCCAGCTGCAGACATTTGCGATTGGTTGTAGAAAATGCGACCGAATCCGTCTTGATCAGGAAATATCCGTGATTGCTCGGGTAAAAAGATCCCACCTGAATCGACTAAATAAACACATGGCAGGTGATTTTTTAACGCAATCTCCTGACCACGCAAATGTTTTTTTACCGTCTCTTTGATGTAGGTTCCCCCTTTGACTGTTGCGTCATTGGCAATGATCATACACAATTTCCCATGAATTTTTCCAATGCCTGTAATAATCCCCGCTGAAGGAAACTTGTTTTCATATTGTCCATACGCTGCCAGAACGGAAAGCTCCAGAAAAGGGGTTTTCTCGTCGATCAATAACTCAATCCGGCTTCTGGCGTCCAGCTTTCCGCGCAAACGATGTTTGACAACTGCGGAATCCTCCTCCCGGTTGATAACACTTTTCATAGTTGAGCGATAAGTATCTATCAGTTTTGAGTGTGAAGCAACGTTGTCCTTAAACTGATCATCATTGGTGTCTATATTTGATTTGATCTGCTTCATAATTTAGTCGTAAAGTCCGGGGAATTTTAACGGATTAACACTGTGCATTATTTCATATACAGCTTCGATAATTGTTTCAGTATTTGGTTTCGAAAAGTATTCACCATCAGTGCCGTAAGCACCACGGTGCTCCTTCGCCGATAATGTTTTTGGAGGTGAATCAAGGTAATTGAAAGCATGTTGTTCAACCAGAACTTTCTGCATCATATAAGCTGTCCCTCCACCGGGTACATCTTCGTCGACAAAGAGAATTTTATTTGTTTTTTTAACTGATTTACTGATAATATGCTGGGTGTCGAAGGGAACAAGCGTTTGTATATCAATTAATTCAGTTGAAATATTGAGCGCCTTTAATTTATTGACAGCGCTATGAGCAATTGTAACATTCCAACCATAGGTAACTATCGTAACATCTGTTCCCTCTTCTATAATTTCGGGAACACCCAACGGAACGGTAAATTCTCCCAGATTTTCGGGGAGCATCTCACGAATGTAATAACCTTTAAGCGGTTCGATTACCAAAGCGGGGTTATGTCCCTGTAAAAGAGTATTGTAAAATCCTGCGGCCTGCGTCATATTCCGGGGTACGCAAATATTGATGCCGCCAAGTGAGCCGAGTAACATGCTCATTGGTGATCCCGAATGCCACATTCCTTGTAACTGATGCCCCCTCGTTCGAATGATCAATGGCGCAATCTGTTGACCACTTGTACGATAATAAAGGGTTGCAAGATCATCTGAAATAGTAGGTAAAGCATAGATTAAATAATCGAGGTACTGAATTTCCGCTATTGGTCTGAAACCCCTGAGTGCCAAACCAATTCCCTGTCCTATTATAGTCGTTTCCCTGATTCCGGTATCAAAAACCCTATGAACCCCGTATTTTTCCTGCATCCCTTTCATTCCCTGGTTGACGTCACCAAGTCGTCCGGTATCTTCGCCAAAAGTTAGGAGAAGCGGATATTTTTCAAAAAGGAGATCGAAATTGAGATTCAGAACCTCGTGGGCAGGAACAGATTTAGAGTCCGAAGTATAAACGGGTCTTATATTATAACTTGAATCAAAATTATTTAAATCGCTAAATATATGTGTGTTGTATTGATATTTTCCTTTGTTCTCAATTTTGGTAATCCACTCCGAAAGATTCCGTCTGCTCTTTTGAAGACCGTTATTTCCATGCATCGACCTAAGCTGTTTCTTTGCGAAAGCCAGTATTTTTTTCCGGGTTGGAAATGATGCATTAAGTACTTCATCCAGCCCTTCAACAATCAGATCAGGAAGTGAATTGCTTTCTGATCTGATTGAATTGATTAAACTATTCAACTCATTTTGTTCGGTCGTAAAATGTTGAATAAAAGATTGCCAAGCAAGTTCTTTGGCAAGTCTTGCACGCTCAATTGCCTTATCTTCAATTACATTAACTGTTTCCATGTCGGCAAGATTTTCATTGAGTATCCATTCCCTGAATTTTACAATCGGATCATGCGCTTTCTCCCAATCCAGCCGATCTTCGTTTTTATAGCGTTCGTGAGAACCCGAAGTTGAATGTCCCAACGGCTGGGTCAGTTCATTGATGTGAAATACGACAGGTGTATGTTCATCACGACAAATTTTTATTCCTTTTTCAAAAGTCTGAACCAATGCAAGATAATCGTATCCGGGGCAAACGAAAATTTTGCAACCATGATCTTTTTCGTTGGATTCGAATCCCTTGAGTGCTTTGGATATACTTCCTTTAGCCGTCTGAAGTTCAACAGGGACACTGATTCCATATCCATCGTCCCATATGGCAATTGCAAGCGGGACTTGCAGTACACAGGCTGCATTAATGGTCTCGAAGAACATCCCTTCAGAAGTACTCGATTCACCAATGGTTCCAAAAGCAACTTCATTGCCCGTAATTGTATTTTTAGTATATTGTTGTAATTCAGTGTTTTCTCTCACTAATTTTGATGCATGTGCCAAACCTAATAAGCGAGGCATTTGACCTGCTGTCGATGAAACATCTGAAGAGGAGTTTTTTTGTTCCAGTAAATTATCAAGTCCGTTTTCTATTCCATAATTTCGGGTTGCGTGATGATTATTAAAATTACGACCTCCTGTTGACGGATTGTTCTCGATATCGGTATCACCATAAATTTGCGAGAAAAATTCTTCGGGACTGAGTAAACCAGTTGCCAGCATGAATGTTTGATCTCTATAATACCCTGATCTCCAGTCTCCTTTCTTGAAGTTTTTGGCATATGCAACTTGAGCAAGTTCCTTACCATCACCGAAAATGCCGAAATGGGCACGTCCTGCATGCACCTCTTTACGACCTAAAATACTCAATTGCCGACTTAGAAAAACAGTATAGTAATCGTTAATAACGACTTCTTTATCAATATTAAGCGATTTTGGTAGTCCGACTTTTTCCAGTTGCATTATCAAATTTTGAGAATTAAAATTTAGTAACAAGTCACTCAATCAAATTAACTATACAAGTTTATTTAGATTAAATAACGATTATTTAGGCGTTTAGTTTTAAAGAACATTACGATTTAATTATTCTTCTGTCTAAATTTGTTTAATAATACCCTATTTTAGTATAAACAATAAAATGTAATTATTTGTTTATTAGTATTATATATGCGGAGTATATATTTATTTTCAATCTAATTTTGACCTGCATTTTTTTTAAAACAAATCAGAACTGGACAAAAAAAGGCGATTCCAGTAGGAATCGCCTTAAAATTACTTAACAGATTATTTAATCCTGCTTAATCTCATCTTCAAAATTATTCTGGAGTGCAACCATTTTAATAGCAGTAACTGCAGCCTCATCTCCCTTATTGCCCAGTTTGCCGCCAGCACGATCGAGTGCCTGTTGTTGATTTTCAGTCGTTAAAACACCAAAAATAACCGGAAGATTGTATTTGATGTTCAGGTCTGTAGCACCTTTAGCCACACCCTGACAGATAAAATCAAAATGACGTGTTTCGCCCTGAATAACGCATCCTAACAGGATAATAGCATCAACATCGGTGTATTCAGCAAAAAATTGACCTCCAAGGGTTAACTCAAAACTCCCTGGAACATGCTTTACGAGAATATCTTCATCCTTCACGCCATGTTTTTTAAGTGTTTCGACTGCTCCGCGCGCCAAAGCTCCTGTCACATCATAATTCCATTCCGACACAACAATGCCGAATTTCATTTCATTTCCATCGGGAACTGAACTAAGAACGTATTCTGAAAGATTTTTTGTAGCCATATTTTAAAATTTTGACAAACCTACGTAAAAATTGATTTACTGAACTGAAATTTTCAGCGTATTGAACTTCTGTTGATGTGTGGCAAGTTGCCTGAAGCCAGCTGCCGGTTGCCTATTTGATTTCCTGAACCCTGCCTACTTCGCCACTTGTTAATCTTACTTTGATGCCATGAGGATGAAATTGACTGTTGGTCAATATGTTTTGAACAATTCCTTCCGTAAGCCTGCCTGTCCGCTGATCTTCTTTTAATACAATTGCTACTTCAATACCGGGTTTGATATTATTTCTGTTTTTGCCGTCCATAAGATCTTATTTTTACGCTTTAAATTCAATTTATACAATTGTTCAAGATACAAAAATAGATCGGATATTCAGACGATTTACGGAGGATGTCCATTTTATTATTTCTTTCAGTCTCAGCAAAATAAATTTTTATATCGGATTTAAATTCCAAATTGCTAAAATATTCGATTACTTTGCACCACATCTAATCGTAAGTCATGACCTCATCAAAGCTTTTTTTTGTTTTATTAATCCTGTTAATGCCAAACTCTCTCTTCTCCCAGGGAACCGATTTTAATAATTCAATCGTCTTAAATTCAAATAGAAGTTCAGATTTGAAGTGGCCGGTTACTTCCCCGCGCTACGATCTTTTATTAAAAAATAATCAAACATTTCTAAATGGATTTAAAGACTCGGTTAGCACGAAATTATTTGAAACAAGTTCAGTACAGAATCAAATTGTTAGTCCTCAATGGATCAAAGGGGCTGTCCTTCCAGCGGCACTCATTATTGCTGGAACAATTACTTTATTGCCAGAATCTCACTGTTGGTTAAGCAAATATACAATTCATGACAAAGTACTTGAATTGGTTCCCGGCGTAAGTACATCAGTTGACAATTATCTGCAGTTTGTTCCGTTGGTTGCCGTATTTGGTTTAAAGGCTGCGGGTGTAAGGAGTCGGAGCGACTTGGTAAATCAAATGGCAATTGCCGCTAAAGCTGAATTTTTGATGGGGGTCATTGTGCATGGAATGAAAAAAACAATTCGCGATGAACGACCTTCCGGTGGAGGAATGAACACAATGCCATCTGGTCATACCGCCCAGGCATTTGTCGCTGCCACCATTCTCGATATGGAATATCGCGATACTTCACCCTGGATAAGTGTTGGAGGTTATGCCGTTGCAACAACTACAGCAATCGGTCGAATGGTCAATAACAAGCATTGGATTTCGGATGTATTGATAGGAGCCGGAATCGGAATCTTTTCGGCAAAAGTTGTCTACTACACACATCAGTACCGTTGGGGAAAAAAGAACAACATCGTAATTCTGCCTGCAATTTATAAAAATGGTGGAGGAGTCTCTTTTGCAATGATCCTGTGATAAATAAGAGGAATTGTTCATTTGAAACAAAACGCAGCCGGGATTATTCCTGTTTTAAAGCTGTCGACTTTGGCTCCCAATGGTGATAAGCGGTAAATCAACCCTCTTTGGAGATAATCGATGGCATCACTAAGGTAGATTTCCGAAGTTTTAGGATCGACGGCAAGGCTGTAATAGAGGTGGTTTTGTGTCGATAAAAATGGATTATCACCCAAGGTTAATTGATTTACCCCAAGTTTCCAGATTCCATCATTTATAAATAGCAGGGAATCACGTGTTCCATTGATTGCGAGTCGCGAAGGTTTAGCGTCCGCTGTAAGTGAAAAGCTCTTTTCAATCGTCCGTGTGACTGGGTCAATTCGTTGCAGCATTGGAATTCTGGAAGTTGTTCCGCTTTTTGACCATCCGCCATCGCAAAGTACCCAAATTTTATTGTACTTATCAAGCACCAATCCGCCGGGTTGTTTCCCTGTTTTTATTTCATCTACAACGGTATCGGTACGTGTATCGATCACTAAAACGGTATTGTCGAATGACCAGCAAGTCACAAACAGAAAGTCGTTCCATTGAATCATTTGTTCGGTTGAAGCATGTCCTGTGGTCAATATTGAACCAGTTATCTGATAGGTTTTGGGATTGACAATTGTAATCTGGCCCGCGTAAAGGTCTGTTATATATGCTTTTTCTGAATTTACAAAATGAAAATATCGGGGAGATGATAACCCGGTTATTTTTCCTACATATTTTCCGTCCGACGTATTGATCACATAAACTTTCCCGGAATTATTGATAACGATGTATCCCAGGTTATCGCGAATGATCATCGATTGCGCGACGTCACCGAGGGGCAATCCATTTGCACTGTAGAAAAGATCGTTTTGCAAAATTCTGGTGGCAGGATCGTAAAACGATAGGGAGGCATTTCCATACATGAAATTACCTTCGTTAACGATAAATACGCCACCCAAAAGCGAAGCTCCTGTTTGATGACGGCTGATCCATTCGTCGTCCTTCATACATCCGTTAAACACAAGAAGTGTCAGCGCAATTAAAGTGATATGTGAGCGATTGATCGTCATTGTCAAAAATCGTAACGAATTAGAAGAGAATAATTTCTGCGAGGCATCGGGTGTTGTAAAACAGTACGATACTCTTCATTGAAAAGATTAAATATTTTCAATTCGATGTTAAATTTGTTTTTGCTCAATTTGATCTCTTTACCGAAAAAGAGATTGTTCATAAAATAAGGGTAAAGCACATCAAGTTTTGAGGTTTTGTCATTACTCGTAGTTGTGAAACGCTCACTGTAATAAGTCCAAAGCCATGTAAAATGGTATCCGGAATGGGCGAGATTGAAAAGCAAATTTGCGGAATGTTTTGGAATGTATGGTAGCTGTTTACCAATCGATTCATCGGCCCAGTTACGTGGATCGTCGCGGTTGATTGATCGGGTAAATGCATAATTTCCATTTAAATGATAATCGATCGAATATAATTTGCCGCTTATTCCTGAATTTAGTTCAAATCCACTCGCATTTACCCTTTTCATATTGTAAGGCTCCCAATATCCCTGAGGTGTAGGCAACCAGATAATCCAGTTGTTGATGTGCGAAAAATATCCGTTGAGTGTTGCATGGAAAGTTGTATTTCCAATGGCACCCGAAAAACCACTTCCCATATCAGCCATTATTCCTTCTTCGGGTTTCAACTGCGGATTTCCGCCCGGAATATAATAGAGATCATTGAGCGTTGGCTGATGGTAATTTCGGGCCAGATTACCCTTTAAAAAATATCCTTTATCGCGAAAGGGGCGGTACTCGATTCCCGCTGAAGGAATGAATGGTGTGGATTTACCTCCGATAAAATCCTCTCTGGCCAGTAAATTTGCAGTAAGCTTATCGCTGAAGGATTTGCTTACCTGAATATAAACAGAATGATCCTGACGCTGCCTGTCAAAACCCTGCGGCTCGCCGTTTAGTGGCGAATTTTTTGAGTAAACACTATTAATCTCAGTATTCGCACCCGTAATGATTGAAAGATTTTCAGAAAAATTGAAGTTGTAACTTACTTTAAACAAATATGATGATGATCTCGAATCAGAGTTGATCACAAGTTGGTCCTCAGCTCCCGAAACTTTGGTCTTCAACTGGTAATTTAAGAGCTGGACATTTGCCCCTGAAGTTAAACTTAGTATTCCTTTTTTGCCGTAATACTTCCATTCAGCCACAGGCCGATGAGCATTTTCTTTTTGCCTGTTAATATTTGCATTATTGTCGGTCTCGTTCGAGAGCAACCTGGGAAGACTGCGGTCATTGTGTTGGTACCAGTACCGGAGAATAAATATGCTTTTTTCTGTTGGATGCAAATAGAATTCCTGCAGCAGTCCGTAATTTTCGTATCGCGAGTTTTCGTTTCGTTGGGTAGGGTAGAGGTAATTACCCGTTTTTGGATCAATATCTGCAATGAACTTATTTACAAATTGATAGTCATTATCTGAGTAATTATAAAAAGCCCTGGTCTGCGACTGTAATTTTTTATTTCCTGCATTAATCTGGAAAAATTCATCCTTTGTTCCGTAACTTCCAATTCCGGTAAGTAACCTTCCTGAAAATTTATTCTGCCAATCGGTAGTATTTTCAAGTTTGACAACTCCACCCAAAGCGCCACTTTTTTCGGCTAATGATCCTGAACCGTGAAGTAAACTTACATTATCAGTGAAGTAGACCGGAATTGTAGAAAAATCGACCATTCCGAGCATCGGCGAATTAAGGCTGATACCATTCCAAGATACCTGTGTATGCGAAGGTGCTGTTCCGCGGAATGATGCAGTTGCCATCGCACCACGGCCATACTCTTTGATAAAGATAGGTGTATTTTGCGAAATTAATTCTGAAAGATTGGAAGTCAATGCTTTAATCATTGCAATTGAATCGATTTTCGTGGTGGTTTTTCCGGCTTGCTCTTTAATTATTTTATCTGCATAAACCTCGATCGTTTTTATTCTTACCGTGTCAGAAATATGTTGAGCCGACACGAATTCAACCGAAATAAGGATAAATAGGGCAACCGAAATGAGATTCAGGTGACTGAAATGAAAGCAGGAATTAGTGGGGTGCCGTTTTCGCATTTAGAAAATACAATAATTCAATTCTGAGAATATTCAACCAACGAAAGATCTGCAGCACCGCTAACTTCAGTTGAAATCTCATTGAGCCAACCTGCAACCTGAAATACGCCACTTTGTACTTTAATAAAGCGGATCCCGGTAAGATTAACCTTATTTCCGGCTTTGTCAACGGCATTTGAAATGTCGAAAAGATTGGCTTTTAGTTTATTATTATAATCCAGGTTGTTATAGCATTCAGCATAGCCAAAGGTAAATAAATCAGGGCGGACGGTCCAGTTTTCAATATCCGGATTGGTTGAACTGTTCACATAAGCATTTGGTAATTTGACACCATCAAAAGTAACTTCAGTTTTGCTGCCATAACCGCTCCACCACCATGTGGCAGACTCAAAGACAGGTACAAGTTCACCTTTGCTTCCTTTATTATCTTTCCAGGTCACATTTCCGCTTCCGACAGGCTTATAATAAGTTACCTGGTAATCATGAACAGTTTCTGGATGATTGTATTCGCTACCTTTAATTTCTGCCCATTCACCATCATTCGGAGTTCCGTCACCGTCATCATCATTCATGACAAACACAACTGCCGGTTCAGACGACGGGCCAGGCTGAGTATAAATCATAAAATCAGCACCTTCCACGTTTTTAATGACATGGTCGAATCCTGCCGTTATATATCCTCCCCAGCCACCTAACGAGGTGTATCTTTTGGTTCCTGTCCATGGTTCACCAATAAAATCATCGCCTTTCCAATCAGCTGGTATCAGAGACGCATGTTGCCCCGGGCCATATTTATAATCGAAGACCTTTGTTATATAGGGCGAAAGGTTCGAAAATACTGAGACCAGAATCGTTTTATTGTCGCTTCCAATATCATTCGATACTTTAAGCTGTAGGTTATAACTTCCTATTTTTGAGGGTATAAACGTATATAGCTTTGCTGATGATACCACCTGGCCATTCACTTCCCAGGTATAGGAAGATTTATCACCATTAACGACAGTGGGGTTGAGAGATAACGGCTTTCCGACTTCAACTTTAAAGCCTTCGGCAGGAATTGTAAAAGAGATGATTGGTCCAGAAAGTTTTTCAGCTTCGCTACATGCAGAAAACATAACCGCAAGCCCCAGGTAAACCTGGTAAATAACATGAAATTTAATTTTTAACATACTTAAAATCAATTTAGTAAATAAACATTAATTGATTTTAAGCTCATCGGAAGTAATGCAGAATGGAGAAACGGCCATCTGTACGCTTTTATCCCGAAAGCTTAAACCGTGAATGGCTGGTCTTCTGACTTATCCCGATTTCTGGTTACCTTCCCGTCCTTTTTTGGAAAGAATAGTGGTCATTAACCAGAAACATACTATTCCGCAACAGCGAAATCGGGTTTTACAGCAGCGGGTACTGTCCCGGATTTTCACCGGATTCCCAAATTAAGCCCCTTCGGGCACCAATTCAGCGCAAAAGTACGTAATTAGTTGATCTCTTCAATAAAATCAGCCCCCTTTTTTGACGAGTTTGGTAAAGTCGTATATCAGCATTATTTGCAGGTAGTTTTTAGCGGAATGGCTGTTTGATTTGTAATCATTATCATTTATGCAACCAATCTGTAAAGCTGCATTCTGGTTCATTTTATAACCCATTCCTAAATAGAATCGGTTCTTTTCAACTACTGGGCCATGCTGTGGCATAAACAATTCATCACTTGTTGCTAAATAGAGGCTTCCCTGCGTCATATCTGCTTTATTTATAGGTAACAGTAAACCGAGCCGGTATTTAAGCCGGTTTTTATAATTATTTCCGATAAAACGTTGTTCAAGCCGGGCTCTGTGCTCGAAATTAAATCGATTGAAGGTTTGTTTAAAATTTAGCTCAAACCAGGTTCTTAGCTCTCGTTGTAGTG
>Ga0302286_10002690_pt1 | contig 12227 bp, 12 predicted proteins | sample III_Fen_E2_3_FD_198765 | JGI IMG/M metagenome (GOLD analysis project Ga0302286, IMG submission 198765) | Peat permafrost microbial communities from Stordalen Mire near Abisko, Sweden - III_Fen_E2_3 | ecosystem: Environmental > Terrestrial > Soil > Wetlands > Permafrost | place: Sweden: Abisko...
TAATCGGGCTTTCCTGAAAAGAAATAAGTGAAATTTACATATCAAAACCTGTCAAAATGAAAAAATTACAAGTCATAGCTCTTTCGCTGCTCACACTGGCAGCTTGCAAAAATGGGGAGAAGAAATCGGATGCCTATGGCAATTTCGAGGTTGTTGAGACCATCGTTTCCTCAGAAACGGCCGGCAAACTTCTTTCGATGGAGGTAAAACAGGGAGACCTGATCGAAGCGGGGAAACTGATTGCCCTAATTGATACCACGGAGCTTGTTCTGAAAAAATTGCAAACCAAGGCACAACTTGTTGCCAGCGATACAAAAAGACAAAATGTTTCAGCACAGATCAATGTATTAAAGGAACAAAAGAAAAATGTACTTACTACACAGCAACGCATCACCAAAATGTTTGCTGATAAAGCAGCTACACAACAACAAATGGATGATGTAAACGGCCAGATTAATGTAATCGACAAACAGATAGCGGCAACAAACACCCAGTTTCAGTTGATAGCCAGCGAAATGGATGTCATCCAACGTCAACAGGATTTGTTGACCGAACAACTGATGAAATGCAGGATCATCAGTCCTATTAAAGGAACCGTTCTGGAAACCTACCTTGAAACCGGCGAATTGGCCACTACGGGTAAGCCGGTACTAAAAATGGCAGACCTGAGTAATCTGGAACTGAAGGTATATGTTTCGGGAACCCAGCTTTCGAATGTAAAGCTAGGCAATGAGGTTAAAGTGTTGATCGACTCCGGCAAAAGTGAAATACAGAATCTTTCGGGTAAGATCACCTGGATATCATCTGAATCGGAATTCACTCCTAAAATCATTCAAACAAAGGAAGAACGGGTGAAACTGATGTACGGGGTGAAGATTCTGGTCCCCAATGATGGCCGCCTGAAAATCGGTATGCCTGGAGAAGTGGTGTTCTAAAAGAAGCCACTCAAAACCTCCCCAATGGGGGAGGCTTTGATTTGCAAAATTAATTTTTGTAATTATTATTAAACCATGTCAACAGAAAAGCCTATTCAATACGATGCTTCAAGCCCCCTCTTAAGGAGGGGGATGGGGGAGGCTATCAGTATTCAACATATCAGCAAATCATATAAGGATGTTCAGGCGGTGCGCGATATATCTTTTGAAGTAAAGAAAGGCGAACTATTTGGGCTGATCGGTCCAGATGGAGCCGGGAAAACAACCCTGATGCGTATCCTGATGACCTTACTTATTCAGGATGAAGGCAAAGCCACCATGAATGGGTACGATGTGATCAAAGATTACAAGAAAATCAGAAATATTGTCGGATATATGCCTGGCAGGTTTTCATTGTATCAGGATTTGACTGTAGAAGAAAACCTAAACTTTTTTGCCACTGTCTTTAAAACTACAGTCAGCGAAAACTATGATCTGATTCGTGATATCTACATTCAGATCGAACCGTTTAAAAAACGTTTAGCGGGGAAGCTTTCAGGTGGGATGAAGCAGAAACTGGCCTTGTCATGTGCGCTGATACATAAACCAGAAATACTGGTTTTAGATGAGCCAACCACCGGAGTGGATGCCGTTTCACGCAAGGAATTCTGGGAAATGCTGAAGAAGCTTCAAGAGAAGGGAATTACCATCCTGGTCTCGACCCCATACATGGACGAAGCTACGCTATGCAATCGTGTGGCATTGATGCAGAAAGGGAAAGTGCTTAATATTGATACCCCGCGAAAGCTGGTTGAAAATTATTCCCGAAAGTTATATGCTATTAAATCAAAAGAAATGCACCGTCTGATTCTGGATTTGCGCTCTTTCGACAAGACAGATACGGCTTATGCCTTTGGGGAGTATATGCATGTAACAGGAAAGGAAGATGAGGTTGAAGCCACCGAATTTGAAAACTATCTTTTGAAGAAAAACCATCTCGAATTACAGGTTTTCGACATTCCACCTACGATTGAAGATGTGTTTATGAATATGATGCAGGATTAGTGAATACTTAAGATATGAATGAAAAAGTAATTGAAGTACACAATCTGGTCAAGAAATTCGGATCATTCGTAGCAAACGATCATCTGAATTTTGATGTGTATAAGGGTGAGATATTCGGATTTCTGGGTGCCAATGGTGCCGGGAAAACTACTGCCATGAAGATTCTGTGTGGCCTCTCTGCTCCTACTTCGGGAGACGTTAAGGTTGCAGGTTTTGATATTTATAAGGAAACCGAAAAAGTAAAGCGTAACATTGGTTACATGAGCCAAAAGTTTTCGTTGTATGAAGACTTGACCATTGCAGAAAACATTAGGTTCTTCTCCGGCATTTACGGTATTTCGCCCAAAGATCGAAAGGCAAAACAAGAAGTATTGCTAAAAAACCTGGATATTGAATCTGCAAAAGATTCTCTGGTCGGCTCTCTTCCGTTGGGATGGAAGCAGAAACTGGCCTTTTCGGTTGCTATTTTTCATGATCCAAAAATTGTATTTCTGGATGAACCAACCGGAGGAGTTGATCCTATAACCCGTCGCAAATTCTGGGACTTGATTTATGAAGCATCCGACCGCGGAATTACGGTATTTGTTACCACTCATTACATGGACGAAGCTGAATATTGCAACCGTGTTTCGATCATGAATGAAGGTCGTATTGAAGCTCTCGACACCACAGAGAATCTAAAAAAACAATATGTCGCTAAAAATATGGATGAGGTATTTTTGAAGATAGCACGAAATGTGGAAGACCCACCCAAACCCTCACCAAAAGGGAGGGACTAAAGAGTCTTGAAACTTAAATATTTACAATGCGATCAGAAGTAAAATTAGTTGAAAAACGCACGATCAAAACCACCTCTTCTGGAGGGGGCAGGGGGAGGCTTTTATGAAACAATTTATAGGTTTTCTCAGGAAAGAATTTCTACATATTTTTCGTGATCCACGAACAATGATTATCATTTTTGGAATCCCGGTGGTGCAATTGATGTTATTCGGAAAGGTTATCAGTACCGACATTCAGAATGCAAAAATCGCAGTTCTCGATCAGTCACATGACAACACTACAAGGGAAATTACATCGAAACTGCTTTCGTCAGGTTACTTTGTTCTGGGTCAGGAATTGCTTCCCGGGGAAAATGTAGAAGATGTCTTCAGGCAGGGAAAGGTAAAAATGATTGTCACATTTGGACCTGAATTTGAGCACAATCTGGAACGCGATGGCAAGGCTGATGTACAGCTTTTGGCCGATGCCTCTGATCCCAACACTGCAAGAATTCTAACGAACTACGCCTCAGGAATTATCAACGACTATGTGAAAAAAGAAAAGCTACAGAACATTCAGTTACCTGACCAAATCAATGTCGAAGTAAGAATGCTTTATAACGAAGGTCTGAAAAGCGTTTATATGTTTGTGCCGGGAATTATGGCCATGATCCTGATGCTGATTTCATCCATGATGACATCAATCTCAATCAGCAAGGAAAAAGAGCTTGGGACGATGGAAGTTCTGCTCGCTTCGCCACTAAAACCAATACAGATTGTTTTGGGTAAAGTGACGCCCTATTTGCTGTTGTCATTCATCAATGCCCTGACCATTATTCTCTTGGGTGTTTTTGTTTTCGGAGTCCCAATCAAAGGAAGTTTTTTCCTGTTGATGGGTGAGGCATTTCTGTTTATACTAATGGCGCTCAGCCTGGGAATACTGATCTCAACTGTCGCGCCAAATCAGATGGTAGCCATGTTTATTTCTTTACTTGGACTGATGTTGCCAACCATTTTATTATCGGGATTTATATTCCCTATTCAGAATATGCCGCTTCCTTTACGAATCGTCAGTCATATCCTTCCACCCCGGTGGTTTATTGTAATTATCCGCAACATCATGCTGAAAGGCACTGGAATCATGTACATCTGGAAAGAAACTTTGATTCTGATCTTTATGGCCTTTACGTTTATAGCATTGAGCATTAGAAATTTTAAAATCAGATTGGAGTAGAAGTAGTTCGAAGTATCTTGAGTGCTTCCGGCACCACGACTTTAGGCACTCCGAACTCCAAACTTTAGGCACCTATTTATGAAAACACTATTTTACGTACTGCAAAAAGAGTTTATACAAGTTAAGCGTAATAAGGTCATGTTAAGAATGATTATCATGATTCCTATCGTGCAAATGCTGGTTTTGGTTTTTGCAGCAACCTACGATCTGAAGAATGTCAATGTTTATTTAGTCGATCAGGACCTGTCGTCCACCTCACGTAAACTGGCCTCAAAAATAGATGCTTCTCCGTTTTTCACGATCAATAACACATCATTTAATGCTGAAGAAGGCGAAAACGAGATTTTAAACAACAGGGATGACATGGTTTTAGTCATACCCAATGGTTTTGAACGCAACCTCATGCGTGAAGACAAAGCCAGCCTGCAACTATTGGTCAATGCCATAGATGGACAGTCTGCGCAGATCGGTTATTCGTATGCTGCCTCCGTAATAGGAGGTTTCAATAAGAACATCATTGCCGACTGGAAAGGTTTGCCGGAATTTAAGCCACCCTATCAAATCAATACAGTATCGCGATTCTGGTATAATTCAGAACTCGAATACAAATGGTACATGGCTCCCGGAGTTTTGGCCCTTCTTGTAACGCTAATCGGGTTAAATTTATCCAGTACAAGCTTAGTTAAGGAAAAAGAAGATGGAACAATAGAACAGCTGAATGTGACTCCTATCCGAAAGATACAGTTTCTTGCAGGAAAACTGATTCCATTTATAGTGATAGCACTTTTCGATTTATCTTTTGGCTTGTTCCTTGCCCGAATAGTTTTCAATTTGCCCATTGTTGGCAATCTTGGACTGATTTTCGGATTTGGAATACTCTACCTGATTGGCATTCTGGGTTTGGGTTTGTTTATTTCGACAGTTGCAGACACACAACAACAGGTGATGTTTGTTACTTTCTTTTTCATGATGATATTTATTTTAATGAGCGGAATTTTCACCCCTGTTGAAAGCATGCCCCAGTGGGCTCAAACCATCGACCAGATTAATCCGGTGTACCATTTCATGCGAGTTTTGCGTATGGTCGTATTGAAAGGTTCGCATTTTGGAGACCTGATTCATGAATTTGTTGCCCTAAGCATTCTGGGCGTTACCTTCCTGACACTGGCATTGAAGAGATACCGGAAAACAGCATAAAAAAGTGTTCAGTCTTAGTAATCAGTGAAATCTAATCATTTGTTGTCATTGATGGTAATTAATTGCTGTGGCTTCCGCGATAAATAACCATCAATGATTACAAATGACTAATGACTGGAATTCAAAGTTGCCTGCATTGAGAATGGCATACAGTATAGCCAGGTTAAAGCGATAAAGCGAATAACTTGCACCACTCACTGCATCCACCTGATTAAAATCCTGTTTGCTGAGCATCTGTTTTTCATAGCTTGGGTATGCAATTGCAGGTGTCGTTCCACTTTGGAGCATTCGCCTGCAATAATCTTCATCATGCTGTTTGGCATGACCATCGATGTGAATTTCATCATAGTCAATTGAAATCACTTTCCCATTCTTCATTTCAAAGATTACTTCGTGCCGGTACCCATAATCATCAGCAGGTGTAGTCCCTTTATACGTACCATCTTTAAGGTCTGAAACAACCGAAGATAAATGGTTTTTGTCGCATATTTCCTTGAAATCATGTCTTACTTTATTCATTTCTGAATGTTCAATGATCCAATGCATTTTCTCAAGAACTGCAGATTTGTCTTTACCTGGGTTTTCTGTTTGAGTATATGTGCCAAGATAAAAAGACAACACGAAAATCAGCATAAAGTAATTTTTCATTGTAAAATTCCGTTTTCGTTATTAATTGGGGATGAGTTTTTGTTTTTATACTTTTACCACACCAATTTTCGGCAACCATGATGAAGCAAAACATAAAAGGTATTTTCATTTTAATGACATTCTTCTGGGGAATTTCCCTTACTGCACAAAACATTAAAAATACCGATGTGGGTATTCCTAAACTGGTGTTAGTGCTATCGGTTGATCAGATGCGTACGGATTATATTTCCCGTTTCTGGAATAAATTTCAATCGGGGGGGTTTAAGCGATTGGTAAACGAAGGTGCAGTTTGCAGCGATGCTCAACTCGATCTGCATGTTCAGAAAATTTCAACCGGGACGGCAACCCTGTTTACCGGTGTTTATCCGGCTTCACATGGCATTGTGAGTGACAGCTGGTACGACCGGCTAAAGAAAAAGGAGATTAATTGCATTGCAGATGATTATTTCATCACAGTGGGAAGTGATTCGAAAGAAGGTGAACGGTCCGCCACAAAAATGCTGTCACCCACCATTGGTGACCTCATGAAAATTAATTCCCGAAACAAATCTAAAGTATTCAGTGTGGCAATGAACGATGTCAGTGCAGTGCTTTCAGCTGGACATGCAGCAAATGGCGCATACTGGTTTGACACCCTAAATGGAAACATGATTTCAAGTTCATATTATGTTAGCTCGTTCCCTGAGTGGATTCGTCAGTTTAACGAAATAGGTTATGCAAAAACCTACTCCCAAAGAGATTGGACTACCTTGCTCCCCATTAAAAGTTATGAGGAAAGCCTGGCTGATGATTACATTCTTGAAAAAGGTTATTACAATAAATGGAATACGTTTCCATATAGTATGAAAAAAATAAAAGAAAATGCAGGAAGCTATAAATTCCTAAAAACAACTCCATATGGGAATACCATCATCAAGGATTTTGCACTTGAACTGATCAAAGCCGAAAGTCTTGGTACCGACGAATTTCCCGATCTTCTAAACCTCACATTTTCGTCAATGGATTATGAGAATAATTCATTCGGCCCTTCCTCGGTTGAAATGGAAGATACTTATTTAAGACTGGACCAGGATATTGCCACCATTCTTGATTATGCTGATAAAGTGCTGGGCAGAGGTAACACCCTGGTAGTTCTGACATCGACCTGTTCGTCCACTTATCCAGCAGATTACATGAAAGAAGAGTTTCATATGCCTGTTGGCACCTTTTCACCCGAAAGCGCAATTGCCCTCTTAAAATCCTTTCTGAACATTACTTACGGACAAGGCGACTGGCTTGAATTCGTGGGAGACCAACAGCTCTATTTTGACCGTGAATTACTCGAAAAGAAAAACGTATCACTGGAGGCCATTCAAACCAAAACAGCCAATTTTATTAACCAATTCGAAGGAATCAAAATTGCCTTGCCTTCCTCGTCATTCGAACAGGGAGATTATGCTAAGGGACAACTGGCTGTGATTGCAAACTCATACAACTTCAAGCGCTCGGGCGATGTATTGTACCAGCTCGAAGATGGCTGGCAACCTGTATATAAATATCAGCGTACCATATACAACGACAATTCAAATATCCCGTTTATCATGCTGGGCAACGCGGTGAAGCATATGCAAATCCGAAGCAAAATAACAGGTGAGGATATGGTTCCCACTATCCTGGAGATTTTGCACATTCCAATCCCCGATCATTGTGCAGGTAGCATTCTGCAAGAAGTTTTAAGGTAAAGAAATAACCAATGTTAAAATCTGTTATCTTTAACCGCAAATTTCTTCAAAATGGGCAATGACTGGAAAGAACGGCTGGGGACAGTATATTCGACTAACCCTGATTTTCATTACGAATCCAACTCTGAATCTGAGGCAGATACACTGACTGCACAACAACAGAATCTGCGCGTACAGCTCGATCGTAAGCAGCGTAAGGGTAAAAATGTGACCCTGATCACTGGATTTGTAGGAAAAGATGACGATCTGAAAGAAATTGCCAAATTATTGAAGACCAAATGTGGTGTTGGAGGATCTGCCAAAGATGGAGAAATCCTTATTCAGGGTGATTTTTGCAACAAAGTTATTGAGATTTTGAAAAGCGAAAACTACAAGGTCAAACGTTCCGGCGGATAATATTTCAGCCGGCTAGTAGTATCGGGAGTTAGTGGAGAATGAGAATCACGTTTAATGAGAACCAATTATTGACACTCTATAAAAACCTTTTCGCGTATGCTCAAACATTATAAAACCATTGGAATGATTGGGGGAATTGCCCCTGCTTCAACAATTGATTATTATCAGAGAATCATTTCCCGATTTCAGGAAAGAACAGGCCAACGTGAATACCCTTCCATCTTTATCAATAGTATCAACATGACTCACATGGTGAACCTGATTTCAAATGATCAGTTGGACGAACTGGTTGATTACCTGTCGGAAGAAATTTATGTACTTGAAAAAGCCGGAGCCAAAGTAATATTCATGGCCTCAAATACTCCGCATCTTGTTTTCGAATCCCTTGTCAAACGAGTAAAAACAAAGATGGTTAGCATTGTCGATTCTACCATTTCCTATGCTCAGTCCAAAGGCTTTGTGCGGCTTGGGCTGTTTGGAACCATTTCGACCATGGAGGGCGACTTTTTCCAGGATGGATTTGAGGCTGCCGGGATGGAAATTATTACCCCCATGCCTGATGAGCGGAAATACATTCATAAAATCTATATGGAAGAACTGGCCAGAGGCAGGTTCCTGCCTGAAACAAAGAGCCATTTGTTATCCATTGCCAAACGAATGTACAATGAAGGTCAGATCGATAGCTTGATCCTTGGGGGAACTGAATTGCCCCTGATCCTGAAAACAAGCGATATGGAAGATATTGAAATGCTGAATACCACCAAGATACACGTCGAACGAATCCTGGATGCGGTTTTATGCTGATCGAATCAATTCATTAACCGTGATCTTTTCAGTTAAACATAGTTGGATAATCCAGTTTTAAAGCCATTCATGATAAATGTAAATGGAGCTTTCAGCCTGATTGCCTTTCTTCTGCTGATTGTCTCTTGTGGCAATTTGTCAAAGATAAGTAAGGTAGGGCTTCCTGAAGCCGATGATTACAAGTTGTTTGCAAGCCGGAAAATAGAATCGGGAACAGAACCTTTTCATTTCTTTAAGGCCGGTCATGACCTGAAATTGGGTGAAATCATTGAGGTGGACAGCCGAAAAATGGACGCAGGCGATCAGCAACTTGATTTGTTCCTGAAAGATCATAAAACCTTGTCGTTCATGATTATTCGCAACGACACCATCATCCACGAATATTTCGACGAATCAAAAAAAGACTCCAGTTTGGTAACTTCTTTTTCTGTTGCCAAGGCATTCATCTCAGCCTTAGTCGGAATTGCCATTTCGGATGGAAAAATCCCGGGCACAGCCACCAGTATCGTCAAATACTTTCCTGAACTTACCGATCAGGGATTCGATCCAGTTACCATTGATCACCTGCTCGACCATACTTCGGGCATCCATTATAAGGAAAGTAAGAATCATGTGGGTGGAAACCTTGAATTCTACTGGGGAACCGAACTTTCCAAGGATATTTTTAATATTCATCCCGTATTTCCTCCCGGAGAACATTTTGAATACAGCAACATCAACACTCAACTGCTGGCATTGATTCTGGAACGTGCTACCGGTATGACTATTTCAGCCTATCTGGAGCAAAAATTATGGAAGCCCCTGGGGATGGAATATCCGGCTACATGGAGTTTAAGCAGCAGGGGAAACAATGGTGTCGAAAAAGCCTTTTGCTGTCTGAACGCCCGTACCATAGACTTCGCTAAATTTGGCAGGCTATATCTGAATCACGGCAATTGGAACGGGGAACAAATCATTCCCGAATCATGGATTAAGCAAAGCCTTCAATCATCCAAATCCAACGGGCAAAGACTTACCTACCATTACAATTGGGGTATCGGCCCTAAAAAATACGGGAGCTTCTATGCTATAGGACTATACGGTCAGTTCATCTACATGTATCCCGAAAAAAATGTAATTATTGTTCGTTTCGGCAAAGCAAACCTGGCCTACAACCCACCCTTTTTATATCACACTTTACTTCAAATCTGTGATCAACTTTGAAATGGGTCTTTCATTGTCATTAATAGTCATTCATTGTCATTCAATGGTTTATTCCCAGCTATGAATGACAACAAATGACAAAGTCTTTTATGACTTACCACTGATTACTAATTCCTGACCACTTTTATTCATTCCGAAGTTTACGGATCAGCCCCTCACAGGCATCTTCCAGGATATCCAAAACAAGCTCAAACCCACCAGCTCCGCCATAATAGGGATCAGGTACCAAATCATACTTTTTATTCTGACAGAAGTCTGTCATGAGAAATATTTTCTTACGATCCTCATCGTTTCGGACCATAGCTTTCAAATCATGAATGTTTTGACGGTCCATGCCGATAAGGTAATCAAAGCGGGAAAAATCAATCTTCGGGTTCACAGGTCTCGAAATACTGGTCAATCGATAGCCTCTCTCTTGTGCAAACTGCTTCATACGATGATCCGCCTGATCCCCTATATGGTATGCTGCCGTTCCCGCCGAATCGCATTGTAACTCGCCCTCAAGACCATGTTTTGCAATTAAGGCATTGAATACGGCCTCTGCACTGGGACTCCTGCAAATATTTCCAAGACAAACAAAAAGTACCTGTTTCATAGTTGAATGGCAAAAGTAAAAGATAATCTCTTTCCTTCAAGACAAAACTCTTAACTAAAGGGAAAAGTCATTGTAAAAGAGGAAAAAGGAAGGAGAAATAAAGAAAAGATACTGTTTCCTAATTCCCGTATACTCTTTTCTCTTTCCCAATGACTAATGACTAATGACTATTTCTAATTAGTTGATTATTTTCAGGATGTTCCTATAACCAATGCCTGGTTATGCATAAGCGAATCAGTTCGGAGATATTGTGTGTAATTGTTTTTATCATACTGTTGCGCTTGTGATTTTTAACTGTATGAATGCTCAAATTTAGCTTGTCTGCAATCATTTTACTGCTTAGGCCCTCATGGCAAAGCCTTATAATTTCAATCTCCCGCTCTGATAACACAGGTTTGATAAAAGCCCCATACACTTTTCGAAACACCTTTCTATATCCGTACTCAGCCGAATACCTGAAAATCTTAAGAATGATCGTGTCGTCCGAAACGATATCGCCGACTTCAAAGAACACGGTAAGCTTCAAAACCGGGATCCCCACTTCATTGATTGCCAATGATCCTTCATGCATAAACTGTGTAATGCTTCCGTCCTTCCGCAAATAGCGTTGATTGAATATAAACCTGTAATCCTGAAATTCGGCCACAGGTTCCAATTCAATAAATCTGATGATATCAGGCACCACTTCATGGCACCAAAGAATCCGATCTTCATCATAAAACCGGAGTTCATGAACATCAATTTTAGTTTGAATATGGCTGCCATTAAAACAACTGCTTTTTTGAGAACAATTATCATGAATACAGGCAAATTGTTTTCCAGAAGGATCAACAAAACATGAAGAAAAAAGAGTTGAAGTATTATTTTCAGGTATTTCGTAATCAAAATCCTTGGCTTTGGAAATACCATGTGAATTAGCTGAATGATGCTTAATTATTTTCTCTTTCATATCAGAAAAATTAATTGTTTCGTCTTCATCCGGCATCACCGAATTCAAGAATTGAACTTACATTAATATTATGCAACTGTCCATCAAAGATTTTCATCTTAGATGAACAGTAACACCAATAAGGCATCAAGGGTTCAAATAATGTTTCTATTAAACGAAAACAGATCAATAGATCTGAACTTTTAATTAACTCTGTTCCTTCTCCCAATCCAATCAGGCAATCACATTGGCATAAAAAAGATCAGATAATAATCTCTATTCAAAGTTACATGATTATTTCCGAAAATAAATTTGTTACAAAAACTTATTCCTGCAAAAATGACACTTTCGTGCTATTGCATCACATTAGATTATGAAGGTATATTTGAGTAGATCAAAAGTTCAGTTATGAATTAGATCATTATTAAGTATTCTGTTGGTTTGATTTTTTATTGGATTTGTATTTTTAAGCAAGTTCATATTCATTAAAAAATATCCAAACTAAATTCTTATTGATAACAATCAGGCCTTCGATTATCATTTTGAGTTTGGTTTATTCCGATTCCTGACATTGAAATTTTACCCCGGGAAGCAGGAAACTCCGAAAATCGCTCCTTAATAACCCGTTAATATTGTCATTGAACCGTATATTGGTTCTATCCGATGATGCTATGTCCTTCTCTTACCACTCTACTACTTGTAGATTATTCATATCCACCCGATATTTCGGAAGATAACCAGATTATCAATCTTAGAAATTTTTA
>Ga0302286_10002691_pt1 | contig 12226 bp, 10 predicted proteins | sample III_Fen_E2_3_FD_198765 | JGI IMG/M metagenome (GOLD analysis project Ga0302286, IMG submission 198765) | Peat permafrost microbial communities from Stordalen Mire near Abisko, Sweden - III_Fen_E2_3 | ecosystem: Environmental > Terrestrial > Soil > Wetlands > Permafrost | place: Sweden: Abisko...
GCCAGACTCACGCCCACGGTCTTGCCAGTGTTGTTGTCGATGCTGTTGTTCCAGCCGTTCACCAGATAGCCGGTTGCGGAAAACTTGCTGTTGAAGGTGTACTTGGCGCTGGCCCCGAAGTGGAAGTATGGAATCGCCCAAGCAAAGAGCAGGCTCCGCGAATAGTTCCAGTTGTCCTTGGTCTCGATGACTTCCGCGCCATTCGGGGTTACGAACTTCCCGACGTTCACTTGCAAGCCCTTGCCAACCGGCGCCATGTACTCCAGGTAGCCTTCCTTGAGGTACTGATCGAAACCCAACTCGGTCGGACTTGCCGAGTTCACCATGTTCATGGCCTGTCCAAAGCCGAGCGCAATGTGGTACCCGAGGCGGTTGGTCGTGTCCACCGGCCTGTCGGCCACCAACTCGATCATGTTCAAACCGAATTGGTTGGTTTGAACGTCAAAGTTTCGCAACCCGTTCTGCCGCGTGGATGGATGGTTCGAGCTGAAACCGTAGTAGGTGTCCACGAAACCGCTGATCGTGGTCGGGCCCAGCAAGCCGGCCAATCCGGTTGGCGTCGGCGCGGCGGCGGGCGCGCTGGGCGTGGCGACCGCAGCCTCGACTGGCGGCGCCGCCGCGGGCACCGGGGTCGGCGCGCCCTTCAGTGCGGTGACTTCCGCGCGGAGTTCCTGCACTTCCTTTTCCAGCGCCTGCATGTGCTGGAGGATCGCGTCGTTGGAAGTTGGAGTACTCGCCTGGTCCTGAGCGCGAACGGACGACACTAGCATCAAACCTGCAAACACCAACCCAGCTCCTTGATAGAAGCAATCCCTCATTGTGGATCTCCCTTTTCCCCCCGGTGCATGCAGCGAGTCACGGTGCGTGTCCGCTGCCAGCAAGCGAACCTTAGCGATCAACTCTGCTGCCGTCCAACGCATACTTCTTCTGCGGGGCATCGAAGTTTTTACTAAAAAATTATACTTATGGGAGCGATAAGGAAGAGATACTTCGAGGTGTGCTGAGATTTACCCTAAAATGATCGCGGCCTTCATCGCGAGCAGAGCGCAAGGCCAGCTAAGTCCTTATGTTTTGGCGGAAGCGTGTGCGAGTCGAACGCACCGACGACATCGAAGATGCCGCCCGCCGGTTTTGAAGATCACACGGTATGTTCTGATCGGTTCTGACAATTCTCTACTCTAATTGATTCTTCAAGGACTTTCGAGAGCGAGGTTCTGACCCGTTTTGCTCGGAATTGACCTGTTTTGAGCGCAGAACCATCACGTTTTTATCACTGCACTTCCCTAGGCACTGTCCCAGGCGATACCTCCTGGGAGACGACTCGCCCAAAACTGGCTCGGTCCTGGGGTTGTGAGTGTAATCGGGATATTACAACAGCTAGACAGTCGCACCCTCGACTCCCGCAGCGGCCTCGGCGCAAGCTGTGACCCGTGAGTCCATGCTGCAACGGTTGCCGTTTGTGCTTGCTTTCCGCTAAAGGTACACGGCGAAATCCACAATCTGCAGTGCGGAGTCCGCGATGTGGACGTATCGAAACAACAAGTTGCGCGGTTGACGCTGAGGGCCACTTGAATGCAACAGTGGGATGGGGTGAGTATTCTCATCCTCTTTCAGGTTCCCGAGAAAGAACGCCTGAACTGCTGAAATTGCCTGTTCACGTCAAGGACGATCTTCCCATCATTCGACCTTGAGCACTCGCGAACAGTCACCCAACATCATCCAGGTACTTTGACTTTACAAATTCCCAGGAGAACAAACGTGAAAACATTATTGATGACTCTCTGTTTCGCCATCACCCTGCTGACCTTGGGAGTGGCTTCGGCACAGGACACCATGAACCACGACAGCATGAAGGCTGACGCGTCCAAGGGTGACACGTCCAAAACAGTTGACGTAAAAGGCAAAATCAGCGACGACGGCAAGATATTTGTGAGCGACAAGGACAGCAAGAACTGGAGCATCAGCAACCCAGATGTAGTAAAAGGACACGAGGGGCACCGCGTAATCTTGACCGCGGTTGTTGATGCGGATAAGAGCGAAGTGCAAGTCATGTCGCTCAAAATGGCAAAGTGACCCCATAGCCTAAACAAGCGGTGACCTGTCAGGCGTTTCCGAGGTTGCCGCTAATTTTTTAAGTTTTGAACGCGAGTCTCACGGTGATCCCGAGACATTCCGGTGGCGACGAAACCCACTCATTGTTTCAGTTTCGTTCTCTGGGATTCCTTAGCAGACAACTTATTCTGCCAAATCGCGGCTTGCCCATGATTCTCATGGAAGAAACCCGTTGCCAGGTCCCGCGCGGGGAATGCTGCCTCAACTCGGTGACACTCGAAATCCTCATTACAGAAACGGTGATATGACAAACCTATTTGTTGGGAATCTCGGTTCCAACAGGACCCCAGATGATCTTCGTTTAGTGTTTCAAACCTACGGACCCGTCGAAAGAGTGGGAATCGTGACCGATCCTGAAACTCAATATTCACGTGGGTTCGCGTTTGTGGAAATGACCAACGACATCGAGGCCAAGAAGGCCATCTCACACTTGAATGGTGTGATTTTGTGGGGAAAGACTATTCGGGTGGAAGTGTTTCGGCCCAAGCTCGCAGCATAGGGCAAATCGTACGACTAAAGATCGGGTTGAAGTGAGAGCGACGAGGGGGGACCTCATTCTGTGTCGATCTTGAAGCCACAACCTACACCAACTACACCCCTCTGACTGGCCCTCGAGGGGTTGTGAGTAGAGTCGAGAAGAGGCGCAGTGACGGTAGCCTCCCGGTGGCGACTGGCGGGGCTTTCGCCACGCCGCCTCAGTCCGGTTTGACTTAGTTCTGGTTCCTCTTCCCGCTCATCGAACCGGACAGGCGGATTTCCCGCATCCGGCTCTCGGAAAAGACGCACACCGAACCGAAATTCGGCATGTAACGCCGTCTGCAACGTCTGAACACAACTGCGGGGTGGCTAGACTCGTCGTCAATCCCCGTGTCCTTTGTTGCTTCTTGCGTTAGTCTTTAACTGAGGTCCCTTCCCTCCACCGGCATTACCCGGCTTCATCAGTACTCCGAACCTCTCCGCCACCCCACACGGCCTGACCTGTCTCTCGCGAGTTGTCAGTTGATCCTACTTGCGATCACCGCTGGGGCTTCCCGTGTTGCTACTGGTCAACTTTGCATGTTTGCCGTCGCCATTACCCCGGCAGGTCTGCTGGGACTCGTTCGCTCGTACTGTCCCACCAGCGGCGGCCATCCCGATTACACGGCGGGTTGGCTCCTGCGTTAATCGTTTCGAGGCCTGCTCAGCGTTCACTGCACGTTACGGCCTACATGCTCGCCAAGTCACCTAAGTGACCCTCTACACCAGAGGCTCCGACGGCTTCGTTTCCTCCGCCGCCGCTCTGATTGCTTCCGGGTGGAGCGAACCCAGTTCCCGGGCGGGACTTTCACCCGCAGTCAACCAGCGCCTTTTCACGGCGCACGTGTAATTGGGATTTTTCGCCAACGATCCAGGCTAAGAGGTTCTCACACAGCCTCCCACGGTGCTCCAACCTGTGATCGGAGTCACACCGAACGGTGATGCCTGCCTATTGCAGAAATTAGCCAACGGAGTAAACTTTTTCGCGTCTGATCATCTCGCCTCCCCGAAGAGCAGTTCCCGCCCGTTGAGACGCAGCACCCCCTGAGGCGAAGCACCTTCACATCACTCGGATCACGCAGTTCAAGCCGGGCTCTATCTTATGGAGGTACTCATGAAACGCATCAGCATTCTCGCTTGCATTCTGGCTATGTGTTTCGTTTCGACCGCTTGGGGGCAGGCACCAGCACACAAGCCACCGGTCGGCAGGCACACACCCCATCGAATAGCCAATAAGACATCGACAATACCGCACGTTACAGAAAGCAGGAACTTCAATACTCAGACCAACCCGAGTGACGACTCGAAGATCTGGGAACTGGGCACATACCCGGGTGGAACATGGGCAGGGTTGGGAGGCATCAATGACTTCGGCGTGGCGATCGGTTTTGGCGATGTCCCACCGATCGGCGACGACGGCGTCGGATATACCCACACTCTAGCGGTATCGCTGTTTGGGCCGCGGGCTGGAGAATGGATCGACCTCGGCACATTGGGCGGGGAGCTATCGAGAGGTTGGGAAGAACCCTATTGGTTTGGAATCGCTGACACCGGTCTGATTGTCACACACTCCGTCACGCCCGATGGACAGGTGCATGCAGCGGCCTGGACCGAACATTCACACCTGTTTGATTTGGGAACCCTTGCAGACACTGGCAACCCGAAATTCAAAGGCCACAACTCAAGCTATGCAAGTGCTACCAATCGGGCAGGTACGCTAATTGTTGGCTGGAGCGGAGTGAATGGCGGAGAGGACGCACCCGTGGTCTGGACAGCATCGTGGGCCTGGAACAACGGAAGACCTGTAAACAAATGGAATATCCATGCGCTCGACACGAAAGGATTTCCTAAGGATCTCGAATGGCAGCCCGGTGCAGTAAACGACTATGGACAGATTATGGGGTTCGCTCTCGACACTGACGAAACGTTCGCCATTCCCTTGCTCTGGAACCCTCGCCCTGACGGACAAGGCTGGAACCTCATGGTCCTGCCGTACATCCACAGCTCTGACTACCCGTACGTTCTCCCTTTTGGCATCGATCGCAAAGGGAATATCACGGGAGCAATTGAGTCGGCGGACGGAAACACCTGGCTTGCACGGCTTTGGAAACCACTCAACGTCTCAAGGACGCGTTATTCCCAGCCCATTGAGCTACCCATCCCGGACGGGTATACGGGCTGCGAGGCTGTCGGAATCAACGAACTCGGCGACATAACCGGAGACTGCTACAACGACGTGACAGACCTTCCTACCCACTGGACTCTCAATACACCAACTTTTTCGGAAATCCTCAACATCCCTGGCGACTGGGGTCTTTCTATTGCGATCAACAACCGCCGGGTGACCGTGCTGACTTATGGCGGCGGCTTGGCATGTCCAGGCGACACATTCGGCTCATGCGGAGGTGCAATCCAGCTCCACTGAACCGTAAGACAGTTTGAACGGAAGCTGACAGTTTCGCATCTTATGTAGGACAGCCGCCCGATGTCTGGGCGGCTTTTCTTCTGCATCGGCGGGAAGGCATGGGGCGCGAGAACTGTTGTCAACAGGCGATTTCACTCAGAACCTCCGGTTGTGAGTGTAAATGGGATATTACGCCAGTCAGACCAAGCAACGAGTCGTGGTAGTCTTCGATTCGTGACTGATCCCGGCATGATTATGCCGTCTGTGGTTAGCAGGTCACCCAGACTTTCAGGGCGATTTCTGACGCTTACGGTGCTATTCAGTCTCATTCATGGCGTTGCGTTTTACATCTCCTTCGCCATTGCGTTCAGCCGAGGCATGTATCGATTTGACCATCCAGAGGTTCGTGAAACATCTCTCAGTGTTCAGAATTCCGGTCACCCAGGATTACCGAGCTTGCTTTTCGGCTATCGTCCCCAGCACAATAGGCGGGTCTGATTTGCATGGTTCCTTGAACGACGGGGAGGTACCCCACGGGATGGGCAGACGCCGCGAGCCGCGCAAAGAGATCCAGGTGCCCGTGCGCATCTTCGGCACCAGTCGCGGTGGCCAAGTCTTCTCCGAGAAAGCGGTTACGGTCAACGTTAGCCAACAGGGGGCCGAGTTGAGCGGTGTACAAGCCACGCTCAACCTCGACGAGATCATCGGCTTGTCCTATGGCAAGAACCGAGTGCACTTTCGCGTCAAGTGGGTAGGCGAACCCGGCACACCGAGAGCGGGTCATGTGGGCTTGCTCAACATTTCCCTGGAGAAGCCTCTCTGGGATTTTCCACTACCTTCTCCTACACCCGACAATCACCAGCCACGAATCGTTGAGCAGCGGAAGCACCCCCGGTTCAAGTGCCATAATTCGGTGGAACTTCATACCCAAGACGGAGCCTTTTTTCGGGCAACGATTGCAGATCTCAGCGTCGGCGGATGTTACGTTGAAATGGCGATCCCGTTGCCGCCGGGAACGAAGCTGAAAGCGGGTATCTGGATCGGGGAAAGCAAGTGCTGCGCTGATTGCGAAGTCGCTTACAGCACAGGGGGAATCGGAACTGGCCTGATATTCAACCGGATCTCTGACCCGGATCTCGATCGAATCCGCCAATTCCTCGGAACCCTCGCGCCCTTCGCAAAGAAGCGGAGTTACGAACAATGACCTCTGGGCAAAGTAGGGCGGGGGCTGATCTGACCTCTGCTGGGTCAATTTTGAGGTCGTCAATCTAAAAGCCCTTTCCTTACCTAGCTTTTCCGCAGCATCTGGCATCCGAAAAGGTCCATAAACAACCAAGTTTTGATGGCGAGTTTGATGGCAAGTTCCCTCATGTCCTCCACCTCGCCACCAACTGCGCGACTCCGGCCCTCGCCTCCAAGGGGTAGTGAGTGTAATGGCGATGTTACAACAATCATCCAAGGTGGGCCGAAGCCTTCGTCCTTGGTCGCAGGAACAACAAGACAGCGGCAGGCACGGCACCGCACAAGAGGAAGAAAATATAGTCGCCTCTTGTCCCGTTCTCTGGACTAAACGCGACGAGCAAGGCGTATGCCACGCAAGAGGCGAAGAGCAGCGCCCATCCCAGCAGGGTTGGATAAGCAGCCTGAATCAAGCACACAAACAGCAAGAGAATGAACGGCCACGCCGCCGACAATCCTTCTTCACCCCAGCCCATCAGGGCGAAAAGAACCGACACTAGGGCCACTGGCAGATAAGCCCACCGGACTGCGGATGGTCTCTTCTGAACAACTGCTTTCAATACGTTCTCAAGTGTCACTCCGAAGCCTCTCCGATGCGGCAACTGTGGAGAACCTCTGCTGCGATGGTAGGTCAGTTGGATCGGTCGGACAAGATTACTGTCGTAAACAGGCGTTAGCACTCATGGACCCAGATGTCCATTTCCATTTCAGCGAGGGTGGTTCTTTACGGAGTCGTTAAAGCGAAGAACAGCAGCTGGATTTGCTGTATTAGCCGCAAATTTCTATCACGTTTTTATCACTGCAAACCCTATGCCGTGACTGATCTCAGTTTGAAACACTCTTGACGTTCTCGTAAATCACTGAAAATAAATGGCGGAAGCGTGTGCGAGTCGAACGCACCGGCGACATCGAAGATGCCGCCCGCCGGTTTTGAAGACCGGGAGGATCACCGGACCCCATGCGCTTCCAATGGAACACAGCTTAATTGAAGACTTACTTGGGCTGCGCCACCACACGGAGATACGGTTTCAGGGTCTTCCAGCCGTTGGGAAATTTCTGCTTTGCCTGCTCATCGGAGACCGAAGGGGGAATGATGACGTCACCGCCCGGCTTCCAGTTCACGGGCGTGGCAACATTGTGCTTGGCCGTAAGCTGAATGGAATCGAGAACGCGCAGCACTTCATCGAAATTGCGGCCGCTGCTCATGGGGTAGATGAGCATCAGCTTGATCTTCTTGTCCGGACCAACCACGAACACGGTGCGGACCGTGGCATTGTCGGCCGCGGTACGGCCTTCGCAGCTGTCGCCGGCTTCGGCAGGGAGCATGTCGTAGAGCTTCGCCACTTTCAGTTCCGGATCGCCGATCATCGGAAAGTTCACCTTGTGGCCCTGGGTTTCTTCGATGTCCGCGGCCCACTTGCCGTGGTTCGTTACCGGGTCCACACTCAAGCCGATGATCTTCGTGTTGCGCTTGGTGAACTCAGGCTGCAGACCGGCCATGTAGCCGAGTTCCGTGGTGCATACGGGAGTGAAATCTTTCGGGTGTGAAAACAGGATTGCCCAGCCATCGCCAATCCACTCGTGAAAGTTGATCTTGCCTTGCGTGGTTTCGGCGGTGAAGTTGGGAGCTTCGGAATTGATGCGCAACGACATGGTGGTTCCTCCCGGAGCAGATTGAAATGGATGACTGGCCGCGCTTGAAACCCTACTAACTTAGTAGGGAATAGGATATCCAGCGGCCACCGCCCCGTCAACAGCGACCGGACCGCCTTCGACCAGCAGATATCTTATCGCACTGGCCCGCGATCGTGCCCGGCCCGGTAGAATTTCATGCATGGCCACCTCGGCAAGAAAGATGGCAATGGTGCAGGTGGATGTCTTCACCAACCGCGCACTCACCGGCAATGCGCTGGCGGTTTTTCCTGACGGCCGCGGCCTGAGCACCGAGCAGATGCAGGCACTGGCGCGTGAAACGAATTTGTCTGAAACCACTTTCATCCTCCCTGGTGACACAGTTGCGGAGAAAGAGCGAGGCGTGCGGGTCCGTATTTTTACCGTTCAGGAGGAATTGCCGTTTGCGGGGCATCCCACGCTGGGTACGGCGTTTGTGCTGCGCGGCCAAAGCGAGGCGCCGGAGGTGCAGCTCGCGCTGAACGTCGGGACGGTGCCGGTTCGCTTTGAACAACCACTGGGCCAGCCTGTTTTTGGCGAAATGACGCAGAAGGATCCCGAGTTTGGAGCGACCCATGACGCACAATCGGTCGCTGCCTTCACCAATCTGAGCCCGGCCGATTTCGACGGCAGCGTTCCCATCCAGACAGTTTCCACCGGCATGCCGTTCACCATCACGGCGATCAGTTCCCTGCAAAAGCTTCAGAGCCTCCGGCTCGATCTGAATCGGGCCAACGAATATCTTGCCAAGAGCGGCGGGAAGTTTCTGTACTTTGTGTGCCGCGAAACCGTTGATCCGGATGCGCGTCTTCATGCCCGCATGCTGTTCTACAACGGCGAAGATCCGGCTACGGGTTCCGCGGCGGGATGCTGCGCGGCCTGGATGGTGGCGCACGGAGTTGCCGCCGGCGATGAGCGCGTGCTGATCGAACAGGGAATCGAAATGCAGCGTCCGAGCCGCATTTTTGTCCGCGCAGAAAATAAGGATAACCATGTGGTCAATGTGCGTGTCGGTGGAAATTGTGTGGAAGTTTTGCGGGGAGAAGTCACACTCCCGATGTGAAGAGTGAAAACGCCGCAGTGGGCGCGGCCCTCAGCACATAGCACGATCGTTCCCTCCACTCGCGTGCCATTGGCGAGCGCGGCACTTTGCCCGCGCCACAATTCCCTTTACCATGCAGTTCGCTCCCGGTTCTCCGAGAAAAGAAATTCAGACAACAGTCTCCCGGTTGGTCCATGAAGCCCAAGAAAACGATTCTCTGCGTTGATGACAACGAGCAATCCCTCTCGATTCGCAAAATTCTGCTCGAAACCCGGGGCTACCGGGTCGTCGCATGCACCAGCGGCGAGCAGGCGCTGGAACGGTTCCGGCTCGGTGGCATTGACCTGGTGCTCACCGACCTGGTCATGCCCGGCGTGGACGGCTCGCGGTTAATCGAAGAAGTGAAAAACCTGTCGCCCCAGACTCCCGCGATGCTGATCTCTGGCCGCGTGAAAATCTACGAGCGTGACACCATGGCCGATGTCTTCCTTCCGAAAGGCATGTACGAGCCGATGGAATTGCTGGAGCGGGTCCGCTTGCTGCTGGTCCGCAAGCGCGGTCCCAAGCGGCCGTTCGAACCGCGGTCGCAGATCATGGCGCGCGCCACGGTGGCGTGAGCGCGGGCGATCCCGCGGCGGTTCGTGTTATCGTTTCAGATGGATGGACGCATTCATCGAAGCGCATGATCTGCGCAAAACTTACCGGGTGGGGAAGGTTGAGGTGCCCGCCCTGCGCGGGATTTCCTTCAGCGTGCCCCGGGGCAAGTTTGTCTCGGTCGTAGGGCCGTCGGGCAGCGGCAAGTCCACCCTTTTCTATCTTCTCGGCGGCTTGACGCGAGCCGATTCCGGCAGTGTCACCATTGATGGCGTGGACTTCGCCAAACTTTCCGATGGGGAGCGCACCAGGTTGCGCAAGAGCAAGATCGGATTTGTGTTTCAGAAATTCAATCTGCTGCCCACGCTGAGTGCGCGTTCAAACATCGAAATTGCTGCCGATATTGCCGGCCTGTCCAAGCCGGATCCGGCGTTCTTGCAGAAGATCACGGGAATGCTCGGCATTGACCGGCGGCTGGATCATCGCCCTTCGGAACTGTCCGGCGGCGAGCAACAGCGAGTGGCATTGGCGCGTGCTCTCATCAACCGGCCGGCGATCGTGCTGGCCGACGAGCCCACCGGCAACCTGGATTCGAAAAACTCGGAAATCGTACTCAACATGCTGCGCCAGTCCAACCAGGAACTGGGGCAGACCGTGTTGATGATCACGCACAATCCGGAAGCCGCTGAGTACGGCGACAGCATCGTTCACATGCGCGACGGACAGATCGTGCGCCCGGACGAGGATCCGCAATGGGCACCGCATCACCCGGCCGGGCGCGTGCAGTCCTGACCTGCCCCGTCGACCGGCACCGCCAGGAATTCAGTTCCGAATCGATGGCGAATCCAACTGCCACTGGTTGTTAGTCGTTCCACGTCGTATCCTCAACAGGTGCGCGGCTCCACCAAATCGCAACGGTCCCCAGGCGCGGGCCTGCTGCTGGGCCTGGTTTTCACCCTGGCGGCGGTGGTTGCCTACTCTTCCTACATCATTGTGCAGATCAAGGGCCTGCGGCAGCTGCAGACCGATCTGGCAGACCGCAGCCGGAAAGATTCCCTCCAGCTACTGCGAGTGCAGGACGACTTGAACTCGCTCGGACTGGCAATGCGCGACATGCTCGACGCCGACGAGCCCTATCCGCTGAGCGCGTGGGCGACCCAGTTTCAACGGATCCGGACCGATCTGGACGATGCTCTGCGTCGTGAGGAGCAGGTTGCGCCCGTCCAACGCACGCCGGAGCAGCGCGCGTATCTGCGAGCGGCGCTTGCCCAATTCTGGGATGCCGCCGACCGGACGTTCGCGCTGGCGGTGAGCGGCAAGGAGCAGCAAGCGCGCTCGGAAATCCGAATCTCGCTGCAGGCGCGCCAGGCGGCACTGAGTACGGCGGTGGCGAGGTTGCTGGTCCAGAATAACGAAAACGAAGAGCTCGCCGCCTCTCGCATCGGACAAATCTATGACCGGGTCCAGCGCCAGGTGTATGTCTTTCTCGCGGCCACTTTGACCGCGATCCTGCTCACCAGTTTTTACGTGATCCAGGCGAACCGGCAATTATTTGCGCGGCTTGCCACACTCTCTGCGCAACGGAGCGACCTGGCCCAGAAGCTGATTGCAACCCAGGAGTCCACCTTGCGCCATATTTCGCGCGAGTTGCATGACGAGTTCGGGCAGGTGCTGACTGCGGTCGGTTCGATGCTGGGGCGGGCGGAAAAACATACTCCCGAAGGCTCGCCCCTGCGCGATGAACTTCGGGAAGTCCGCGAGATTGCGCAAAACACGCTGAATACGGTCCGCAGCTTGTCCCAGGCCTTGCATCCCGTAATGCTCGACGAGTCGGGGCTGGAGAGTACTCTGGACTGGTACCTTCCCACCGTTGAAAGGCAGACCGGTGTTGCCATATCTTACGAAAAATCGGGAGAGTCTTTTCCGGTGAGGGGGACAGCGGCCGTTCATATCTACCGCATCGTGCAGGAAGCGCTGAATAATGTAGCCCGCCACTCCGCCGCCAAGCAGGCATGGGTGCGGCTGCGTTTTGCTTCCGACGCGCTGGGACTTGAAATCGGGGACAATGGCGTAGGTTTCGTGGCGCGCAATCGAGGCCAGGGGATCGGCCTGGTGGCGATGCGCGAGCGGGCCGAACTTCTGAATGGCGGGATCGAATTCCTGCAACCGTCGAACGGCGGTACGCTGGTGCGGTTGCGCGTTCCGAGAGAGGCGATCGAGTCCAATGCCTAGTAAGATCTCCGTGCTGCTGGTGGACGATCACAGCCTGGTGCGGCGCGGGTTCCGGCGCATTCTGGAAGATGAGCCCGACATCGTGGTCGTCGGCGAAGCGGGAGATGGGACGGACGCTGTGCGGCTTGCGCACCAACTGAAGCCGCAGGTGATCGTGATGGACTGCGCATTGCCGGAGATGAGCGGACTGGTCGCCACCCGCCGAATTCTGGAAACGCTTCCTGAGACCGCCGTGCTGATGCTGAGCATGCATTCCGAAGAGACCTGGGTCCGGCAGGCGCTGGACGCTGGAGCTCGCGGTTACATTCTGAAAAGCGCGATGGAGCTCGAACTCCCCGTTGCGGTGCGGAAAGTCGCCGCGGGAGAGCTCGTTCTCGATCCGGCGGTTTCGCGACCGGTCGCCCTAAAGGGTGAGC
>Ga0302286_10002692_pt1 | contig 12224 bp, 10 predicted proteins | sample III_Fen_E2_3_FD_198765 | JGI IMG/M metagenome (GOLD analysis project Ga0302286, IMG submission 198765) | Peat permafrost microbial communities from Stordalen Mire near Abisko, Sweden - III_Fen_E2_3 | ecosystem: Environmental > Terrestrial > Soil > Wetlands > Permafrost | place: Sweden: Abisko...
TGCTGTTTGTTCTGTTCAGCCTGCGCCGCCTGTTGCTGATTGCGTTCCTGTTGCTGCTTGTTCAGCTGCTGTTGCTGCGCCGCCTGTTGCTGGGCACGCTCCTGCTGCTGTTTGTTCTGTTCGGCCTGCTGTGCCGCCTGTTGCTGATTGCGTTCCTGCTGCTGCTTGTTCAGCTGTTGTTGCTGTGCCGCCTGCTGCTGGGCGCGTTCCTGCTGCTGCTGCGCCGCTTGCTGCTGCTGCTGCGCTGCCTGTTGCTGGGCGCGCTGTTGGTCGGGCCTCGCCTGTTGTGCGCCCGGAGGGGCTGCAGGTGGGGCCTGTTTTGCTGGTGAGGTTTGTGCCGCCGGCGGTGCCTGCTTTTCCGGCTTAGCGTTCTTCTTGTCCTGTTGCTCCTGCCTCTGCTTTTCGGTTGGCTGTTCCTGCTGTGAATAACTCAGGGCAGGAGTTGCCAGGAACAGTGACAGTACCGCAGCGCTTACAACGCCAATTTGCTTCATGGTGCGTACCTCAAAATCAGCCTAACGACGCGCGCCACAAATTACTGAGCCGCATTGCTCACCTCGATGGTCGAAGGATCGCACTGGACAATGGCCGTCGTGAAATAGCCGGTTTTGTGTACGTCTTTTTGATTTTCCCTACCCATTAGTAACCGGCCACTGACAACGGAGTAGTTACTGTCGTAACTTGCCCCCCGCCCCAGATCACAGACTTATCCCTTGACGCTTCCCTAGCTTCAAAGCCGGAGAACCATGCAAGGCGTTCGTCGGCAGTTGTTTCACTGGCAACTGGCGACTGGCGACTGGCAACTTATTCAAGGAGAGCACTCATGCCGAACTACCGTACCTGCACCCACACCGACGACAGCGCCCAAACTTGCAACTCCGCTGCCGTCAAAGGCCGCGATTTCTGCGCCTTCCACCTCAACTACCGTGGACGCCTCCTGCGCAGGGCCCAATATCGCGCCCGCCACCAGCGCTTCGACCTCATCCTGCCGCCGCTCGACTCGCTCTGCTCCGTTCAGTCGGCGCTCTGTCAGGTCGCTGAAGCCCTCGCCGCCGACATGATCGATCCCCGCCGCGCCCAGGGCCTCCTCAAGGCCCTCCGCTTCGCCAAAGAGAACCTCCGCGACGCCCTCAAAGACAATGCCGCTTGGCGCCAGAGTCTGTACCACTCTGAGGAACCCGTCGCCTACGACCACTTCGAGTCCGACTACGGCCTCCCCGAAAACCTCGACATCTCCGTCCCTCCCGACGTCTCCTTCCCCCCGCCACCGCTTGAACCCCCACTGGCTGCCATCCTGAGCGGAGGCGGCGCGCCTTCTTTTGAGTTGTCATCCCGAGCGCAGGCGGCTTTGCCGCCGGAGTCGAGGGACCCCTTTATCTCGCACCAATCTTCGGAAGTTCCTATCCGCGACTACTACGCCGAAGCCGAAGAAGCCATGAAGTGCCATCCCGAGGACATCGAGCTGGAAGAGGTCATGAAGAAGTACGGATACAAGGCCTTCGACAACCGCGCCAAAGAGCATCAAAAAAACGAACGTCGTCGCCGCCAGCGCAAATATTTCCGCGCCAACTACGACCGCTTCGTCGCCGAAGCCGATGCCAGAAACATCCAGCGGGCAGCTGAGAAGTTGTATCAGGATCGTCTCGCCGCCGAGGCCGCCGGGTGCCCCATCCCGGCTTCTGTTGCCGGGGTGGGGGTTGTTCCCACAAGTAAGAAGCCGGCTGCCTCGGTTGAATCCGTCCCTGAGGAGACCAAAAACACCGCCTAAGTCCTAGGGGCAGATATGGATAGCTATAACTACTAAATAAATCAATGACATACGAGCAATTTACGACTAAGCCATTGAAAATAAAGGAGGCGTTAACAGGTATTTTTCAACTCAACCGACTGTAAAAGGATCTCCCAATAAGAGCCCCAATCAGTCAGAACGAGCAACTGAAAAAGGACCCTGCTCACCTGCTAGTTGGATTCAAAAGGGAACTTCGATCTAGCCTGAAACTCAAGCTCTTAGCTGATAGCTAATAACTAATTGCTAGTTCCTCGAAGCAGTTCACCATCATATCCACCACCTCTCTCCCTATTTCGAGCGAGGCAGTAGCTGCAGGAGAAGGGACATTGCAGACGTGAATCATGCGTTGAGAGTGAACAAAACAGAAGTCATCCACCAGATTCCCATTGCGATCAACAGCCTGAGCTCGAACCCCCGAACCTCCAGGAACGAGGTCATCGGCCATGAGTTCAGGAACCATCTGTTGCAGAGCTCGCGTGAAGGCGGGTTTGAGCCACGAGCGATATTGCTCGTCGAATCCCTTGCGCCAGTACCTGCGGGCCATCTTCCAGAAGCCCGGCCATTGCAGCATCTCCACCGCTTCTGTCAGATCGGGATCAGTGCCACTGTAACCCTCTCGACGAAAGGCCAGCAGCGCATTGGGTCCGGCTTCAACACTGCCATCCACGTGACGAGTGAAGTGGACTCCGAGAAATGGGAAGCGAGGATCAGGAACCGGATAAATGGGGTTGCGCACGAGGAATCGACGCTCGGGTTTGATCTCGTAATACTCACCGCGAAAGGGAATGATCTGGAGATCGGTCCCGCATCCTGCCATGCGAGTGATGGCATCACTATAGAGTCCCGCGCAGTTAATCACGTGCCTCGCGCGAAAGCTTCCCGCAGTGGTCTCGACAATGTTGCAGTCACCATCATCGCGAAGCCCGATGACCTTGGCGTGAAAGACGATCTCCCCTCCAGCGCGCTGGATTAACTCGGCATACTTGTGGGCGACATCTTTGTAGTCAACAATTCCGGTGGAGGGAACGTGCAGGGCGCAGATGCCTTCACAATGGGGTTCGAGCTCGCGAAACTCGTCGCGGTTGAGCAGACGCAGGCCAGGAACTCCGTTGGCCATGCCTCGCTCATAGAGTTGCGAAAGGCGCGGCACTTCCTCAGGAGAGGTGGCTACAACCAGCTTGCCGCATTCCTCGTAAGCAATGCCATGCTCGGCGCAGAAGATCTTGATCGAGGCGCATCCAGCGACACAGTTCCGCGCCTTGAGCGATCCGGTGCGGTAATAGAGCCCCGAGTGGATCACACCGGAATTGTGACCGGTTTGATGGGCTGCTACGCGATCTTCCTTCTCGACGACGATGATCCGATGACCAGGGAATCTGCGAGAGTATTCGAGCGCGGTAGCGAGCCCAACAATACCCGCGCCGATGATAAGAAGGTCAGATTGGCGGTCGGCCATAAAGTGTGCCTGACGGAACGAATCATTATAGGGAGGCAGGCGTGCAAGTAATGTGATAACGGGCACAGCCGCAAGGGTAGGCGGGGAGTAGTATTTTGGGCGAAGTTGCAAATGAGGCGCTACTGATGAGGGTCTTGGTGACGGGTGGTGCAGGGTTTCTGGGATCGCATCTGTGTGACGCGATGCTGGCTGAGGGGCACTCGGTGGTATGCGCAGACAACTTGCTGACTGGGCGGATGGAGAACCTCGAACACCTGCTGGACGAGGCGCGATTTGAGTTCGTGGAGCAGGATGTTTGCCAGGCATTCGATCCGGGAAAGGTCGACTATGTGTTCCACTTCGCCTCGCCAGCGAGTCCGGTGGATTACCGGAAGTACGGTATCGAGACTCTGCAAGTGGGCTCAGCGGGGACTTTGACTTGCCTGGAATTGGCGCGGAAGTATCAAGCAAAGTTTCTGCTGGCTTCTACGTCGGAGTGTTATGGCGATCCGCTGGAGCATCCGCAGCTTGAGAGCTACTGGGGCAACGTCAATCCGGTAGGGCCACGTTCGGTGTACGACGAATCCAAGCGCTTCGCCGAGGCCGCGACGATGGCCTATCACCGCTACCATCAGTTGGACACCCGAATCGTGCGGATCTTTAATACGTATGGTCCGCGGCTGCAAGTGAACGATGGGCGTGTGATTTCGAACTTTATGAAGCAGGCCCTTCGGGACGAGCCGATCACCGTGTACGGCGACGGGCTGCAAACCCGCAGCTTCTGTTATGTGAGCGACGAGATTTCGGGGATCATGGCATTGTCGAAGGTGCAAGAGCCCTTGCCGGTGAATATTGGCAATCCGAGCGAGTTCACCATGCTGGAGTGTGCGCAGATTGTGTTGCAGGTGACAGGATCGACGAGCACAGTGCGTTTCGAGCCGTTGCCAGAGGACGATCCCAAGCGAAGGCGTCCCGACATTACGAGGGCACGGAAATTGTTGGGTTGGGAGCCGAAGGTGGATTTACGTAAGGGTCTGGAGTTGTCGCTGGAGTATTTTAGGAAGGCAGTTGCCAGTAGTCAGTAGCCGAAGCGATACCGTCTGATCATGGATGCACACGCCGAATTCGACGAGCTAAGACGCGACAGCGACTCGTGGTGGTATACGTCGCGCCGCAAACTGCTGCGCGAGGCCGTGACGCAGGCGGTCCATGGCAAACGCGAGGCTCGTGTGCTCGACCTGGGTTGCACGGCGCAGTTAGAGTTCGACGAAGCGGCGTTCTGCCGCTCCTGCAATGTGCATGGCTCGCTGAAGACGCTGGCGTTCCGGCAGCTCGAGGGCGATGCCAACCTGGTGTGCTCGCGGCTGGAGGAATTGGCGCTGGCGTCCAATTCGTTCGACGCGATTGTGGCGGGCGACATGCTGCAATCGTGTGCCGACGACATAGCCGCGCTGCGCGAGATGCGGCGGGTGCTGAAAGATGGCGGCCTGTTGTGCCTGACTGTACCGGCGTATTCGTTTTTGTGGGGCGAAGACGATGAGGCGCGCGGACATCAGCGGCGCTATACAGTAAGCGAGCTACGTCAGAAGGTGACGACCTGCGGATTCCAGGTGCATCGCGCATCATACTTTGTTGCCAGCGCGTTTCCACCAATGGTGGTGGGACGGTTAGCGAAGAACATGTTCCACAAGTCGATTACGCAGCATGAGCACTATCCGCATCCGTCGCGCGTGGCAAATGGGGCGATGGCTGCACTACTCGACGGTGAGCGGCACCTGATGCACTACATCAACCTGCCGTTTGGGACACGCGTGGTGTGCTGGGCGCTGAAGCCGGCGCTGGTGACCGAGGCGGTGATGGTTCCGGCGTGGGAACGGAAGTGGGCACGGAGTCCGCTGGCGCAGGGGAGCGGGTGAGACGGTAGAATCGAAACGTGGCTGGATTTCAAAACATTCTTCGCAATACCGGCACAACGCTGGAGATGATCAAGTGGGAGCACTCAGTGCTGACGCTGCCGTTTGGCTTGACGGGCGCGGTGCTGGCCGCGCGGGGCATTCCCAACCTGCATACTTCGATTTGGATCATCGTGGCACTGATGGCTGCGAGGTCCGCAGCGATGGCGTTCAACCGGTTGGTGGATGCGGACATCGACGCGGAGAATCCGCGGACGAAGATTCGAGCGCTGCCGGCAGGGAAGCTGTCGAAGCAGTTTGTGCTGGGGTTTGTGGTTGTCACGTCGGTGGTGTTGATGTTCGCGGCGTGGCAACTGAATCCGCTGGCGTTTTATTTGTCACCGGTGGCGCTGGCGATTGTCTTTTTCTATTCGTTTACCAAGCGGTTTACGCGCTGGGCGCATGTGGTGCTGGGCTTGGCGATGGGCATCGCGCCCGCGGCAGCGTGGATTGCGGTGCGGGGAACGTTCGATCCGCGGATTCTGTTGCTGACGGGTGCGGTAGTGTTCTGGGGTGCAGGCTTCGACATTCTGTATAGCTGCCAGGATTACGAATTTGATCGCGATGCGAATGTCTATTCAGTGCCCAAGGCATTTGGGATCCGCAATTCTCTGCTGATCGCGCGCGTCTTTCATTTGGTAACCGTGGTACTGCTGGCGGCTATGGTGGTGGCCTTCGGCTTGGGCAAGATCGCGATGGTGGGCGTCGGGATTGTGGCTATGCTGCTGATCTACGAGCACTCACTGGTAAAGCATGACGACCTGAGCCGGGTGAACGCGGCCTTCTTTACCACGAATGGATTCATCTCGATGGGGTTTCTGCTGTTTGTTGCAGCGGATGTGATGTTAAGAAGCAATTAGCAATTGGCAGCTAGCCAAAAACGGGACTAGCTGGACATCACAACGCCCTGTGATTTCGACGAAAGGGTGCGTTATCATTGAAGCAATGGCAACTCTAGAGCAGACACCCGTCGCGAAGGCGCAACACCCTTTTCAAACCGACGACCCACGGCTTAAGTCTATTGCCGACAAGGTGATGGCGCAGGAGCGGCTATCGGAAGACGACGCTTTCGCGCTGTACCGCTCGGGAGACGTCCTGGCCGTTGGGTGGCTGGCGAACCATGTGCGCGAGCGTATGCATGGAGACATCGCTTACTTCAACGTCAACCGGCATATCAATTACACGAACGTTTGCGTGGCGGCGTGTCGCCTGTGCGCGTTCGGCCGCAAGAAAGACACGCCCGGCGCTTACACCATGGCGCTGCAGGAAGTTTGGGACACTGCTGCCACTGGCTACACCGAGGCGGTGACCGAGTTCCACATCGTCGGTGGTCTTCATGCTGACCTGCCGTTCTCGTATTACCCCGACATGATTGCCGGGCTGAAGCAGCGATTCCCGCAGGTCCACCTGAAGGGCTTCACCATGGTGGAGATTTCGTTCTTTGCCAAGATCGGCAAGATGACTCCGCGGGAAGTGCTGATTCGGCTGAAAGAAGCGGGGCTCGACTCGATGCCCGGAGGCGGGGCGGAGATTTTCAGCGACCGAGTGCGGCACATCATCTGCGACCACAAGATTGACGGCGACGACTGGCTACAGATTGCGCGCACCGCACATGAAGTTGGCCTAAAGTCGAATGCCACGATGCTCTATGGCCACATTGAAAACGTCGAGGATAGGGTTGACCACCTGCTGAAGCTGCGTGCGTTGCAGGATGACACGCACGGATTCCAGACGTTTATTCCGCTGGCGTTCCATCCGGACAACACGCCCTTGCAACACTTGCCGAAATCCACCGGCATGCTAGACCTGAAACAGATCGCGGTGTCTCGGCTGGTGCTCGACAACTTCCCGCACATCAAGTCGTATTGGCAGATGGTAACGCCGAAGATCGCGCAGATTTCGCTGCGCTTCGGCGCAGACGACATTGACGGAACTGTGGTGGAGGAGAAGATCTACCACGACGCGGGTGCGACCACCCCGCAAGGACTCTCGCGCCAAGACCTCATTCGCCTCATCACCGAGGCGGGTCGCGTGCCGTTTGAGCGGGACACGTTGTATCGTCCGGTGACGCGGACAGAGACCAGCGTGACGGTGGCGGTGTAGCCCGCGATTAAAGCTCGGTGCTATCGAATGCCACGCGCCCTGCCTACTTCGCTTCGGGCTTCAGCTTCTTTCCGCCCGGCATGGGCGGCCAACCGAGCGACGCCCCTGCGAACATCGGCTTGGCTTTCTCGTAGCGTTTGCCTTTGTCGTCATGGACAGCGAAGCGCTTCAGATGATCGGGCGGTCCTGCCCACAGAGTCACGCAAGCATAGGCGCCGTCGTTACGCAGGATGTAATAGGTCATGTCCATGTAAGCCAGCTTGTGCATGTCGCCGTTGTAATTGCGGACGATGCGCTTGAGCGCGTCCATGCCGGCTTCCTCGGGAGACATACCGTGGCGCATGTTCTCGACGATGGTGTGCCCGCCGCAAACCTTGATGTTCTCTTCGCCATTGCCGGTGGCGCCCGCTGCACCTACATCTTGATCGCAGTAGCAGCCCGCTCCAATGATGGGCGAATCGCCAGCGCGTCCGGGAATCTTCCACGCGAGACCGCTGGTGGTGGTCGCGCCTGACATCTCGCCCTTCGTGTTGAGAGCTGAGCAATTGATGGTGCCGGTTGGCGGCTTCAAGACTTGTTGAACAGCAGCCATGCGGCGCTCAGGGTCGATGCCGATCTTGGCGGCAAGCTTCTCCATCTTGTCGAGCAGTTGTTGCTGCTGCTCCGTGATGTCGCCGCCGGTGTCGGGGAATTTGAAGTTCGGACTGGCGAGGCCTGGGCCCCACCAGTCGTCGTTCGACATGGTTTCGCGCCACAGCTGCCAGGTCTTGCGCGAGGGCTCGGTGAGCAGGTTCTCCTTGGGGAAGCCCATGAGGTGGCCGAAATGCGAAGCCCCGTCGCCGACGAGCATGACGTGACCGGTGTGCTCCATAACGGTCTTAGCGAGGAGTGAAACATTTTTGATGTCGCGTACGCCCGCGACCGAGCCGGCCATGCGCGTGGGGCCGTGCATGCAGCAGGCGTCGAGTTCGACCACGCATTCTTCGTTGGGCAGGCCGCCGAGTCCGACGCTGTCGTCGTTGGGATCATCTTCCGGGCCGGTAATGACTTTCATCACGGCGTCGAGGGTGTCACCGCCGCTGGTGAGCACGTCGTAGCCGCGGTCAAGGTAGTTGTAGCCGTTGGCCGCGCAGATGAGGACTGGGGATTTTGGCTTGGGGCTCGGTGCCGGCGGCTTGTATCCCGGCGCCTGCTGCGCTTGCAAGTCGAGGGCAAGGGAAGCGGACGCGGCAGCAGTGGTAGCAAGAAAATCGCGGCGGGTAAATTTCATGTCGTCTCCGAAAGAAAAGGAAGGATAGCACGGGGAATTCCAAAATCTTCCACCACTGAGACACAGAGGCACAGAGAGAGAACTAGGTTTAGGAACAATGCTACTTGAATGTCAGCGGACGCTGGGAAAGAGCGGCTCGGTGGTGAGCAGGTGCTGGAAATATTGGGTCTTCCACTCTGGATTGATTCGGTCGAGGAGCAGAGCCTCGGCGGCCCCGAACGAGTAAAACGACTCGCGCTTTGCGTGGGTGAGATCAACGCTCTTCAGTACGTTGAGCGTGCGTGAGCGGATAGTAAGGGCGTAGGTGCTGAAGGGGATGTAATCGGGCAGAGCAGAAAAGGCTGCAGAGGGCTGGTAGTCGGCCGCAGTCTCGGCGGACTTGATCTGAACGTAGCGGGCAACGCCTTCCTGCCAGAGCTGGAAGCTGAAGTACTTGCGGTCCCCGGGTAGGAATTGCGACATGAAATCTTTGCGCTCCTTGAGATAAGTCTTGGAGAGAGGAGCGAACTTTTGCTGGTCCACTTCGTTAAGCGCGGCCAGCAAGGTGTCGCGAAGGTGGGCGAAGGACTCGGCAATTTCGGGGACTTCGTAAGGAAACGGGTAGTTGAGCATCCACATGCCGGTGGTGTCGCCCTCACTGAGGCCGAGATTGTTGATGGCGTTCAAGTATTCGGGCTGCGCCCATTGCAATTGGTGAAAGTGCTCGTGCATCACAACGATGATCCATGGCGTGCTGGTTTTGCTCGCCGTGGCGCTGGGTTCTCCGACGGCGATGACTGGAGGGAAACCCAAGGCGGGAAACGTCGCTTGCAGATTGGGTGAGAATTGCCGCGGACGCGAGTAGAAGTCATCGCCGGCCCTCTGAAATTCCTTTGGCGGATCGGGAAAGTGCGTGAGGTATTCGGCGTCAGCAGTGACGAGCAAGAGCGGTGCGCGAGCCTTGCTCCAGCCGGGCCAGACCTTATCTTGAACTTGATCGGCGAGGCGATAGAACTCGCCGATGCGGGTGGCATCGTCGGCAGGGATGGGTCTAGGGGCCTGGGCGAGGAGGCCGGTGGCGAGCAAGAGCGCTATGAGAGTTAATCGCATCGAGGTGAGTTCATTCTAGCGGCGAGGAGGGCCGACACTATGAACCCAGGTTAACGCCCAACTACGGGGCGCGAACCTGGGACACCTAACTGAGGTACTACACCGCCACTTTGGCCGGCGTACTTTGGTCAGCGCGGAACCGAAGCAACGCGGCGATACGGCCAATGCGGTCGAACTGCTCGTCGTCGCCGATGTACACCAACTCGAGTCCGTGGCGAATCGCGTGTCCGACAATGGCGTCGCCGAGGTCTTCAAGTTCGGTGTTGGGCTTGCCGCACATGACGCACGTAGGCGCAAGATGCAGGTCCATATGGCCGCAGTGGTAGCACTTCACGCCGGGCGCATTGAAGCTGGAGGCGATCATCAGGGTTTGTACCTCGCCGGCCTCGATGGAGCGCAGCACGCGGCGCAGACCGATGGCGCCGCGACCGTTGCGGTGCGCCTCGCCGATGACATCGCTGATCATCGCCTGCTTGCGCTCGTTGTCGTGAGTCTGCAGTAGTTCCGTGGCCATTTCGTGGACTTCGCGTTCGGTCGCCGTTTTCGGGTCGATGCGGAAGTGGCCTACCAGGCGTTGCCGCACATAGGAGTGAAGCTGCGGCTCGAACTCGGACCAGATGTCATCGTGGCACCCGATGAGCAGCTTCTCGCAGCCGCCTCCCTGGAAGTGACTGGTAATGGCGTCGGAAACGATCTTGAAATGCTGCATGGTCTCATTGGCGACGCGGCGTTCGACGTGGCCGGCATCGTATCCGCCCCAGCCGTCACTGCGGCCACGACGAGTGAGCTCGTTGATGAAGTCGAGCTTCTCGACGATGATGCCGTCATTGATTTCAAAGACACGGGCTTTAGCACGATCGACGAGGGCTACGCAGGCACGTTGCATTCCGTCGAAGATCGCAGCCAAGGGCTTGAGGTGGAACCGCTGATTGAGGATGACATTGGTTTTGGGCAGGCGGGTTGGCAAGTCGAACTCGCGCCAGAAACCGCTCGCCCCGCATGCGAAAACGGCCTTTGCCTTACGGCCATTACTGCGAAGTCCCTCGGTCATTTCGAGGATACGCTGCAAGTCGGCTGCGGCTGACTTGTGGCGGCCGCCGTCTTTCTCTACTTCGCGAAGAGCATTGTTGACCTGGTCTTTGACCCGGATGACTTCCTCGCGATGGGAACGGTTGGCCGGCGCGGTGGGCTGATAGTAAAACGTTACGGCACAGCCCTCCGGTGAATGGAAATTAGCGAGGTCCCGGATGTCAGCTCTGGTGATCATTCCGATTCTCCTGCATTGACTTGGCTTGCATCTCCCAAAGGTTGCCTGAAAGCAACCGCATTCAGGTGCTGTGAGAAAACTCCATGAGTCGCTCTTTGAACAAGTCCTTGATGGGCAAGGCACGCTGCAGGTGCTGGCGCGCTTTACGAATGGACGCTTGCACCTCCTCGACGGTGTGGTTAGTGATAACAGCAATTTCTTCCTGATTGAAGCCTTCGACGGCATGAAGGATGAAGATTTCGCGGTCGGGGCGCCGAAGGCCGGCCAGCGCAACCTGCACGAGCTTGATCAGTTCCTGGCGAGCCGCCATTTGCTCGGGATTGTTGGCATGACCGTCAGCGATGAAGTCTTCCTCGAGTAGATGGTCGTCGGGTTGGTGAAACTGGAGGCGCGCCTCGTCACTGGCCTGTACGTTCGGCTCGCCATGGTGGTGCTCGAACGAGACTTCGCCAAGCTCCCCGTCGCCCGCAGCAACGCGGTCAATGGCCTCACTTGCCAGCCGGTAGAGCCATGGCTCAATCTTGATGCGTTCGGGTTTTTCCAGCTCGTCACCCAAGGCAGTGGCGATGGCTTCGGCGACTACCTCATCCGCAGAGACCCGGCCAGGCGACAACTCGCCGAGGTTCTCCCTGTAGGCGATGCGACGCTGAACGAAGCGCTCGAGACGCGGCAGGTTGACGTCGATGTAACTGGTGATGTCAACGGCGGAGACGGTCTCGGGCCGTACCACAGCAATGGTGTTCTCGAAGGACGCTATCTCGGCGTCGCGATGATCGACGTCGCGGCGACGAACCCATTTGTGCTTACTTCGCAGGACCTGCTTGTGGTGCTTCAACTGCTCGGTAAGCGCGTCGAAGGTTGCCTTGACGGCAGTAGCCGCGACGGGTCCCTTCTCCTGCGCGGCCATCTGTCCTGAGGGCAACCGCAGGTTCAGCGACACGACAAAACCTTCGCGCGCCGAGCTTTCCTCGACAATGCCCTTGACATGCACCAGGTCGGGCCGAAAGACCCGGAGGTACTTACTCAGTTTTTCCAGTTGTTGTTTGACTTGCTTTTCAAGGTCGGCAGTTTTCGAAATCTTATAACTGAAATGAACGTCCATGAGTGCCTCGACTAGGAACGCTTTCAGTGACCCAGCTACGTCGTTCTAAGCAAAGTGTACTCCTGTTGGGAAACTGTCAAGCAGGAAATGAGAGAAGAGGCGAGCGGCCGTTTCGGGAAGGGAAAGTTAGCGAGGCCCCAAAAGGAGGCCTCGGATTAATAAAAGACTTGTTAGCCTACGGGATGCGTACCTTCGCGTCTAGATTCTTGCTGACGTG
>Ga0302286_10002695_pt1 | contig 12216 bp, 8 predicted proteins | sample III_Fen_E2_3_FD_198765 | JGI IMG/M metagenome (GOLD analysis project Ga0302286, IMG submission 198765) | Peat permafrost microbial communities from Stordalen Mire near Abisko, Sweden - III_Fen_E2_3 | ecosystem: Environmental > Terrestrial > Soil > Wetlands > Permafrost | place: Sweden: Abisko...
AAATACGGTACAAGAAAACCCCTCAGGAGGATATGTATCTGTATATACTTCGTCCCTTGCACCAGACTTCGAAAGTATTGCGTGCCATTGTTTATTTCACAGGTGGAGGTTGGGTTGGTGGTGATGTTTATGAGCAGATTCCTAATCCGGCCTGGTTTCGTGACCACGGAATCATTGGCATAGAAGCCGATTACAGGGTAAAATCACGCCATGGAACATCTCCAATTGAATGCATACAGGATGCTAAATCGGCTATCCGGTATGTGCGTGCACATGCCAAGGAACTCGGAATTGATCCTAATATGATCGTTGCCGCCGGAGGTTCTGCGGGAGGACATTTGGCCGCCTGTACCTTTTTGAATGGAGGCGATACTCCGGGTGAAGATCTGACCATCAGTTCGAAACCCAATGCCCTTGTACTTCACAATCCGGTTCTGGGTGAAGGATTTGGAAAAGAGTTTTTTGATGTTCATCCTGAATTTTCGCCCATTCTGCACATTCAAAAGGGATGGCCACCAACAATACTGTCGAATGGGACGAAAGATAACACCACTCCTTTTGAAGTTGCCAAAAAGTTTACTCACCTGATGAATAAAGCAGGAAATGTCTGTAAACTGATCCCTGTCAGAGATGCCGATCATTCATGCGACTGGCCAGTGAGCAATCCCAACTTTCTTCCTACAATCAAAAAAATGACTATCTTTCTGAAAGAACAAAAATTCATCAAATAACCCAACTCCCAATTATGATGTTGACAAAGTCCACAATACCTGTATTGATCTGGTTTTCGTTACTGATGTTTGGTTGCTCCCCGACTCCATCACATTTTTATGTCAATGCGCAATTGGGAGATGATGCCAATCCGGGGACTTTAAACAAACCTTATAAAACCATAGCTAAAGTCAATTTACTCCACCTTAAGGCAGGGAATTCGGTGTTTTTCGCCGGAAGACAATCATTTGCCGGAACTCTACGAGTTAAAGGTCTAACCGGAACCAAAGAGCAACCCATTATCATTGGCTCATATGGTATGGGACGCGCCATTTTGAATGGTGGAACTGACAATTCAATTTTAACAGACAGTTGTTCCTGGCTTCAGGTGAAAAACCTTTCACTGATAGGCAATGGACGTCTGAAAGGCAACAAAGGAAGTGGTATCGAATTCCGAAAAGTTCAGAATGGCCTGATCGACAGCATTGAAACCAGCGGATTCTTATGGTCCGGACTAAAGGCCATGGGTGGTAAAAACCTTCGGATTACCAATGTCTATGCACACGACAATGGATTCTCAGGCATCAATGTTGAATCTGATGGAAAGGATGCAGGAGGTCTCGAAGGTTCGGGGCAAAAGACTTTTCATAATCTGTATATAGCCAATTGTGTGGCAGAAAACAATCCTGGTTGTCCGGAAGTAAAAGACAATCACTCCGGAAACGGAATCCTGATTGGCGGTGTAACCCATGGAACCATCGAATACTGTGAAGCCATGAAAAACGGTTGGGACATGCCGCGCGATGGTAACGGTCCCGTTGGAATCTGGGCCTACCAATCGGACAGCATCATTATTCAGTATTGTTATTCTCACGACAACAAAACATCTGAAAAAGGCAAAGATGGAGGAGGTTTTGATCTCGACGGGGGAATCACCAACTCAGTGATGCAATATAACTTTTCGGCAAATAATGAAGGTACCGGCTACGGATTGTTCCAGTATTACGGTGCATCCGTATGGAAAAACAATATCGTCCGAAACAATATCAGCTACAATGATGGCCGGAAAAACTCACAGGCAGGTTTCCTGATGTGGATTTCGTCCGGATCACCTGAGTCGATATCAAACTGCCAGATTTACGAAAACACAGTGATTAACTGTTACGGACATGCTGTAAGCTTTGATCAGGGCAATTATCCTGGATTTATACTCCGGAACAATGTGTTCGTGATTACCGGTCATTCAGTCTCATTTGTCAATGGAAGTTATACCGGCGCTTCGTTTGCCAATAATCAAGCCTGGTCAACCGACCGAAAAGTGCCTCTTGCTTTTCCTGAAGATAAAGGCGCCAAATTGACTGATCCGAAAATTAAGCTTCCCTTGGATGAAAATGAATTACCTTTAAGCTATAAGGAACTCAAGGATATGAAGTTATTTAAAGCAATATAAAACTTTCCTGGTTGAAGAAAAATTACTTTTACATATGAAAATATTAAAATTGAAAATAATAGCTTTCATTTTTTGTTTAGCCGTAAGCACAGAAGTTTTAGCTATAGTACCGACAAACTCCAATGCCAACGGCAATGTAAAATTAATATTGAATTACTTTTCATCGCTTCCAAACCGCACTGATCATCGCCTTGTTTCAGGACAATTTATCGGATACAGCAATGGGGCATATAACGAAGGAATGCTTCCCGCTATTTATAACAAGACTGGCAAATGGGTGGGAATTGTAGGATCTGACTATGCTCAGTGGTCCCCAAGTCAACATATCACTTATAAATATACCAATCCACAGCTTATTAAGGCATGGAAAGCAGGTTCATTGGTGACACTTCAGGTTATGATGACCAATCCAGCCAATCCAGATGGTGCTGGAATCTTTGATCAGGGAGTTGACCTCAATCAATTGCTGGTTCCGGGAACAGATACCTATTCCCGATGGATCTCCGAAATGGATACAATTGCTGCAGGACTCACTCAGTTGCAAGACAGCGGTGTGGTGGTAATGTTCCGTCCATTCCATGAAATGAATGGACCCTGGTTCTGGTGGGGTGGCAAAGACACTAACCTGTTTGTAAAAGTATGGAAACAAATGTTTGATTACTATACCAATACAAAGAAGCTAAATAACCTCATCTGGGTCTATGGTGCATTCATAGGGTCCAGTGCTACAACATATTATCCGGGAGATGCATATGTCGATATGACCGGTTTCGATGCGTATACCAGTTATATTACTCCGACAGAAATCGGTGGATATTCTGAAATGGTCAATTTAGGCAAACCATTCGCGTTTACTGAATTCGGACCTGAAAATGCCTCCAATCCTTCAGGCAATTTTGATTACAGGATATTTATTAATGGTTTGAAAACCTACTTCCCTGCTGCCTGCTATTTCATGAGCTGGGACGATAATTGGGGCATGGCTTCCAACACGTACGTGAAGGAAGCACTATCCAACAATTATGTTGCTAATCGTGATAACCTGAATTGGGCCCTGCCGACCGGGTTAATCAAAATAAAGAGCAATGCAACTTTCGAAGACATAAAGATTTTTCCAAACCCTATTTTGATGGGTAATAGTCTACATATTAAGCTACAAGAGTTAAACGAGAAAATCAAGGTGAGTATTTTTGACATTTCGGGTAAACTAATTTCACAGCAAACACTTCATTGCTCCAACGATGGAAAATATGAAATAAAAATTGTCAGAAGCCTGCTTCGGGGCATTTACCTTTTAAATGTTGATTCAATGTATAAATCCGCTAAAATACGTTTGGAAATAATTTAAAGATTGAAAATTTACAATAGGTATTCAACCACAAAACCAATTATACAATTATGAAAAACCAAATGATCCTAATTCATTTTCGCTGGCTGATCAACAAATTTAATGTTGGATTACTCATTTTAGTAACAGCAATTTTACTTGTTTCATGCTCTCAAACTAAGACTGATTTCACCAAACGTGAGCAAAATTTCGATTCGGGATGGAAGTTCATGTCGGGAGATATTCCTCATGCCGATCCTGTTGCTTTTGACGATTCGCAATGGAGAAATGTGGACCTCCCTCATGATTGGAGTATCGAAGACCTGCCTGTGGTTGTCGGCAAAAAGCAAATTGGTCCATTCACCGAAGACAGCGAAGGTAAAGGTTCTACAGGCCATGTCAAAGGAGGAATGGGCTGGTACCGAAAAACATTCACCCTCGATCAATCTTCAAAAAATAAACTGGTACAAATCTGTTTCGATGGAGTATATATGGAATCTAATGTTTGGATTAACGGACAACACATCGGATTTCATGCCAATGGATATACTCCTTTCACTTACGATATGACTCCATATCTGAAACCTGCCGGGACAAAGAATGTGCTTGCCGTATGGGTAAACAATCCCGGCAAAAACAGTCGTTGGTATAGCGGGTCAGGCATATACCGCCATGTTACCTTACAGATTACTGATTTGGTAAACATCCCTGTCTGGGGAACCTGTATTACTACTCCTGAAGTTTCAGCAGATAAGGCCACTGTAAAAATAAATACTACGGTGAACAACATCACTTCCGAAGATGTTGAAGTAAATGTTTCGACACAGCTATTATCTCCCGATGGAACGATTGTAGGTCAAACCGAATCAGCACTGAAAACCATCTCGGGAAAGAATACTGAAGCTGAGCAGACACTTGAAGTTAAAACCCCTGTACGCTGGTCATGCGATTCACCTAAGCTTTATAAGGCAATCAGCGAAATCAGGTTTAAAGACAAGGTTATCGATAAGAAAACTACCATCTTCGGAATACGTTCCATCGAATTTAGTGCGGAGAAAGGCTTCCTCCTAAATGGCGAACGGGTGCTTTTGAAGGGTGGTTGCATGCATCACGACAATGGTCCCCTTGGTTCGGCTACTATCGACCGTGCAGAAGAGCGCCGCGTGGAACTGATGAAAAAGTTTGGGTTCAATGCCATCCGTACAAGTCACAATCCCCCATCATCTCAATTTCTGGATGCCTGTGACCGTTTGGGTGTGTTGGTGATCGATGAAGCATTCGATCAGTGGATGAAGTCTAAAAACCCTGAAGACTACAGCATTTATTTCGGGAAATACCATCAGCAGGATCTGGAAGCGATGGTGAGACGCGACCGTAACCACCCTTCCGTTATTCTCTGGAGTATTGGAAACGAAATACCCGAAAGGGCTGATTCATCCGGGCTTAAAATCATGAAAGAATTAAGCTCGATCATTAAGAAACTCGACACTACACGTCCGGTAACAGAAGCCATTTGTGAGTTCTGGGACAACAAAGCAAGAACCTGGGACGCCACCATCCCTGCCTATGAGCTATTGGATGTGGGAGGCTATAATTATCAATGGAAGCATTATGAAAGCGATCATGAAGCATTTCCAAAACGCATGATGGTAGGGACTGAATCTGTTCCAAAGGAAGCACTCGAGAATTGGCAAATGGTTGAAAAACACCCTTACGTTTTGGGCGATTTTGTCTGGACAGCGATGGATTACCTTGGAGAATCGGGAATCGGCCATGCACTGATCAATGCTGACGGGAAAGATCAGTTTTCGATCGACTGGCCCTGGTACAATTCTTATTGCGGCGATATCGACGTTTGCGGGTTTAAGAAGCCACAATCCTACTTCCGCGATGTGGTCTGGAAAATCAGTATGCTCGAAATGGCTGTTCATGCACCTGTTCCTGCCGGAATGAAAGAAACTGTCAGTTACTGGGGCTGGCCCGATGAACGGCAATGCTGGAACTGGGAAGGTCAGGAAGGCAAAAACCTTCAGGTCAATGTGTATTCCAGTTACCCTGAAGTGAGGCTGGAGTTGAACGGGAAAGTCATCGGTACAAAAGCTGTTTCTCCGGAAACAAAACTGACAGCAACCTTCAATGTCCCCTATGAAGCAGGTGAATTAAAGGCCATAGCTTTACAGGATGGAAAAGAAATGGGAACTAAAATTCTGAAGACAACCGGAAAACCGGCAAAGGTCAGGCTAACAGCTGATCGTACTGAATTAAAAGCCAGTCGCAATGATCTCTCTTACGTGACCGTGGAAGTTGTAGATGAAACCGGCAATCTGGTACCTGATGCGAACCTGCCTGTTCAGTTTAAGATCGAAGGTGCAGGTGAACTGGCTGCTGTTGAAAATGGCAATCCAAAGGATATGAAAAGCCTTCGTACACCGGCAGTGACCAGCTTCAACGGGCGATGCCTTGTGATCTTAAGACCAAAAGGCAATTCCGGAGAAATTAAGCTGAAAGCCGAATCCGCAGGACTCACAGGCGCTGATCTGGTTGTGACTACAAAACTATAAGAAACAATAATACCCTCATTCCCAGTCATGCCGAAATAAATTCGGCATGACTGGGTCATCTTTTCACCGGGGTGCCCTTAATGGTGACCTTCATACTTGAAGGATACCTTTAGCTTCGTCCGATAGCTTTCAATCTTACCATCTTTAATGGTCAGGTCCATCGAGATTACCTCAGCAATACGCAGTTCACGCAATGATTCGGATGCTTTTGTAATGGCATTCTGAGCAGCTTTCTCCCATGATTCACTGCTCGCACCAACCAATTCAATAATTTTGTAAACACTTTCGGTCATAAAAATCTCCTTTCTTTTTTAATTATACCTCCTTTACAGAATACACACAGCAACAGTTACATAAATTCACCTGTTTGACAATAGATTTCAGCATTTGTGTACCGGGAATCCTGACAAAGGGTGTTCCCTCCTGGTTCTTTAGTGCCCGGGAAGGTTACAGCTGCCCCCAGCCTGCTACCCGCTCTCTATAATTTAATTTTTATATGTTGTCTATCTGTACTAAAATGCACTAAATACAACAGAGATAGTACAGATCCCCATGAGATTTACGCGAGCGGGTGGCAGGCTGGGAGTGAGTGGATAGGAATTTGGAATCGTTTGAGTGGTTTACATTGGAACTTACAAACTCCTGCCGAGTTGAGCCATCTATGCAAAACATTCCATATGAACGCAAAATTCACCGATGTCTTGCAGTAGATTGCTTTTGTATTTAAATTTATAAACTGAATGTCGAATATGGATTTAAGCGTGTAAGGTCCAACGAAGAATATTTTATTATAAAGTATCATTGCAGTTGGAATTATTAGAATGGATTCAGTTGACAAAAAGGAATGAAAATTTCACATCCATGATGCTCTAAATAAGGAAAATATTGACTTTCTTAACACCAACAAAAGTTATGAATAGACTCCAATTGGGTTAAGTCGTATTTATAATCTTTTAAAAATTGAAATAACCATGTGTAATAGATTAATCCTATTGTTTGCTTTGCTTTTTTGTGTTTCGGCATCTGTTGTTCAGGCACAAAATTTTCAGGCGGTTGATTACGTCAATCCACTGATGGGTTCTGATTCAAATTTTACCCTGTCTAATGGAAATACCTATCCGGCTATTGCTATGCCATGGGGGATGAATTTCTGGACTCCACAAACAGCCAAAATGGGCGACGGCTGGGTTTATGCCTACTCTGCACATAAAATACAGGGCTTCAAACAGACCCATCAACCAAGTCCATGGATTAATGATTACGGTCAGTTTTCAATCTTTCCCATGACGGGAGAGCTAAAGATTTCAGGATCTACAAGGGCAAGCTGGTTTTCACACAAAGCAGAAACAGTAAAACCCTATTATTACAGTGTCTATCTTGCCGACTATGATGTGACTACAGAGGTTAGTCCCACAGAACGTGCAGCGATGTTTCGCTTTACTTTTCCCAAAAATGAAAAATCGTGGGTAATGATTGATGCCTTCGACAAAGGTTCGTATATAAAGATCATCCCTGAAGAAAATAAAGTGATTGGCTACACAACCCGCAATAGTGGAGGGGTTCCTGAGAATTTCAAAAATTACTTTGTTGTCAAATTTGATCATTCATTTGCCGAAAGCCAGGTGTGGAGTGATTCAGCTGTGGTTGTCGGTATTCCAGAATTAAAAGCAAACCATGCAGGTGCTGCCATTCGTTTCAAGACCCAAAAAGGAGAACAGATTCATGCCCGTGTAGCCTCCTCATTTATCAGTTTTGACCAGGCTGAACTGAATCTGAAAGAACTTGGATCAGATAATTTCGACCAGATTTGCCAAAAAGGACGTGATATCTGGAACAAGGAATTATCACGAATCAATGTTGAGGGTGGAACGACCGATCAAACACGAACATTCTATTCGTGTATGTACCGCACCATGCTGTTCCCCCGAAAGTTTTTCGAGTTTGACAAGAATGGGGTAATTGTGCATTATAGTCCATACAACGGAAAGGTTTTGCCGGGTGCCATGTTCACCGACAACGGATTTTGGGACACCTTTCGTGCTGTCTTCCCATTTTTCAACCTGGCATTTCCTTCTCTGAATGCACAAATTCAGGAAGGTCTGGTAAACACTTACAAGGAAAGCGGATTTCTTCCCGAGTGGGCCAGTCCCGGGCACCGCGACTGCATGATTGGGTCCAATTCGGCAACCATTATTGCCGATGCTTATTTGAAGGGAGCACGTGGTTACGACATCAATACACTTTACGAGGCCATACTAAAAAACACAAAGACAGAAGGTCCTTTAACTTCTGTTGGCCGCAAAGGTTTTGACTACTACAACCGGTTAGGCTATATCCCTTACGACGTAAAAATCAATGAGAATACAGCCCGCACACTGGAATATGCTTTTGACGACTGGACGATATATCGCCTGGCCAAGGAACTGAAACGTCCACAGAAAGAAATTGATTTGTTTGCCAAACGTTGCCAGAATTACCGTAATGTGTTTGATCCTGAGACCAAACTGATGCGTGGAAGAAACCTGGACGGCACCTTTCAGAAACCGTTCAATCCGTTCAAATGGGGAGATGCCTTTACTGAAGGAAATAGCTGGCATTATACCTGGGCGGCATTTCACGATGAACAAGGTTTGATTGATTTAATGGGCGGTAAGAAACAATTTATTAGTATGCTCGATTCAGTGTTTGTTGTTCCACCTATTTTCGACAATTCATATTACGGATTTACGATTCACGAAATCCGCGAGATGCAGATTGCAAATATGGGCAACTATGCACATGGTAATCAGCCTATCCAGCATATGATTTACCTGTACAATTATGCCGGTCAGCCGTGGAAAGCTCAAAAATGGGCTCGTGAGGTGATGAATCGAATGTACCTTCCAACACCGGATGGCTACTGCGGTGATGAGGATAATGGTCAAACCTCGGCCTGGTATGTATTTTCGGCCATGGGTTTTTATCCTGTATGTCCGGGAAGCGATCAGTATGTTTTGGGAGCACCTCTTTTCAAAAAAATCATCCTGAAGCTTGAGAATGGGAAAGAGGTCATCCTGAATGCTCCTGATAACAGTGCCGACAACAAGTACATTCAATCCGCTACTTTTAACGGGAAAGAGTACACCAAAAATTTTCTGAACTACTATGATCTGATGAAAGGTGCAGTAATTGATTTTAAAATGGCAGCTACACCAAACAAAGACAGAGGAACTGGGGAAAAAGACTTTCCTTATTCGTTTTCGAATGAAGGGAAGAAATAATGAGTGTATAATTATTCGTAAACTTCCACGATCATTCCATGCATTTTTATAATTTTATACTGAACAAAACCAATACTCATGTTGAAAGAACTTATCCTGAAAAACCGAAGTTACCGACGTTTTTTTCAATCAGAGAAAATCAGTATAGAACAACTTCGTGAATGGGTTGACCTTGCACGAAACTCAGCTTCAGCCCGTAATGCTCAGCCACTCAAATATTATTTAAGCACTGATGAATCACTTAATAACCAAATCTTTGAACAACTGGCATGGGCAGGATATTTTCCCACATGGAAGGGGCCCGAAGAAGGCGAACGCCCTTCAGCCTACATTGTGATATTGCACGATACATTTATTTCAGGAAATTATCTGTGCGATGACGGGATTGCTACCCAAAGTATTCTTTTAGGGGCCGTTGAAGCCGGTTTTGGGGGCTGTATCATCTATTCAGTAAACCGAAACAAATTAAAAGAAATTCTGAATCTGGATAACCAGTTTGAAATTATTCAGGTACTGGCTCTTGGAAAACCCAAGGAAACAGTGGTTCTGGATGAAATGAAAAATGAGGATGTAAAATACTGGCGGGACGAGAACCAGGTTCACCATGTTCCGAAACGTTCGCTGGACGAAATAATAATTCAATCAAAGTAATTTTTATTGCTGGTTGAGTCATTTCCTATTTATATGATGCTCCAATTAATCAAATTAGTATTTTGACTAAAAAAGGCTGCCAGGAAGTATAAACTTCAAGACAGCCTAATCGTTCTAATCACATTTATCTAACCAAACATATTATTCCATTCGTTCATGCATCTTTTGCATCATTCCTTGATGACCATTTCCTCTTTTCATATTTGCTTTGAATGCGTCAAACTTCATACGCTGTTCATCAGTTAGTTGAGCCCGTATATCCAGACGATGTTTAACCCTTAATTTGGCCATTTCAACTTTCAATGAACCAATCTTTTCGATGTTTTTGTTGATGGCAGCCATATCTGGCTTATCCGCTGATACAAGTGTTTTCTGATGAGCCATTGCTTCACCAAGTTCATTACGAAGAGGTTTTACTTCCTTTTGCATGGCTATCATGCTTTGCTTAAAAGCATCCTTCTGTGCATCAGTCAGGTTCAATCCCTTTCCGAAACCATCATGACCCTCTTCCATTTGCATTTCATGTTCATGTCCGTGAAATGATTTCTTTGGACCATTTTCTGCTGGCTGGGCAATCAATACAGTTGAAAAACCCAATAACACTGCAATCATTAATACTTTTGTTTTCATAATCCTTAATTTTAAAAATCCGTTTTCTGAAACTTGATTTAAATTTCTCTTTGGATGGATATGAATTTAAAAGGTTTAATGATTAACGAAGTTTTAGGTTTTCTTTAACATTTGGCTTAAATAAACACGCTCATAATAAGTACCGTGATGATACCAACAATTCCAATTGTAGATTCCATGACAGTCCAGGTCTGAAAGGTTTGCTTTACGCTCAATCCAAAATATTCTTTGAACATCCAGAAACCTGAATCGTTAAAATGCGACCACATTACGCTTCCTGCACCGGTAGCCAGAACCATTAATTCGGGTGATGTGCCTGTATGCTGGGCTATCGGCAACATAATAGGGGCAGTGGTGAGTGTTGCAACGGTAGCAGAACCAACTGCGAGTCTGAAAACAGAGGCAATAAGAAAAGCCATTAGAAGCGGATTCATTTGTATCGAATCTGAAATGGAACGAATGTATTCGATCACATGACTATCTTTCAGAACCTGGGAAAAAGCACCTCCCCCGGCAATGATCAGGATGATCATCGAGATGGCCCCGATTGATTTAGCAGAACTGTTCATCACATCGCTCATTGTTCTTCCCTTTTGAAGGCCAAGTGCGAATATGGCAACGATGACTGATATAAAAAGGGCGATATTTGCATCGCTCATAAACTTCAAAAAGGTTAGAATAAATGAATAAATCAGGATTGCCTGCCCGCTAAACCCTCTTACAGTAAAAATATGGGAGTAAAAACCGGTTATATTCTCAATCCCAAGTTTGGTGAGTTCAGTTTTTGCAGGTGGAAGGCCAAAAATCAAATCGACTAATGCACCAAACAACATTAAGATCACCGGTGTAACGGCACATAGAATACTGACTCCAAATCCCGGGAGTTCGCTCTTTTCAAAATGCCTTTCCTGAAATAATTCCACAGGAGGTTTGACGTCAATCTTTTTATAGAACCGCGATAACCATATTCCACCAATCAGGCAGGCCGGAATCATGGGTATCAATCCATACAATAATACCTTGTTGACATCAGCTTCGTATATGAATGAAACATAGGTTGGAGCAGGATGGGGAGGCAAGAAACAATGTGCTACCGACAAAGCAGAAAGCAGAGGCAATGCCAGCCATATAGTAGGCAATTTGGTGGTAACCGCAAACGTAAAGATCAGTGGAATGAGAACCAGGAAGCTTGCATTGTACATCATCGGCAGACCTACCAGAAAACCGGTGATCATCAAGGCATACTGTATGTTTTTCACCCCCATGAATTCGGTCATGCGAATGGTGATGGTATGCGCTGCCCCGCTTTCCTCCAGTATTTTTCCTAACATGGCTCCAAAAGCCAGAATCAGCACAATCTTACCCATGGTATCACCAACCCCCTTCAGCACAGAATCAAGAATATCAAAAGGATTCATGCTGCTTAATAGCCCCACGGCAAATGAAGTGATCAGCAATGCAATAAAAGCATTCAGTTTAAACTTGCTGATGAGCAACAAAAGAATCAGGATTCCGAATCCAACAATAAGAAGTGGCATGATGGCTTGAAGAATTAGTTCGCAATAAAGATAGAAATTTGCTGAATGGGTGCAACCTGAAAATCATCATTGTCATAAGGTCTTTTCA
>Ga0302286_10002697_pt1 | contig 12214 bp, 9 predicted proteins | sample III_Fen_E2_3_FD_198765 | JGI IMG/M metagenome (GOLD analysis project Ga0302286, IMG submission 198765) | Peat permafrost microbial communities from Stordalen Mire near Abisko, Sweden - III_Fen_E2_3 | ecosystem: Environmental > Terrestrial > Soil > Wetlands > Permafrost | place: Sweden: Abisko...
ACCAGAACGGCAAGCCAAGAAGGCTCTCCAGGAAGATCCCGCCGGTAAACGCTGTTACACTCACTTTGGTCAGCACGTAAGCTATAAGTGTAATGATAGACAGCCACGAACCGGTACGAGGTGTGTAGCGATTTTTGAGGAAGTCGGGCATTGTGATGATTTTCCCCAATTTAATGTTCATCAATTGATAGAATGGCACAAAGAGCCAGCCCAGGATGAGTATCATCCAACCTTGCATTTCCCAGTGAGCCATACCTACACCTGCCTTTGCACCTGTGCCGGCAAGCCCAACAAGGTGTTCCGAGCCAATGTTTGCAGCAAAAATAGCTGCACCAATGATATACCATGGCTCGCCTTTACCGAACAGGAAATCTTCGCTGTCGGCACCCTTTTGCATACGTTTGTGCTTTTGTATCGAGCGCGTTACAGCCCACCCTACAGCCAAAATCCCAGCTGCGATAGTTACCCAGTCGATCCAAATAAATTCATGTGAGTTCCAATTCATAGTTTTTATAGATTAGATTATTATAGTTTAGAATTTAATGATCCGATCAATATCTATTTCTGCAATATTGCTTTTGACCTTATAATAAAATGCACCTTTCCTCGATTCAGATGTATCTTTCTTGTCTAATTTCTCGAGTACTCCAAGCGAAAGAATCTTCTTTCTGAAATTCCCCGGATCAAATTCACGCTGAAGAATTGCCTCATAGAGTTTTCTCAATTGAATCATGGTAAACAATTCAGGCAATAATTCACTTCCGCACAGGCTATATCCTGCCTTCTGCTGTAGTTTAACAAGGGCTTTTTTAAACATTTCCTGATGGTCGAAGATAAGGTTTGGGAGTTTTCGGATTGGCACCCAATAAGCACCGTTTTCCAGGACACATTCTTCATCATGAAGGTCAATGCGTATTAATGCATAATAAGCCAGACTAATTACCCTTGCTTCGGGATCGCGGTTCGGATCAGAAAATGAAGCAACCTGCTCCATAAAGATCCTTTCAAGCCCCGTAGTCTGTTTTAGTATACGTGCTGCAGCTTCATCGGCTGATTCATTATCCTCTACAAAACCGCCCAACAGTGACCAATTGCCTTTGTATGGCTCGAAGCTTCGTGGATAGAGTAAAAGTTTAATTTCTTCATCCTGATAACCGAGTATTACACAATCAACAGACACGTAATGCTGGGGATGTATTTTATAGAATTCCATAGACTTTTGCTGAGAATAATATCGGCTAAAGTATAAAAGTATTAATTACTTTTATAAATCAGATTGAAATAAATCATGATTTCTGTTGGAAAACATTTTTTGCAGATCTTTCATACAGAACTAACTAAACTCTTCGATTAAAAAAGGTTTAGGATCAAATCACCAATCATAGTGATTGCAAAAAAAATGGCAGAAGAGAAATCCCTCCTGCCATTTTATTATAAAACATTACTAAATAAATCTTTTACAGCACTATACTGCAATATCTTTGTTTACATTCTTACTTCCAACTAAAGCATAGAATAACAAGTAAGAAAGACCTGCAACGATTACCCAGTAACTAGGCATATAACCAGCGATATCGGCTACCCATCCCTGAAGTGCAGGAAGAATACCTCCACCGCAAACCATGACCATAAAAATTCCTGAAGCTGCTGCCAGATATTTTCCCAAACCTTCAACAGCAAGATTGAAAATACCACCCCACATTATCGAAGTACATAGTCCAACTAATACAAGGAATGCTGCAGTGATAGGCACTTCCAATAAACCAAATGAGGTTACACCAGCCACACTTTTCAATACAGGCATTGAAACCTGTATAGAAGCTGGAGTAAACATAGCCAATAGAACAAGTACCAGACCTAAGCCAGATGCAAAGGTAAGCATCGTTTTACTTGACACCTTTGCTCCTATTGAAGCACCTACCAAACGGCCTATTAACATCAGGAACCAATAGGTGCCTGCAACGAATCCTGCAGTAGTAGCATTCATTGGATTTGGAGTTTTCGGATCAACAAGGAAATAGTTCAAAACACCGGGAGTACCAACTTCAACGCCAACATAGACAAAAATACCGATAGCCCCTAAAATGAAATGACGGAACTTCATAACACCAGACATCAGGTTTCCCAATGGTTCAGAAGATTGCTCTGCGTGAGGTTCCGGAATATTTACAAAATACAATACAACAAATACGATCGCGAATACAGCCATTGCTGCATACATGAAAGGAAAAATATCAGTGATTCTTGCTTTTGAAGCATCTCCAATTAAAATACCAACAATCATTGGTGTAGCAGTAGCCATTACTGAGTTGAATGATCCTCCAACCTGAATCAGCTGATTACCTTTATTACCACCACCGCCAAGCGTATTAAGCATAGGGTTAACAACGGTATTCAACAAACACATAGAAAAACCTGCCACAAATGCGCCTGAAAGATAAACGGCAAATGCTGAATCCTGCCCTACATTTCCTGACAGGAACTGAATGCCTACGCCGACAAAACCAACAGCAATGGCTATCAGTGCAGTTTTCTTATAGCCAATTCGTTGGAGCAAAATACCGCTTGGAATACCCATTACTGCATAAGCAATAAAGTTGGCTGCATTCCCAAGAAGTCCCAAGAAATTAGTTACTGCAAATTGGCTCTTTAAAACTATACCCATTGGGGCTGCCAGATTTGTTACGAACGAAATCATACCAAAAAGCATGATCATCATGATAATTGGCACGGTGTAATTTTTTTTGTTTTCAGTCATAATTTTAGGTAATTAGTTTGTTAATTTATGAAGTTAATGTTTGTGTTGTATATTTCAATTTAGTCTTCGAATTTGCAAAAAATAACTAAGTATTTATACATGACATGCAAAAAAAAACGTTAAGCTACTATAGAACAAAGAGTAACCTTGTTATATAATAAAGATACAACCAATCAGTATGTCTATATTTACCTAAAGATCAAGTTTTATTGATCCCTTGGCACGAATAAACAATTTGTGGCACTTGCCTTTACCATAGACATGTTCGAGAGTTTCGACATATTTATCCAAAAGATCCTGTGGTACGAAGGCCTGAATGGTTCCACCGAAACCTCCGCCATGAACACGCCAGGCGCCTTTTCCCTTCAGAATCATTTCACTCAGAGCCAAAGCCAGTGAAACCACCTGATCATCTTTATGAACCACATCAAATATGTTTTGATTGTACATATAGGAGCTGTACCCTGATTCAACCACCATCTTCAGAAAGGATTGAAAATCGTTGTTTTCAAGTGCTGCCACCTGATCAACAACACGTTGGTTGTCACCCTGGAAATGATAGGCACGCAGGATTGCCCGATCACCCGTTACTTTACGGATTTCAGGAATCTTATCAACAATCTGTTCCAAAGTTACTTCTCTTAAAACTTTAGCTCCAAGAACTGCAGCAACTGCCTTCATTTCGGTCGGTAGAGATGCATATTCTGCCTGAGAAGCAGCATCATCATGTCCACCTCCGACATCTGTAATCACCAAAGCAAAGCCTGTTGCAACAAAATCAAAGTCAACCTCTTTTACGATAGGTTTTGAAGGATCTTTAAAGTCAATGGTAATTAATCCGCCAACAGAACAAGCAGTCTGATCCATTAAACCACAAGGTTTTCCGAAGTAATTATTTTCAGCCCACTGGCCAATGATTGCATTTTCAACGCCAGTCATTTTGCCATCATTGAATAAATGGTTTACAACTGCACCAATAAGTACTTCGAAGGATGCAGAAGAACTTAAGCCCGATCCTTTTGGTACACGGCCTTCTACGCAGGCATCAAAACCTCCGATTTCGAAACCCAGTTGCTTCATCCGTGCACAAATACCTTTTACCAAAGAGGATGAAGTATAGAATTGAGATTTATCAATTGCAAGTTCTGAAAGGTCTACCTGGAATTCAGGATATCCGGCAGATTTAATACGAATTACATTTGTTCCGTTTGCAGCTGCAACCGCAATCATGTCAAGGTTTACTGCACCTGCCAATACCCGTCCATAGTTGTGATCGGTGTGGTTACCGCCAATTTCAGTACGACCCGGAGAGCTGAATAATGCCACATCATCCTTTCCGTATGCTTTCTGAAATTCATTCATCAATGCCACATAACGATCGGCCTGTTCTTTCAATACTACTTTGTTTACGCCATATAATTCCTTAAACAAGGGATTATTCCCGGCAGCAATCTTTTCGATTAATGAATTAATCTTAGTCATAGTTTTATTATTTAATTATTTATTGGTTTGTTTCATATAATGAACATCAGATAGGTCTCGTAAATGCTGCGCAGCCTGTTCTGCTGTAATATCCCTCTGAGGGCTTGCCAGCATCTCATATCCGACCATAAACTTTTTCACTGAAGCCGAACGCAATAAAGGGGGATAAAAATGCATGTGCAGATGCCATTCAGGATAATCATTCCCATCAGTTGGAGCCTGATGGAACCCTGCAGAATAGGCAAAAGATACTTCAAAGAGGTTATCATACCTGATTGTAAGTTTCTGGTAAATATCAGCGAGGGAAGTCTTTTCCGTATCGGTTAATAAGGCAATAGTTTGTACAGGTCGCTTACTGATAATCATGGTCTCGAATGGCCAAACTGCCCAATAAGGAACAAGGGCGACAAAATGCTCATTTTCAACCAAAATACGATCTCTTTTGACCAACTCAGCTTTTAAGTAATCGCCCAATAGGGTTGTTCCATGTTTTTCAAAATATTCCTTTTGGGTAGCTGATTCTTTGGCAGGTTCGGTTGGTACCGAAGAAGATGACCAGATTTGTCCATGCGGATGTGGGTTTGAACACCCCATAATCGCACCTTTATTCTCAAATATCTGGATATAATTAATCATTGGATTCTTTGCCAATTCTTTAAATTCATCGCACCAAACATCAACTACCTTACGAATGTCTTCGACCTCCATTTCAGGAATGGTTAGGCTGTGATCATTGCTAAAGCAAATCACCTTACAAATGCCCGTTTCACTTTTGGCCTGGAAAAGATCTCCATTATCAATAATTCCGACAGGTGAATCAGTTAATAAAGCGCTAAAATCATTGGTAAAAACAAAGGTTCCCTTGTACTGAGGATTATATTTCCCTCCTGCCCTTTCATTTCCTGCACATAAATAGCAAGTTGGATCGTATTTCGGACATCCATCCGACACCGTTTTTTCAACTTGTCCCTGCCAAGGTCTTTTAGCCCGGTGAGGTGAAACTAAAATCCAGTCGCCTGTTAATGGATTTAATCTTTTATGCGGGAATTCTTCAATGCTAAATTTGCTCATTTTGAATGACTGTTATAACTGGTAGGTACTAGTGGGTAAAAATATTGAATTTACCCGTTCCTATCGGATTTGAAGTTGTGTTTAGAAACATGTTCACATGTGCAATTGATTTATTCTTTTTCAGCGACATTTTCATCAATGATGTTCTTCACCTACAAATATATTGATCAAATTACGGCTCACCTAAAGTGAATTTCGTCTGATTAATGACGATTGATTCCTGATTTTTCCAGCTCCACGGTTCTGAATCATCTGTGCCAGAGTTTTTCCCATCACTTTAAAATCAGTTGAAATAGTGGTGATCCCACCTGCTACTACTTCCTTCAATACGGTATCATTAAACGAAACAATGCCAACATCAATTCCCAACTTCAGGTTTTTTTCCGCAGCCATTTTTACCAGGCGAACCAAATCACGGTCGGAAGGAACAAAATAAGCTTCTCCCCTATTTATTTCCCTATTCTGAACATTTCGGATACTTTCAAAGTCATATTCATTCTCTTCGCAAAACCGTTCAAAGCCATACAAACGGCCTTCAGGTTCTTTACCCCCCGGGAATATCATTATCAGCCTGGTATATTTCTTCAGTAAATCAAGACTATGTTTCAAGGCATCATACACATCCTGTTCAAAATCCTGATAAACAACCGGATAATCTATAAGATCTTCTTTTTTACGGTCAAGGATGTAAACCTTATCCTTGGGTAATTTACTGATAATATCTGAAGTAAAATCGAAGGTGGCAGGCATAATAACATAGGAGGTATATTTACCAACACTATTCGAAATTAAATCTTTAAAAACCTGGTAATTGAAATGATGAAAATAAATGTCTATGGTCGATTGGCCATCCAGACTATTTAAAAAGGAGGTATACAAATCTTCTTTAAATACATTCAGTTCATCGAAAAGAACAAATATTTTCTGATCCACTTTAATTTCGATACTGTTGATGTAATATCCTTTACCGGGAATAGAAGTGATAATACCTTTTGCCTTTAATTCGTTGAAGGCAACCATAACCGTATCCCGCGACACTTCAAATTCCGAACAAATCTGGTTCAATGAAGATATCTTATCCCCCAGCTTCAATTCACCCATTGAAATTGCCGTGTAAATAGAATTAATAATTTGCCTGTATTTGGGAACACTGAGTAAATCATCAATCTGAATGTTCTTCACGCGTTTTGCTTTTTAGTTAGATTATCAATTCCCAAATGTAAAAATAAATCAGAAGAAATTTCACAACCAGTACCCACCAGTAAGAGTTAATAATTGCCCTATGATGTTTTAATGCGGGTTTATCATTTTGCATCTCCAACCTACAAACATTAATGCATTCCTGGATGACATAGACAGTATGCCCAGATTTCTCTGTGAGTGATATTTCTATTTATGTCAATAGTAACTTTTATGGATCACTTCACCTGATTGAAATGAATTCAAAATCCAGGATTAATATATATATTTGTCATAATTCTTAATCACTCCTGTCAAATTCCCCATCAAGATAAGCAATGAAAAATATATTTAACCGGTTTACACTCCCGATACAAATGCCTGCCTAAGACCTTTTATAATTTGCATGGTTTTAATATTGTTTTATTATGGTTCATATAAGTAAACATACAGAAACCTTACAGAAACCTTACGTAAAATATACACAAACCAAAGCTCGTTCATAGGCCTAGCCCCTGCCCTTCCCTGTTCGGAATGAATTCAATCCTCATGTTTTGCCCTTCATTTTTCGAATCGTTCGGATAGGTTAGGTGGGTTCAAATACTTCCAATGATTGAGAGAAATCATGGCAAAAAGAAGAATGCGACAGTTTCCTGTTTAATTACATATCCTGACCTGTTCAATCGGATTCCCCACAAGAATATCAAGTGATCCCATTTTGTCGAATTAATTTTCATCCACATCAACCGTCATAGAGTCGGAAATATTAAATTTGCATAATATATAGGCCAATCGGGAGATTAGGAAAAAAACCGTAAGCCATCAAAATAACATTCAGCAAACACAACAGTTATCTTCCAGACTTAAAAATCAATAATTAACTAAAATAGATAAACAAATGAAAATTACACAATCACTCTTCGGCAAAACGCCTGGTGAAATTGATGTCGACCTGTTTACATTATCGAATGACAATAAGGTTACAGTAAAGATTACCAATTACGGGGCCATCATAACCTCCATTGAAACTCCTGACAAAAATGGAGCTATAACTAAAATTAACTGTGGTTTTGATCAGCTTGAATCCTATCTTTCACCTGAATATCTGGGAAGCTATCCTTATTTCGGTTGTATTTGCGGACGGGTTTGTAACCGCATTGGCGAAGGAAAATTTGTACTTGGTGGCAAAAACTACTCACTTGCTGTAAATAATGGACCAAATCATTTGCATGGCGGATTGGTTGGCTATGACCGCAGGCTTTTTACTGCTGAAGTGATTGATGAAAAGGATAAAATTGGAATTAAACTGAGTTATCTCAGTCCAGATATGGAAGAAGGATACCCCGGAAATCTAAAAGTGACCTGTATCTATAGTTTAACCAATAATAACGAACTGGTAATTGAGTATGGTGCTGAAACGGATGAAACCACGATTGTGAACCTGACCAATCATACCTATTTTAATCTGACCGGAGGAAAGAATCAGATTCTGGATCACGAGTTAGAGTTACCTGCAAAAACATATACCGTCTTGTCAGGAGCTATTCCAACCGGAGAAATTCTTTCGGTTAAAGGAACTCCTTTTGATTTTCTAACAAAAAAGAAACTTGGCAGAGACATCGAACCGCTTCCTGATGGATATGATTTGAATTTCGTACTGGATAATCCTGATGGTAGTTTGGTTTATGCAGGATGCCTGAGCGAAGAAACTACAGGCAGAACGATTGAAGTATATACTACACAACCTGGAATTCAACTTTATACTGGTTATTGGATTCCCGAGTTGACAATCGATGGACAAAAGAAGTTTGGACGATATTCAGGCGTAGCCCTGGAGACGCAACATTATCCTGATTCCATCAATAAACCCGATTTTCCTTCAGTAAAATTGGAACCTGGACAACCATTCTATGAAAAAACGATCTATGCATTTGGAATAAAATAAACTTAAGGGCTTCGGCCCTTAAATAATGCCAATTCCTGAAAAATAAAATTTGTACATTTGGGTAATATTGAATAATAGTAACCGACCTTATGAGAACCATAATTGAACTATTTGAAAACAGTGTTTCCAAATTTCCTGATAACATTTACCTTTGGGAAAAGCTGGACGGCACATACAAAGGTACGACCTACCAGCAAACTCGCGATTTGGTATACCGTTTTGCTGCAGGACTGTTGTCACTTGGTCTTCAAAAAGGTGATCGAGTCGGTCTGATCTCCGAAGGACGGAATGCATGGATTATTTCTGAATTGGGCATTTTATATGCCGGTGGTATCAATGTACCGCTTTCTGTAAGACTTGAATCGGGAAATGAGCTCAAATTCAGATTGGTTCATTCCGGGAGCAGAATGATAATTGTTTCGAAAGGACATGCCTCCAAAGTAGAAGATATCAGAAATGAACTGCCAGAGCTCGATAAGGTAATCTACCTGGATGGGAAAAACAGCCCTGATACCAATGACATTTCGTATGATCATGTTCTCGCTTTGGGTGATGAATACCTGAAATCAAATTTGTCGCATTTCGAGGCCACATACCAAACAGTTCTGCCAGATGACATTGCAAACATCTCATATACTTCAGGAACTACAGCCGATCCAAAAGGAATTATGCTTACTCATTTGAATTATGCTGCGAATGTTGTTCAGGCTAATACATTGATGGATATCACAGAAGAATGGAAAACATTGGCATTTCTTCCCTGGGACCATGCTTTCGCGCATACGGCCTGCCTGTATTGCTTTATGATCAATGGAGCAAGCATTGCTTCTCTCGAGATTGGCAAGTCACCGATGGAAACAATAAAAAATATTCCAAAGAATATTAAAGAAATTCAGCCAACAATAATGATGAGCGTACCTGCGATTGCTAAAAACTTTCGAAAAGGTATTGAATCCAACATCAGGCAAAAAGGTCCTATGGTTGAAAAACTATTTAATCATGCTCTGAAGGTTGCTTATAAATACAATGGCTCGGGCTGGAATCGGGGTAAGGGGACTCGTATAATCTATAAACCGCTACTCAATCTTTATGACAAAATCCTTTTCTCAAAAATACGTGAAGGTTTTGGTGGTCAACTAAAACTGTTCATCGGTGGCGGTGCATTGCTTGATACAGAATTGCAGCGCTTTTTCTATGCAATTGGAATGCCCATGTGTCAGGGATATGGACTATCGGAAGCCTCACCTGTGATTTCCTCAAATGCCCTGCATGCTATCAAATTCGGTTCTTCTGGCCGACTGGTAAAATATATGGAATTAAAAATCTGCAATACGGAAGGCACAGAATTACCGCAGGGCGAAAAAGGTGAGATTGTGGTAAAAGGTGATAATGTGATGAAAGGCTACTGGAACAATCCGAAAGCTACCGAAGAAACCATAAAAGACGGGTGGTTGTATACCGGAGACATGGGTTATATGGACAAAGATGGGTTCCTATATGTGCTGGGACGTTTCAAAAGTTTGCTAATCGGAAGTGACGGTGAAAAATACAGTCCTGAAGGAATTGAAGAATCGTTGATTGATCAATCTCAATTCATCGATCAATGCATGCTGTATAATAACCAAAATGCTTATACCTCAGGAATGATTGTTCCCAATATAACCGCAATAAACCGGGAAGTTGAAAAACGCGAAATCAAAATTGGGACAGACGAAGCTTTGGTTGAAGCTCTTAAAATAATTCAACGTGAAGTTGATGCCTACAAAAGTGGAGGAAAATTTGCAGATACTTTTCCTGAACGCTGGATTCCATCTTCTATTGCAGTTTTACCTGAAGCATTTACAGAACAAAACCATTTGTTAAATTCTAGTACTAAAATGGTACGAGGTAAAATTACAGAATATTTCGCTAAAGAACTTGAATTTTTATATACATCAGAAGCGAAAAACATTATTAATCAACGAAATATAGATGCCTTAAGGAAATGGTATCTTTGATAAATGACAATTAAAAAGCAATTACAATGAAACGAATGCTATTATTTTTCTCACTGATAATTTTCTTCGAGTCAAGTTCATTTGCTCAGAAGATGATTGGGTTTGGTGGAGAACTATCAGTCTTTAGTTTAAAACCTAATGTAAGATTGTGGGTTTCAAAATATACTGGGTTTGAGGTTTTTGGAGGAATTGCTTCAGAGATGAACGATTTTAAACCAAATGATGCGGAAGCCGGATTTAAATATCTCCATGCAATACAATACAATAGGACCGATCGTACCTACTTTGGAATCATGGGAAAATGGAAATGGTTAAATATAAACGATGCCACACACAAAACTAACTTACCTATTCCAGGTATATTAATCGGAAAAGAATGGTACAGCAAACGTATTAATCGAAAAGGTTTTGCCGTTGAGCTTGGATATCAATATGGAACAAAAGAATATGAAATATATAGCCCAATAAATCATATTCCCATTGGGAAGGAAAATTTCAATGAATTCCCCTTAATTCTAAATTTACGATATTCATTCTACAAGTTGAAATAGTTAAAATGAGTCTTGCTGATTTAAGCTTAATTATTGATCACCAAAGTATTTCAGGATAGATTCCCTGGTCAGTTAAATCCTGGATCTGTTTAATTACAAAAGGTTTATCTTCCTTGTATGTAACTCCGAACCAAGGGGAATCTGCAGTTAAAACTTCCACATTGATCTGTCCTCTTTTAATCATTTCAAACACAACAAAGGGAATATAAAATTCGGATTTTGGTTGATTTATGTTGTGATGTAAAAAATCGATAAATTGATTTTCAATAAAATCAAAGATAGTAGGCTGAAAACCCCAAAAGTTCATCGATACAATTTCCTTACCAGTTAATTCCATATCTTCTTTTCCGTCCGACTCACATAAAATCAGGTTCCCTTCCGTCCTGATTTTATGAGTTTCAGTAATCTGAGTCAATTGCTTATTATCGTCCGTAACACAGATTCCACGGGAAACACTGCCGAATTCAGATAAGGTATTGCTCAGTTGATAACCCACCATGGCATATTTATCCTGGATCACTGATTGTTTTAAATACTCCGCAATTACCTGATACGCTTTGGCACCATAAAAATCATCGGCATTTATTGCGGCAAATGGTTCCTTAATGATATCTTTTGCCATTAATACTGCATGACCGGTTCCCCATGGTTTTTCCCGGTCCTCAGGAAGTTTAAACCCTTTGGGAAGTTTATCAATTTCCTGGTAAACGTATTCAATCCCGATCTTCCCATTAAGTTTTGGCTCAAAGCGATTCTTAAAATCATCTGCAAAACTTTCGCGAATAACAAACACTACTTTTCCAAATCCTGCGCGGATGGCATCAAAGACGGAATACTCGAGAATTGTTTCTCCATTTGGCCCTACAGGTTCGATCTGTTTAAGACCGCCATAACGGCTGCCCATACCAGCGGCAAGTATTAAGAGTGTTGGTTTCATATTTGATATCTTACTTGAATGATATTCATAAATTTTTCAACAAAACTACTCAATATCTTCACGTTTTATTAAGTTTATATTGTGAAGAAAAAACAAATTCTGAAAAAGTTATACACTTAAATAAAGAGCAGGATACCTATATAGTATCCTGCTCTATTAAACTCATAGTTTATTATCTATGTGCGATTAATTACATTGTTTTAACAGTTTTATTTTCATAAGCAGTTCTTAATGAAACTGTAACAATCCCATAAATCATACCGATTGCACAATATACCAAAATTGTAATAGCAG